>ULZG01005179.1_pt1 | contig 20846 bp, 16 predicted proteins | sample 1962881 | NCBI WGS metagenome assembly ULZG01 (sample SAMEA4835883, study PRJEB28245) | human gut metagenome | biome: gut microbiome; material: fecal sample | place: Denmark | collected 2008 | reverse complement strand
TGTCCGTATCGGTCGGCGCGGATGTCCGTATCGGTCGGCGCAGATGCTCGTATCGGTCGGCGCGGATGTCCGTATCGGTCGACGCAGATGTCCGTATCGACCGACGCGGATGGTTTTAGCTTTGCTTCAACTCCATATCCCTTCGCGATTTTGACTTGATTACGAGCCATACGCCGCTGAAGACGAGCACTACAGCCACGGCTTGCTTCCACGTGAAGAGGCACATGCCGCAGGCGATGCTCACCGATACCGCCACCACGGGCTGCATATAGTTGTAGATGCTCACCACGGTGGGGCGCAGCGTGCGTTGTGCCGTCTGCATACACAGGTAGGCGATGTAGGTGCCGAAGAATACCACGAAGCCTGTTTCGAGCCATGTCTTGAGGCTGACTGCCTGCCAGTCGGTAGACGCGGCGTGCGAGCCGAGGAACGGTGTGAGCAGAATCGTAGCCCACGTGAACATCCACTTGCTCATGGTTATCGGACTGTAGCGTTTCAGAATGTCGCGATAGAGCGAGAGGTAGAGCGCAAACGACATCTGCGCAGCCACGCACAGCAGGTCGCCACGTATGTCGCCGATGCGCGAGTCGTTGGCTACGGCGGTGCTGGCTATCAGAATGACGGCACCCGAGCAGCCTACGCCCACGCCCAACGCTTTGCGCCCCGTGATGGGTTCCTTCAGAATGAGTGCTGCGAATATCATTGCGAAGATAGGCAGCGATGTGGTTACGATGGCGGCGTTGGACGGGGTGGTGATGCTCAGACCGATGGTGAAGCAACACTGGTTGCACACGAGTCCGAACACGCCGGCTCCGCAGAGCACGAAGATGTCCTTAAGAGGCACGTGCTCGTGCTTGGTGAAGAGCGACGTTATCCAGAAGAACACCGCTCCGCCCAAGGCACGCAGATAGACCATGTTCAGATTGTCCACCCCGCTGAGCATCGCGTCCTTGCCGATGGGAGCCATGAGGCCCCAGATGGCACAGGCGGAGAGAATGGCGAGGTGGGCAATCAGTACGCGTTTGTTCTGCATTGCGTCTATACGAGGTGAGCGATGAGGTCCTCACGCTCGCCGGCGAGCATGTCTATAACCGGAATCTCTACCATTGTGTAGCAGCCCGGCTGTTGGCGCATTGTGGCGCGAGCCACGTTGACGAGCACCTGACCGGTGAGTGCAGGGTTGTTGATGCTCATGGTGAACTCCATGCGTTGGTTCTGAGTCTTGCCGCTCACGCCCTTGCGAGTGAGATGTACGCCGTGACCCATGTCGCGCACGGCATCAACCGACGGTACGGCGAACACGTGAGTCTCGTCGTTAGAGAAGTAGGGGTCTGCCTTGATAGCCGCCGTAACGTCTTCGAGCTTCGCTCCCTCCTCAAGTTCTACGTACACCATGCGGCGGTGCAAACCCTCGCCCTTCGGTATGGTCATAGACAGAGCATCCTTTACGCCCTCCTTGGAGCGCACGCATACGCTGTGACCCATCGACATGCCGGGTCCGAAGTTGGTGTAGCTGAGGCCCTTCGGTGCGAGGCTCTGCATCAGAGTGCGCACGATAGAGTCGGAACCCGGGTCCCAACCAGCAGCGATGATGCTCACCGTACCGTTCTTCTTGCACTCCTCAGAGAGTGTGCGACGGTAGTCGACGATAGAAGTATGTATGTCGAAGCTGTCTACGGTGTTGATACCGAGTGCTGAGATCTGCTTTGCGTACTCCTCGCACGAGCGTGTCGGAGTAGCAAGGATAGCTACGTCCACGTCCTTCAGCTCGCGGATGTCCTTCACAACCTCGTACTGTGCCAGTTCGGCAGGCTTGTTCTCGGCACCGTGACGGCGTACCACACCTGCAATCTCAAAGTCGTCGGCAGCTTCAAGCGCCTGAATCGCATACTGACCGATGTTGCCGTATCCCACTACGGCTGCTCTAATCTTTTTCATGTCTTTCACTTTATTATAATTAATAAATAGACGTAACACATCGTATTATAGATGTGTTGCATCGTTCTTGATGAGTGCAAAGTTATAGAAAATCATTAAAACAACTTCTTCCTGTGTGGCGTTTTTTTACGTATTTTACAGTCTGTTAGGCAAAATCATTAAAAATAGGTATTTCATAATTCGATGATTATGCTTAATTTTGCAACCGTAAAATAAAAATACTCAACGACAATGAAAAAGAAATATCTTGGCAAGACCATCGGGTCGTTGCTTATAGTACTTCTTATGATGCCGTTAGGACATGCACTGATGATTCTGATGGAGCACTTCCTTGAGCCGACAACGCTTCACTATTCGGCGTTCTTGATGGGCTTCGCAGGACTCGTAATCACCATAGCTGGTGTGTTCGTGAAAGGCGACACACGCCAGACCTGCTTCGGACTCGCCGGAGCCTTGCTCTTTTGGACAGGTTGGGTGGAGTTTTTGTTCGCTTACTTTGCGCAGCGCTTCGGCGTTCACTGCGACCTTGTGGGCAACGGCGTTGTGCAGACCATGACCGAATATGTCAACGGTGTCGGCGTAAACCATACGTTCACGATAGACGGAACGCCGCTCGAAGAGTTCTCGCGTGCCGACCTTAAGGCGATACGTGGCTCCCGACCGGAGTATCTCATCATGCCTGCCACCTTCGGCATGTGGATGATGTTCGTAGTGATGTACACCTTCTGCACCCGCACCGGCTGTCTGTTCATCCGTTGGATACAGCGCCATTGCGGAATAAACGAAAAGGTGGAGTTGCGACCTATGGCGTATCATCCGAGCATAGTGATGTTCATGGAGTGGAACATCATGATGTGGGGACTCTACATGCTGCTCATGTTCTGCTACGACCCCGTATTCCTCGGCGACCATCACCCCGTGACCTACGCCGTTGCAGCCATCTGCCTCATCGGTTCGGCACTGATGTTCAAGAAGCAGCTCTACATCAAGTCGTGGGGACGCAACCTGCGCATGGCTTACGCCACGGTTATCGTGTTCTGGACCTTCGTGGAGGTGGTTGCACGCAACGGACTCTTCAAGGAGATATGGGTCGACCCGATGAATCATGTGGTGGAGATGAGCGCAGTGCTCGCCCTCTTCGTGGTGCTCATAGGGGGCAGCTGGATGTATAATGTGAAGGATGCTGAGGCTGACGCGAAGTTATTGGCATAGTTTATACATTATATAATATACAGCAATAGTAAAAGACAATATATAATAACATTAAAAAACAAAAATAATAACAACTCTTTTTATGAAAAGAATTTTTACTCTCTTGTTCGCTGTTCTCACAGCAACAACAATCATGGCACAGATGCACGGACCAATGAAGTTTGTAGGCGCTTCAAAAATGAGCGTATCAACAATGAACATTGATAATCCCAGTGACACAATATTGTTCGCTATGAACGGCATGGAGTCGGGCAACATCACTCTGCCTGCCATGAAGGGTATGCAGACAATCCCATCGTTCACCATCAGCGGTGCTAAATTCACGTTGGGCGAGAACCATGTCGTTACGTTTGCCGACCAGACTTTCAGTACAAAGGTGAAAGTGGACGGAGATGAGAAGAACATCACCGGCTCATCGCTTTCGGGCACATACAACATGGCTGACAACTCGCTCTCGCTTACTGTTGTGTTCCAGTACGGCAAGATGCCGATGTCTATGACATACAGCGTGAAAGGCTACTACGTAAAGGCTGTGTCTAACCCCATCACTGTTACAGTGGGCGGACAGTTCACATACAACAACGACAATGTTACATACGAGTTGCGTCGATACAAGGACGGCGAAACAGACAAGCTCGACGTTACTGTTCCTTCCTATACGCTCGCAAACACCATCATGGGCGACCTCACACTCGGTTCGTACACCGTGAAGGGACTCGTTTACGACGAGGCTCAGGGCGGCTACTACCGCGACTATAAGAACGACGGACTTAAGTTCCACTTCACAGCCGTTCAGGGTGGCAAGACAACAATGGACAAGGACTACGACTTCGCAACAGACAAGGATAACAACATTCTTGTAAAGTACGAAGGCAATGACGTAAGCTCTATCGTCAACACCTTCCAGGTGGGAACCATGCCTTTCGGTATCGTGTCGGTGTTCAGTGGTGCAACAACCTCAATAGACGACATCACCACAACGCCGTCTCACGATCTCAACACCACACCGTCTCAGCAGTACAACCTTGCAGGTCAGCGTGTGGACAACAACTATAAAGGCATTGTTATTGTCAATGGTAAGAAGTATTTGAGAAAATAGTATAATGATTAAAAAAGCCATTTTACTTGCTGTTGCAACTGTGAGCATACACATGCTCACAGCCTGCAACGGCATTTTTGATGATATATACGACCAGCCGAAGCCGGTTGTGCCGGCGAAAGGACAGCTTGTTATCGACGCAACGAGCTGGACCGACTGGTATTATGTCTCTCTGCCACGTCTGCAGCGACTTGCAGAGGAGGGCGACGAGGACGCTCTGCTTAAGGCTCAGAGCGAGTTCGAGAAGCACCCGATACCCTTCACGCTCAGCGAGGGCAGCGAGTGGGACGGACGTTCGGGGCAGTATCTGTACTGGTTCGACGTGTGGGGCGCAGGCATACAGAACAACGAGTTCCGCCAGCTCACCAAGACCGACGCTCAGCAAGACCCCGAGGAGTGGAGCTTCGCCGTGCACCGCAACAACGTGCGCACAAACGGTGGTGCCGTCTACGAGACGCAGTACACCTCCTTCGACCAACTCCCCGAGTCGAGCACCGAATTCGCTAACAAGGAGTTCACAGCCGACGAGTGGAGCGAGAACGAAGTGTGGAGCAGTAAGGAACAGATGCTGCTTAGTCTTGTGCCGTCGCAGGGTATCAATATTAATAAGGTGCTCTCGTCATGGCTTGAGTTCAAGTTCAACGTGCCGCCCGACTACATCCCCAACAAGCATGTCTTCATCCTGCGACTTGCCGACGGCACCTACGCCGCTCTGCAGCTCGCCGACTTCATCTCGCCCGAAGGCAAAAAGTGCTTCCTGACCATTAACTATAAGTATCCGTATTAAGGAGTTGGAGTGGTGAGATGGTGAGGTGTTAGGGTGGTGAGATTTGCATAGGAGGGTATGGCATCCCTGCCATACCCACGCACCCTCCCAGGGGGTGCAGTGGTCTCCACTGCACCAACCAAACAGTCACTGCATTCTCCCACAGCAAGAGTGAATTCCGTGGGAAAACAGCGCACCCTAACATCTGTGCTGATCTGTGAAATCTGTGGGAGAAAAAATGCATTCCACCGTCTGTGAAATCTATGGGAAACTCACAAGACTGCGTGGGTATGGCAAGATGCCATACCCTCCTATAATTAAAAATACAATAAGATAAATGATAAAAAACATAATACTTCCGCTCGCTCTTCTCGCAACTGCGCAAGCGGCTATGGCGCAGGCAGACCCTGAACTCGACGATGTGCAGCTCGACTCCATCTTCCGCCATTACGAACTGGAGGAGGTGGTGGTGACGGGTACACGCACACCGAAATTTCTGAAGGACACACCTATACAGACACGTGTCATCACGTCGCGCGACATAGCCCGCACCGATGCCACGAACGTGCAGGATCTGCTGCAGCAGGAGTTGCCCGGCGTGGAGTTCTCCTACTCGATGAACCAGCGGACCCACCTCAACTTCGCCGGATTCGGCGGACAGGGCATCCTCTTTCTCGTAGACGGTGAACGTCTCGCAGGCGAGTCGATGGACGACGTCGACTTCTCGCGTCTGCTTATGGCTGGCGTGGAGCGTATCGAGATTGTGAAGGGTGCGTCGTCAGCGTTGTACGGTAGCAGTGCAGCTGGTGGAGTGGTGAACATCATCACGAAGAACGCCACCGAGCCGTGGACCCTGAACCTGAACGCACGCTACGCCAAGCACAACGACCAACGCTATGGTGGCGTGTTCGGACTCAGCTCGAAGCACTGGAGAAATGCGTTCAGTGCCAACTATCACAACAAGGACAACTACAACGTGACGAGCGCTGCCAACCCCGTGACACGTGTCATCTCCACCATCTACGGCGAGCGCACCGTCGACTTCAAGGACAAGCTGACATGGCGACCCTCCGACCGACTGAGCATAGGAGCACGTGCCGGCTACTTCTTCCGCGAGACAACGCGCACCGTGAACCTGCCCGAACGCTATCGTGACTTCTCTGGCGGCTTGCGTCTCGACTGGCTGATTACCAAGGACGACAACCTGCAGGCGAGCTACGCCTTCGACCAGTACGACAAGTCGGACTATCAGCAGCTGCGCCACCTCGACATACGCGACTACAGCAACGTGCAGAACACGGTCCGACTGCTCTACAACCACTCGTTCGGTGAGACAGCGATGCTCACCGTCGGTGCCGACTATATGCACGACTATCTCTTTAACACTTATCTCGCCGGTGATGCGCGCGAGCAGGACTGTTACGACGTGTTCGCGCAGTACGACTGGAATATCACCGACAAACTCGAGGCCGTTGCAGCCGTGCGCTACGACTACTTCTCCGATCAGTCGAACTCGCAGTTCACGCCGAAGCTCAACCTCCGCTATAAGCCCAACCACCGCCTCGTGTTGCGTGCAGGTTACGGCATGGGCTTCCGTGCACCGTCGCTGAAGGAACGCTATTACAACTTCGACATGGCTGGCATCTGGATTATCGAGGGCAACGAGCATCTGAAAGCCGAAAAGAGCCACAACTTCACGCTCTCTGCCGAATACTCACGCGCCAACTGCAGCCTTGCCGTGTCGGCATATTACAATAATGTAATAAACAAGATCTCTACATCGGCGCCCTATTTCAAGTCGATAGAAGACAAGCTGCCCTATCTGCCCTATACCAACCTCGCCAACTACAGAGTGTTCGGCGCAGACGTTAGCATGCAGGCACGCTGGCAGAACGGCATCTCGGCACGACTCAGCTACGCTCACACCAAGGAGCGTCTGCCGAAGGACAAGGACGGCAACACCATAAACAACCAGTACATACCGGCACGAGCCCATGCTCTGAACGCCAACGTCGACTACGACCATCAGTTTACGAAGCGCTACGGCATATACGCTTCGCTCAACGGACGCTTGCTTTCGGGCACGGAGAACGTGGAGTTCAAGAACTACTACGACGTGTCAGAGGGCACGGTGAAGGTGAAGTATCCTGCCTACACCATGTGGAAACTCTCGCTCACGCAGCGTGTAGGCAAGGCGGTGAGCATAACCACCGCCCTTGACAACCTGCTCAACTATCGTCCGAAGTTCTACTATCTCAATGCGCCGCTCACAGACGGCATAACATTCCAGGTTGGCGTGTCGGTAGATATCAACAAACTGTAGGGGGTGCACTTGTCTCCGCTTAGGAGGGTATGGCATCCCTGCCATACCCACGCAGCCCTAAGCCCTCAATGTGCCCCTAAGAACAACACCAACGGCTCGGTTGGTGCAGCAGAGACTGCTGCCCCCCCCCCTAAGAAGTGCACCAACCAAGCATAATATTGTTTAACAACTAAAAAATGGTACTTTCAAATCTTCAGCATAGCGACCGCGTAGAGTCGCTACACCCGTTGTTCAAGACCGTGTTCGACTACGTGAAGTCGCACGACTTGCTCAATACTCCTTGCGGACGCATAGAGTTGCAGGGCGACGACCTCTTCATCAACAACGTCAACCCCGAGTGCGTAGCAGCCGACAAGCAAGTGCTTGAGGTGCACCGTCAGTATATCGACATCCACATCCTCCTCGAAGGCGAGGAGACCATCGGCTGGAAAGCTATTGAGGCCTGCACGAACGAGACGAAGCCCTACGATGCCGAAGCCGACTGCGCTCTCTATGCCGAGCCGGCCTCCGCTTACGTGAAGATGCATCCGGGCGAGTTCCTCATCGTGTGGCCCGAAGACCCACACGCACCGGTGATTGGCGAGGGAAAGATTCGCAAACTGATCGTGAAGGTTAAGCTTTAATTCTCAACTAAGATAATATCTTCGCAGCCGATCTTCTTCCAATCGAACCCCGCCACAAGTTCCTCGGCTGTCACCCTATTGGGCGACTCCTGCAGTCCTGCTTTATAAGCCAACAAGCCTATAATATTCTCTGCTTCGAAGCGCGATCGTAAAGTCTCCATGTCGAGACTGCGGTCGCGCTTCGACAGTCTCTGCCCCTCGGTGTTGCAGAGCAGCGGCAGATGAGTGAAGCGCGGTGGAGCAAATCCCAATTCCTTTGCCAGATAAATCTGTTGCGGCGACGAGAGCAGCAAGTCGCGACCGCGCACTACCTCCGTGATGCCCATCAGCGCATCGTCCACCACCACCGCCAGCTGGTAAGCCCACGCCCCGTCCTTGCGTCGCACGATGAAGTCGCCGCATTGCGTCGTCAGGTCTACGGTCTGCTCGCCGTAGTGTCCGTCGACGAACGACACGATGCCCTCGCCCTCCTCCGGCACACGCATACGTACAGCCGCCTTAGGAGGGTATGGCATCCCTGCCATACCCACGCACCCAGTAGGAGGATATGGCATCCCTGCCGTTTTCAAGTTGCGGCACGTACCCTTGTACACCACGCGCCCGTCGCTTTCGTGCGGAGCCTGCGTAGCCAATATGTCCGCACGCGTGCAGTAGCACGGATACGTCATACCACGGTCAGCAAGTTTCTGCAGCTCCGCCTCGTATATCTCGCCACGCTCGCTCTGATAGAACGGACCCTCGTCCCACGTCAGGCCGAGCCATTCGAGATCGCCCATAATCAAGTCGGCATACTCCATACGCGAACGCTGCGGATCAATATCCTCAATACGCAGTACCCATTTGCCACCCTGCGCCTTTATCGAAAGCCACGACAGCAATGCACTGAACACATTGCCCAGATGCATACGTCCCGTCGGCGACGGCGCAAAGCGACCCCTCTCTATATATTCCTTATTGTTCATCTTTGTTTTATTAGGAGGGTAGGGCATCTTGCCCTACCCACGCACCCTTCTTTAGTATTAGGAGGGTAGGGCATCTTGCCCTACCCACGCACCCTTCTTTAGTATTAGGAGGGTAGTACATCTTGCCCTACCCACGCACCCTCGCACTACTATATAATGACAGCTTAAAGGCTGCGTGGGTATGGCAAGATGCCATACCCTCCTATATTAGTCTGCAAAATTATAAAGAATAATCGGTTTGAGCGTAAGTTGTTGCAATAATATTCAGTTTTGTTACAAATCGATACTTATTAGCTGAATAAAACTACAACTTCGCTGAGTATTTCGGTTCGTTCTGTGGATTTATTTGGAAGGCTACAAAAGTTTTCTATACCTTTGCGGTGTGTTTGAATAGAAACAATAAGAAAATGAAAGGACCGAGCGCGTGAATCGTCACGTCGCCTGGTCTTTTTGTGTTTAAAAACCTTGACAAGCTTTTTACGAAACAGTTACATATAGTAAAACCGCCCGGATAGGCATCGTTTCCGACTGTCCTATCCGAGCGGTTTATATATAAATGTATAAGTGGTATTCTATGCGTGTAGCATTAGATCTGTACCTTCACGGTTGTAGCCTGAGCATTGCATACTACAGTAACGAGATATGTGCCCTTTGCGAGTTCCACTTTTGCCTTGTCGGCAGTAGTGTTGAGTCCGCTAACAACGCGTCCCTCAAAGTCGCTCACGAGGATGCGCTTTGCGAGTCCTGCAGTCTCCGGCATACTGATTTTAACGCAGTTCTTGCCAGCAACAATGCTGAAATCCTTTGCAGCAAACGTAGAAGCTACGCCGTCAACCACCTTCTTCTCAGCCAGACGGAACACACGTGTAGCGTGCTTGCGCACATCGGTTGTGAATGTACCCGTAGCCTCGCCTGCTTCAGCGTTCTCCATCACGTCACGAACGGTGTAAGTCTTTGTCGGGTCGAGAGCCGGAATAGCTGTGAAGTCGAATGTAGCCTGCTTCTCAGAGCTTGACATGTTGGTTACAGAGAGAGCTACGTCACCATTCTCGCAGTCCTTAGCGAAGACAACGAGGTTGTCAGCCTCAGAGATGAGGTCGCCCTGCTGTCCCATGCGGTCCTGGTTGAGAGCGATAAGCTCCTTGTTGCGCAGCAGCTTGAAGTCGGCATCGGTGAGGGTGTTCTTGCTCGGATCGAACGACAGAGCCATCGGTGAAGACCACATACACCAGAGAGCGAACTGTGTAGCATACTCGTCGTCGGTCATACCAGCACCAGTGCCACCGCAGAGGTCGTTAGACGACTTACCCGTAGCGTGCAGACCGGTGCAAAGCATATCCGAATCGTTGAAGCGGTTTACGCCCTGATAAGCAGCGAGGTTCTTCATAGCCTCGATGCTCTGTACGACGCCCACGCCGCTGCCCGAACCAGTCCAGCAGTCGCGTACGTCCTGCGAGATGCGCCAGCAGCGTCCGCCTACCTCAGCACCCCATTTCCACGGTTCGCGCACGCCCCACTCGCAGATGTAGAGCATAGTGTTGTTGCCAGCAGCAGCGAAAGCGTCAGCAAGAGCCTTGTAGCGCTTCTTGGCTGTCTCTACGTCGTCCGGCGCATAGCAGTAGTCGCACTTCACAACATCAACGCCCCACTCGGCGTATGTCTTGGCGTCGATTGTCTCGTAGCCATACGAACCAAATGCGCCAGCACATGTTCTGTCAGCAGCGTCGGTATAAAGACCGAACTTCATGCCGTTCTTGTGAACATAGTCGGCAACAGTCTTCAGACCGTTCGGGAAGCGTGATGCGTTTGGCTGCGGTGTGCCGTCAGCCTTGCGTGTGCCCTGCCAGAGGTCGTCCATCATGATGTGGTTCCAACCGCACTCGTACAGCCCCTTGTTCTGGAAGAGCTCTACAGCCTGCTCGATGATGCTCTGTGAGATGTTGCCCTGAACCGAGTTCCAAGAGAGCCAGCCCATGAACGGCACAGGGTGCTGCAGAGTGCTTGACACGGTGAGCGTTACATCCTCTGATGTCGTCTCGCCGTCTACCGTGACGTTAATCTGATAAGTGTAAACACCTTCTTCGGCAACTACGCCCTCTACAATATTGCGGTCAGCGTTCCATGTAAGACCTGCAGGCAGATTGCTTACAGAGAGTTGAGCACCCGAAACTGTAGAGCGAACCTTCTGCATGAAGCGAACGTTAGGCTGCGAGAACACGGTTGTAGCACAAGCGAGCTTTGTGGTGAGTTCCTCTGCGCTCACGATGCACGGACGTGTAGAGTTCTGATCCTGGAACACGAGATAAGCGTTAGCCCAGTCGACATGGTCGCAGGTGTTTGTGCCGTCGTTGCCGTTTGAAGTCTCAAGATAGAGATACTTCCAACCGCTGAGGTTGTCAGCGTGTATGTCTACCGACTGGTTCGAGAAGCGGTTGATAGTACCCTTGGCTACATCCTCTGTAGCGCCGCCTTCAGCCTTTACGTAAACATGATAATCGAAGTTGCCTGCTTCCTTCACTTCGTCGTCAACGCCGAGCACGGTGTGGAAGTCGGTAACCGATCCGTTGAGCTTGATGATAATCTGCGACGGTCCGTGTGTGCCCACTCCGCTCTCGTACACCTTGCCACCGATAGTGATGTTGTTGCCGTCAATGCTCTTGTCCTTCTTCGGAGTGTGGTTCTCCCAACCGCACTTAGTCTTCTCAATTTCGAGCGACGAAAGACGGATGTATTCCTGACCTAAAGGAGCGTCTGGGATAGTAACTACGTTAGAACCTCCCTGCCACATATCAGTCTCGTTGATGAGCTGCGGCGCTGTGCCAGCGTACTTGAAGTAAGCGTCGCCGAGATCCACGTGGTCGCCCCAAGCCTCTTCGCCCTTGTCGAAGTTGAGAATAAGATATACTGCGCCAGTAAGGTCAACATCAATCGTTGTGCCAGCAGCGTCGTTGACCGTGATAGTGCCACTCTTCACAGTCGTAGCCTGTTTGCTGCTGTTGTAAGTAGTGACAGTGTAGTCAACGATACCGTGCTTAGCCTGATTAGGTGCTGCTGCATCAATACCGAAAATAGCGTGAAAACTTTTGGCACCATTCACCTTCACCACAAATTTTGAAGGAGCGTGCGTGCCTACACCCGTTGTGTAAGTGTTGCCGGCTATAATAAGCGGTGTACCAAATGTAGCCTTGTCGGCATACACCTTATTCTTATTATCGTCGTTGAAATAAGTGACAGTAGTCAGATCGAGCGAACTCAACAGACATACGTCATTACCAGTTGGGGGGGGTAATTGTCTCTGCTTTAGCATCAACAATGCCCAACACACTGACAAGAAGCAAAGCCATCAGTGCGCTTACGTTACGTAAAAGTTGTTTCATTGTTTTGAAATAAAAAGAATTGATTTGTTGTATTATAGATTTTCTGCAAAGTTACCTATTATTGTCTGATTAGCAAAATATTACATCATGTTTTAACACAAAAAAGTTTCGTGGCGACAACATGGCATGTGTCTATTTGCTTAATTGCAGAATAATTTGTAATTTAGCAGCACAAAACCGAACAGTTCACTGAGAACATAAATATACTACGAACAGATGATGAGACACCTGAAACCATACCAATACTTACTTGCTGCGACAGCCGTGTCGCTGCTGATGCCTACATCTGCCACTGCTCAGGTGCAGGAGCTGAACGTGCACCGCGACACAATTCCCACATATTTGAAGGCACAGAACAAAGGTATCGTAAACAATGCCCTCGACGTGTTGAACGGCAATGCAGCCGGTGTTAACGTTACTTCGAACGGCATGGACCGTATGGCGCAGCTCTCGTCGGTGCGAGTGCGCGGAACCACATCTATAGTCGGTGGCAACGACCCTCTCGTCATCATCGACGGCGTGACAAGCGACATAGCCACGCTCTCCACCATTTATCCTGCCGACATCGAGAGCTTCTCTGTGCTGAAGAATGCCGCAGAGACCGCACTCTACGGATCGCGCGGTGCGTCGGGCGTTATCGAGGTGAAGACAAAGAGAGGAACGGGCAAAGGCTTCCAGATATCTTACGAGACGAACATCGGCCTGGAAGCCATGTCAAAGAAACTCGACATGCTGTCGGCTGACGAATATCTTGCTACTGCCAAACGCCTCGGGGTGTACGCCAACAACGGCGGATACAAAAACAACTTCTACGATGTCATCACCCGAACCGGCTTTGTTCAGAACCATTACCTGGCTTTCAGCGGTGGCTCGGAGCAGTCGAACTATCGTGCGTCGTTCGGCTATATCGACCATAACACCATAATAAAGACCAAGGACTACAACAATTTCGTGGCAAAGATTGACGTCACGCAACATGCTTTCGACAACCGTCTCGTCGGCGACTTCGGTGTGTTCGGATCTACATACAAGAACAACGACATCTTCGACACTCAGATGCTGTTCTACTCCGCCGCTTGCCAGAACCCTACATATCCTGCCGGACGCGATGCCAACGGCAACTGGATAAAGAACGGTCCTGCCTATCATATCAATCCGCCTTCTGCCGTACTTGCCGAACGTAGCGACCAGAAGGAGATGTACTTCAACACACACATGCGACTGCTCTACAAGCTTGCGCCGTCGCTCAATCTGTCGGCATTCGGTAGCTACTCCTACACCTCAAACGAGAACTCTGAGTTCTGCCCGACATGGTTGTGGGCACAGGGCAACGTATATCGCGGCGAGTTCAAGAAACAGGAGTATCTTGGCAATGTCGCGCTCGACTATGCCCATACATGGGGCATCCACTCGTTGTCTGCCGGACTCTCCACTGAATATCATTACCTGGAACGCACGGCATTCTGGACACGCGCCAAGGGCATAACGACAAACGAGTTCGGCTACGACAACATCGGAGTCACTGCGTCGCGTCCTTATGGCGCTACGGGCAGCATCTACGAAGACCAGTCGCTGGCGTCGGTCATGGCAAACGCTTCCTATACATTATATAATAGGTATAAGCTGACGCTCACTATGCGTGGCGACGGTTCGTCTATGGTGGGCGACGACCATACATGGGGCTTCTTCCCGTCTGTCTCGGCAGAATGGGATATTAAGAAAGAGCGCTTCTTAAGCGGTTTCGACGGAATAAACACTCTGAAACTGCGCACCGGTTACGGACGTTCGGGCAATCTGGGCGGCATATCTGCCTATACAACCATGAACAACGTGCAGCAGACGGGCATCGTACCCGTCAACAACACGCCGACTGTGACGCTCGGCACCATACGCAACAACAACCCCGACTTGAAATGGGAGACAAAGTCGACGTTCAATATCGGTGGCGAGATTGGACTGTGGCACAACCGCTTGATGCTTACCGCCGAGTACTACTACTCGAAGACTACCGACATGCTCTATTCCTACGACGTGCCCGTGCCGCCGTTTGCCTACGACAAGCTGTTGGCAAACATTGGCGCTATGTCAAACCAGGGTCTTGAGATTGGTTTCTCTATCGCCCCTGTGCAGACAAAGGATATAGACCTGAACGTGAGCATGAACCTCTCGTTCCAGAAGAACAAGCTGTTGTCGCTCTCTGGCAACTATAACGGCATGAATATGTCGGCTGCCAACATCACAGCCATCGGTTCCATAGACGGAGCCGGACAGAACGGCGGCGACAACAATCATGTGCTCTACCAGATTGTAGGACAGCCCTTGGGTGTGTTCTATCTGCCCCATTGCACCGGACTCTACAAGGACGAGCAGGGCACAATGAAGTATAGGATAGAAGACCTCGACCGCAACGGCACTATCGACTTCGGCGACGGTGGCGACCGACGCATCTGCGGACAGGCTACGCCGAAGGCAACGCTCGGCTCAAACATATCGCTGCGCTACAAGAATTTCTATATGTCGCTGCAGATGAACGGAGCCTTCGGACACAAGATATTCAACGGTACGGCATTGGCTTACAACAACATGTCGTCGTTCCCTATATACAACGTTATGAAGGGTGCGCCCGAACGCAACATCGTCGACCAGAACGTGTCTGACTATTGGCTCGAACGTGGCGACTATCTCAACTTCGAGTATCTCACCATAGGCTACAACGTACCGGTGAAGAGCAACATAGTGCGCTCGCTGCGCGTGTCGTGCAGTGTCAACAACCTTGCCACCATCACGTCCTACAGCGGACTGACACCGATGATCAACTCGTATGTTGTCAACTCGTCAATGGGCATCGACGACAAACGCTGCTATCCTACATACCGAACCTACTCCATAGGAGTGAGCGTGCAATTCTAAACATTCCGAAATGTTTTCACCAACGTAACGATTAACGACTATGAAACATAGATTCTTCGCATTGTCTGTTCTCGCCCTTTCGCTCTCGCTGACGAGTTGTCTCGACGAGACACCAAAAGACCAGTTGCCGGAGCAGAATATTTACGACTCTGCCAACAGCCTGTACGTCAACGCGGTAGCTTCGCTGTATAACTATATAGGTGCACACGAGGAGGGCGAAGGCTTGCAGGGCACATGCCGCGGCATATACGACTACAACACGCTGACCACCGACGAGGCTATCATGCCCATACGTGGAGGCAACTGGTATGACGGCGGACTCTGGCAAAACATGTATAACCATACGTGGACTGCCACCGACACCGATCTGTACAACGTATGGAAGTATCTCTATAAGGTTATCGTGCTCTCCACAAAGTCGCTGGAGACGATAGACCAGTACAAGGCGCTGCTTACTGACCGGCAGCGTGACGAGTACAAGGCGGAAGTGAGAGCCGTTAGAGCCATGTTCTACTATTATGCTATGGACATGTTCGGACGCATCCCCATACTTGAGTCGACAGCGCAGAAGACAGCCGACATACGTCAGAGCGAGCGCAGCGAAGTGTTCGGCTATATCGTGAACGAGCTGCAGACCGTGGCGCCGCTTCTGCCCCTTGAGCACAGCAATCTGCAGGGCAACTACTACGGTAGGGTGACGCGGCCGGTGGCATGGTTCCTGCTTGCCAAACTCGCCCTCAATGCCGAAGTGTACACCGACGACAACTGGACCGACGCGTCACGGCCCGACGGCAATACGATAATGTTCGACATTGACGGCACACAGAAGAATGCATGGCAGACCTGCGTCCACTACTGCGACCTGATTGCAGCCGCCGGATATTCGCTCGAGAACGACTATGCAAGCAACTTCGCCGTGCACAACGAAAACTCGAAGGAGAACATCTTCACCATTCCGTTGGACAAGATGCTATATCTGAACGAGTTCCACTATCTGTTCCGCTCGCGCCATTACGCACACGGCGGTGCATATGGCGGAGCTTCCGAGAACGGCACCTGCGCCACGCTGCACACCATGGCTGTAAACGGTTACGGCACAGCTTCGCCCGACACGCGCCTCGAATTTAACTTCTATACGGGTAGGGTGGAGGTGGACGGCAAGTATGTAACCCTCGACGACGGCACACTGCTCCAGTACATGCCGCTCGCCGTCGAGCAGAACCTCACGGCAAGCAAATACATCGAGACGGCAGGAGCACGTATGAAGAAATATGAGGTAGACCGCACAGCCTACTCCGACGGACGTATGCCCGACAACGACATCGTGCTCTACAGATACGCCGACGTGCTGCTGATGAAGGCAGAGGCTAAGGTGAGAAACGGAGAGACGGGCGACGAGCAACTCAACGCCGTGCGCTCGCGTGCCGGAATGCCCTCGCTTGCAGCCACACTCGCGAACATCCTCGACGAACGTCTGCTCGAACTTGTGTGGGAAGGCTGGCGCCGGCAGGACATGATACGCTTCGGCACCTACTGCGAGCCGTACGACATACACACACCGTCAGCCGCCGACAAGAAGGGATACACTATAGTTTTCCCGATTCCGGAAAAAGCACGCGAACTGAACCCTAATCTCGCGCAAAACCCTGGACATTAACGAAAGACAAAGCCAGTAATACACACGGATCGTAGTGCAAACAAAAAACAAATAATGAATAATTCGTGAAATGAAAATAAAAAAATACCTCAAAATAGGTATAGTATAATTCTTTTTTTGTAATTTTGTAAGCGTAAAGGGGGTGAGACGTAAAAGCTTATGCCGCTTTCGTAGAAAAGACTTTACACATTAATAATTTAAATTATTATAACCGATTATGATTTATTCAAAAGAAGTAGACAACATGTGCGTTGTCGCAAAGGGTCCTAACCACGGACCGGCTCCAATTCCTGAGGAAGGAAAATGGATTTATGCCAAGGAGATTAAGGATATTTCTGGCTATACTCACGGTGTGGGTTGGTGTGCTCCGCAGCAGGGTGCCTGCAAGCTGTCTCTGAACGTTAAGGACGGCGTTATCCAGGAGGCTCTCGTTGAGACTATCGGTTGCACCGGTATGACTCACTCAGCAGCTATGGCTTCTGAGATTCTCCCGGGCAAGACAATCCTCGAGGCTCTGAACACTGACCTCGTTTGCGATGCTATCAACACAGCTATGCGCGAGCTCTTCCTCCAGATTGTTTACGGACGTACACAGAGCGCATTCTCTGAGGGCGGTCTCGTAATCGGTGCTGGTCTTGAGGACCTCGGCAAGGGTCTGCGCTCACAGACAGGTACTCTCTACGGTACAGTAGCTAAGGGTACACGCTACTTGGAGCTCACAGAGGGCTACATCACACGTCAGTTCCTCGACAAGGACAACCAGGTTTGCGGTTATGAGTATGTTCACCTCGGCAAGATGATGGAAGCTATCAAGAACGGTATGGACGCTAACGAGGCTGTGAAGAAGTTCACTGGCTCTTACGGTCGTACAACTGCCGAGCAGGGTGTTGTTAAAGCAATTGATCCACGTAAAGAATAATAAGGAGATACACAACTATGATTAGAAAAGTAAGTTACGAAAGTCAGGAGCGCCGCGAGGCTCAGGTTCTTGCCGCTCTCAACGCTGAGGGAATCAAGAGCCTTGAAGAGGCTAACGAGATTTGCGAAGCTGCAGGTGTTGATCCTTATCAGATGTGTGAGGACACACAGCGCATCTGCTTCGAGAACGCAAAGTGGGCATACGTTGCAGGCGCAGCCATCGCTATCAAGCGTGGCGTTAAGACAGCAGCCGACGCTGCTGAGGCAATCGGTGTAGGTCTGCAGGCATTCTGCATCCCTGGTTCTGTAGCTGACGACCGCAAGGTAGGTCTCGGCCACGGCAACCTCGCTGCTCGTCTTCTCCGCGAGGAGACACAGTGCTTCGCTTTCTTGGCAGGTCACGAGTCATTCGCAGCTGCTGAGGGCGCTATCAAGATTGCAGAGATGGCAAACAAGGTTCGCAAGAACCCGCTGCGCGTTATCCTCAACGGTCTTGGCAAGGACGCTGCTCAGATCATCAGCCGCATCAACGGCTTCACATACGTTAAGACAGAGTTCGACTACTACACAGGCGAGCTGAAGGTAGTAGACCGCATCGCTTACTCAGACGGTCCGCGCGCTAAGGTTAACTGCTACGGCGCTAACGACGTTCGCGAGGGCGTTGCTATCAACTGGAGCGAGGATGTAGACGTATCTATCACAGGTAACTCTACAAACCCGACACGTTTCCAGCACCCGGTAGCTGGTACATACAAGAAGGAGCGTATCCTCGCAGGTAAGCCTTACTTCTCTGTTGCTTCTGGTGGCGGTACAGGCCGTACACTCCACCCGGACAACATGGCAGCAGGTCCTGCTTCTTACGGTATGACTGATACTCTCGGTCGTATGCACTCAGACGCTCAGTTCGCAGGTTCTTCTTCAGTTCCTGCTCACGTAGAGATGATGGGCTTCCTCGGCATGGGTAACAACCCAATGGTAGGTGCTTCTGTAGCTATCGCCGTTGCTATCGACCTTGCACTGAACAAGAAGTAATTCTTCGCTCTTAGCAAGATTTACATAATATGACGACTCCCATAGTCCGCAAGGATTATGGGAGTCGTTTATTATTATAGCCTGACACAGTTTATTTTACACTCTCTTATTCCTTCTTTCAGAGTAAATTGGTCAATATTACTCTTTCCAATAAAAGTAGAAAGATTTTTTATCGCATCGTTTGTTACTTGGACAATAGCGAGCTGTATCTTATGGTAGTTCCTTCCCCTGAGCCCTTATTCTCGTTTAGACTTGCCAATTCTATCTTTAATCATGGTGCCAATTATTTTTACAACAACTATAAGCGCGCCATAAATTAAACCACCCGTACATTTTTCTACATTACTTGGTTTCATAATCTTTCAAATTTAATAGTTTTACATCTTCCTTATTATACTCTATTAAGATATCTTTTTGCGTAATGCCATCTAATGCCTCATAGTAATTTTTATTATAATTATCGATATTGTAAATTTCTGTTATCGGTCTATCCATAATATACCTCATTGCTTGTCGAAATTTACAATCTAAATTATCCATGCAATACTGATACATCTTTCTATGATTTTTAAGCATCACATCTGAATCGCCTTTTTTAAGATGGAGCACAACATCCGACAACAATATCAATCTATTATACAATTGTATGTCATAAGTGAATTCTGTATAAAGCTCCTTATAATAGTCAACATTTTTAGGTTTAAAAGGGTTTGAAAAAGGATTTTTTAGGATTTTTTGTTTCACCAACTCCTTATAATTAGATGGAGCTGACGAAAGCTTCCTCCTTGCTTCCTCTATCTGAAGATGCAGTTGAGTCAATCCTTCTTGCATATCAGTATAGGTACGATTTGCCTGTTCATAGAGTTCGCCTTCAGACTTGAAAGTTGGATACAGATCCATTAACGCTTTAAAAGCGCCAAGTATCTTGCCTATTCTGTCATTTTTCTGTCCCTGGACGATTTCTCCAAGCTTGTCTTCTATGGCATCCAACTTCTCCAAAACCGATTGTACCATAGCCATCATTGCAAGATTTGCCAAGCTTTGTGTAATAGCCTGCGAATCTACTCCTTTGGAAATTGTGGCTTGTCCCTTAATGCCGCTCTCACCCTTTATTCTTATATTTGGCGTGAATGAACCAATATTCTTACCAGATTTATCAAATTCTGCAGTCCCATTTTTTAAAGCCTCACGCAACCTTTTTGGAATTTCCACAAAATATTCTTCTGAATTGGATATTTTATTTATTGAGTCAGCAACAACTGCACCACAATCCAACATATTCAAAATGTTGGATTTTTCTTTCTTTACTATACTATCCAAGGCCTCTGGCACCCCATACGAAGCAAGTATATCCTTCGTCTTACTTGCTTTGGCTATTTCTGTTTTACTTTTTACTATAATTTCAGACATGGTGATTTACATTTTTATAAATAGCCTTATCATTAGTATTCATGTTCAGAAGGTGTCTTTCCGTTCCTTACGCACATATATTCTCTCTCCCGGCACAAACCACGCCTTGTATCTCAACGGCACTGGAGTCACATTGCGTTTGTCATACACCACGTCGGTAAGTCGGGCGATTCGTTTGTAGGGATAATAGGCATACAGGTTGTTTTCTTCATCCTTCAGAATGAAGACCGTATTGCCTTTGAGGACACTCTTGAAGACAAGGTCGTCGCTGACAAAATGAGTAAGGTTGCGAAAAGTCTCGCCTAATAGATTTGCCAGTTCTTCGGCTTCAATTAACCTACATTCTTCTTCTTTCATATTTTGCTTGGGAGTGTTATAAAACCCAATCAAGCGCATTTTAAAGTCAAAATCCATTGCTCTAAGTTTTTAGTTTTGTCATATTACCCTACAGAGATTGCCATTTTGACATCTCTCTATTAATGCAAGAAAGACGTGAGACACATAAAGTCATTTTTTCCATATTGTTGCGTCTATAACATACATAGCCGATACACTCCAACTACTCACGGCGGTTAATAGTATATATACAAGAAAGGGATCAAATAATATTGTTGTGTTT
>ULZG01036577.1_pt1 | contig 21423 bp, 16 predicted proteins | sample 1962881 | NCBI WGS metagenome assembly ULZG01 (sample SAMEA4835883, study PRJEB28245) | human gut metagenome | biome: gut microbiome; material: fecal sample | place: Denmark | collected 2008 | reverse complement strand
GCAGACGGCTTCTGCTCATATGTGGATATGAATGGCCTCACAACTGAGCTTTGTGGAAAAACAAGACCTATCCATTTTAGAGGTGTGCAGACAGTTGTCCTGAAGCTGTTTCACATTGTGACACCTGACCGTGCATACTTTGGACAGAAGGATGCACAGCAGCTTGCGGTCATAAAGCGTATGGTAAAGGATTTAAATGTTGACACAGAAATCATCGGCTGCCCAATCATCCGTGAGGAGGATGGACTGGCAAAGAGCTCAAGAAACACATATTTAAGTGAGGATGAAAGACAGGCAGCGCTTGTACTGAGCAGAAGCTTAAAAATCGGAAAGCAGCTCGTAGAGGATGGCGAAAAGAGTGCAAAAGCGATAAAGGATGCAATCACAGCAGAGATAAACAAGGAGCCGCTTGCAAGAATTGATTATGTAGATGTGGTTGATTTTGAAACAATTACACCGGTTGATGAGATTAAGGGAACAACACTCGTGGCAATTGCTGTCTATATCGGAAAGACAAGGCTGATTGACAATTTTATTGCGTAGACGGACAAGAAACGATTATTGAAAAGAGGTACAAACAATGAATTATACAATGCTTAAGGGCAAAATACACAGAGCGGTGGTCAAGCAGGCTGACTTAAACTACGTGGGAAGCATCACTGTAGATACAAAGCTGCTTGAGGCAGCAGGCATCTTGGAGTATGAGATGGTACAGATTGTCGATGTGGAAAACGGAAACAGATTCGAGACCTACACCATCGCCGGAGAGCCGGGCTCAGGCATGATATGCTTAAACGGCGCAGCCGCCAGACAGGTTGCAGTCGGTGACCATGTGATACTCATGTGCTATGCGCAGATGACACCGGAGGAAGCAAAGGAGCATCATCCGAAGGTTGTGTTTGTGGATGATGAAAACAAGATAGCGCGTGTGACAAATTATGAGAAGCATGGAAAGCTGACGGAGGATTTTATTTAACAATAGAAAAATCAAGTCTGCTGTAGTATAATAATTTATCGGGTAAAATATCATGTATTTATGCGGGAGGTAAATATGTACACAGCAGACGAAAAGAGATACGACACAATGAGATATAACAGATGCGGCAGGAGCGGACTTAAGCTTCCTGTTGTATCGCTTGGTCTATGGCACAATTTCGGTGATTTTTCATCGTATGACAACATGAAGCAGATGTGCTTCACAGCCTTTGACCATGGCATCACTCACTTTGACCTGGCAAACAACTATGGTCCTGAATACGGCAGCGCAGAGAAGCACTTCGGGCTTATCCTGAAGGAGCATCTGTCAGCATACCGCGATGAGCTCATCATCAGCTCAAAGGCAGGCTATGATATGTGGAAGGGACCATACGGCAACTGGGGCAGCCGCAAGTATCTGATTGCAAGCCTTGATCAGAGCCTTAAGAGAATGGGACTCGACTATGTGGATATTTTCTATCATCACAGAATGGACCCTGAGACACCGCTTGAGGAAACAATGGGAGCACTCGACCAGATAGTAAAAAGCGGAAAAGCACTCTATGTCGGACTGTCAAATTATGACGGCGAGACCATGAAGAGAGCCTGCGAGATTCTTACTGATTTGAAATGTCCGTTTATCATCAACCAGAATTCATACAATATCTTCAACCGTACAATAGAGCAAAACGGCTTGAAGCAGGCAGCAAGAGAGTGTCAAAAGGGCATCATCTCCTTCAGCCCGCTCGCACAGGGCATGCTCACAGACCGTTACATAAACGGTATTCCGGAGGATAGCCGTATAAAGACAGACGGCCGCTTTTTAAATCAGGAAAAGCTCACTCCACACATCGAGCAGATTAAGAAGCTAAACGATATAGCCGCAAAACGTGGTGAGACACTAGCACAGATGGCTCTTAAGTGGGTGGTAAAGGATGATGACGTGACAAGCGTGCTTGTCGGCGCCTCAAAGCCACAGCAGATTCTTGAAAACTTAAAGGTTATGGAGGGCACAGGCTTCTCTGAGGAAGAGCTTAGGATGATTGATGAGATTGTGGGAGTGTAAAGATGAATCTGGTGATATAAATGGAATATATTGCGCATATAGAAGAAGAAAGAAAGCAAAGGCTTATTGATCATTTGGATGGAACTGCCAAATTAGCCGGAAAATTTGCAGAATCATTTGGAAAATATGAGTGGGGATATTGCATAGGTATGTTACATGATCTAGGTAAGTATTCCAAAGAATTTCAACATAAAATACAGTTTAATACGAATGACAGAGTAGACCATTCTACTGCTGGAATGAGATTATGTAATGAAAAAGGTGGATATTATTCTATATTACAATATGCTATTGCAGGACATCATTCTGGACTAATGGATTACTATAAGCTTGAAGAACGATATAGAAAATCAATATGTGATTATCAGGCATATAGACAGGAGGTAGAAATTCCACAAATAAAAAGTGATCCTTTTGAGAGCTGTAAAACACAAAATCCTCATTTTTCAATGGGGATTTTTATGAGGATGTTATATTCATGTCTTGTTGATGCGGACTTTCTTGAAACAGAAAGTTTTATGAAGAATAACCATGTGGAACGAACATCGGGTGAAGAAATGGCATCTTTATTAGCAAGACTGGAAAGACATATTGGTTCATGGTTAGAAAATGATGATCTTAATTCGATAAACGGTAGAAGAACTGAGATATTAAAAGCCTGTCTGATAGCAGGTGAGAATGATAGGGGATTGTTTCACCTGACTGTTCCAACAGGTGGTGGAAAAACAATTGCCTCATTGGCATTTGCGTTAAAGCATGCAGTCAGGCATCAAATGGAGCATATTATATATGTTATTCCATATACTAGCATTATAGAACAGAATGCTCAGGTGTTTCGTGAAATACTTGGGCAGGATAATGTTCTTGAGAATCATTGTAATGTCGATTATGGGGATTCTGAAGAATTAAAACCGATGCAGCTTGCCAGCGAAAACTGGGATAAACCTGTAATTGTCACGACTAATGTTCAATTTTTTGAATCATTATTCGCAAGCAGGTCATCTAAGTGTAGGAAAATTCATAATATTGCGAATTCTGTGGTTATATTTGATGAGGCACAAATGTTGCCATTGGAATATTTGAAACCATGCATTGCCATGATGGAAAATTTAATGGATTTCTATAGGACAAGTATTGTTTTATGTACGGCAACACAACCGGCCTTAGACAGTATATTTGATCAACACAGACGGTATATTGAATTATGCCCGAATATAAATGAGCAGTTTAAATTTTTTAAAAGAGTTATATACGAAAATCTTGGGATAATCGAATTTGATACTTTAATTGAAAGATTGAAGACTGAAAAAAGAGCACTGTGTATTGTTAATACAAAAAAATGTGCACAGCAGCTTTACGAACAGTTAAGTGGTGATGGTGTGTATCATTTATCAACAAGTATGTATCCTAAGCATCGTAAAAAGATACTTGCACAGATTAAAGAAAGAATGAGTGATAAATCAAAATCATGTGTGCTTATTTCAACAAGTTTGGTAGAGGCGGGAGTAGATCTTGATTTTAATTCAGTATATCGTCAAGTAGCAGGAGTAGATTCGGTAATACAGGCAGCAGGTAGATGCAACCGAGAAGGAATTGAGAAAAAAGAAAACAGTAAAGTTTATATTTTTGATATAAATGGAATGAAAACAGTGCCGGGACAAAGTCTGCAAAGCTCAATCACTAAAGGGTTATTGCAAGATTATCATGATATTTCTAATCTTGAATGCATTACAGAATATTTCAAAAGGCTATATCATTTTAGAGAAAATGATTTGGATAAAAAGAATATTATAGGCGAATTCAAGGATTGGAAATATAATTTTGAGACGGTATCAGAAAAATTTCATTTGATTGAGGAAAATACAAGAATTGTATTTATTCCGATAGAGCAGGAAGCTAAGGATTTATTATTTGAAATAAAAAATCAGGGTTATGGAAAAGCCAGAATGAGAAAGGCATCCCAGTACTGTGTTCAGATATATAATCAGCTTTTTGATACTTTGTATGGTGCTGGTATAATTAAGGAAATAACATCGGATATAGAGAATTTTTATGAATTGGTAGATGAAGAAATGTATACAGATGACAAGGGATTAAATTTGTCTGTGGAATCTGGAATGGATTTATATCTGTAATTTAAATGGCTGTGTGAATTATAAACACAGCCATTTATTTGCATTATTAAAAATATTATTATTTCAATCCACAGGATTAGCCTGACAAATGTAATTGTACAATATGAATTGAATTATTTCAATAAAATTTTAAATAAAAATTGAAAAGTGTTGATTAGTAATGTTTGAAGTAGTATTATTTAAAACATAAGAAGATAATGTACGTGAAATAAATTAGATAAAGGAGTAGGGTGATGATTTTATATCATGGAAGTAAAGAAATAGTAGAATTTCCTGAAATTAGAACAGCTCGTTATAACAAGGATTTTTATTTTGGGTTTTATTGCACACAGATGCCAGAGCAGGCAGTGAGATGGGCAACGAGATATGGAACGCGAGGCTATTTGAATAAATATGAATATACTGAAAATTCAAAGCTTAAGTATCTTGTATTTGAAAAAATGACAGAAGAATGGCTTGATTTTATTGTTGATTGCAGAAGAGGAATAGCGCACTCGTATGATATTGTTGAAGGACCTATGGCTGATGATACAATATATAATTATATACAGAATTATATTGATGGAAAGATAAGCAGAGCAGCTTTTTGGGAACTGGCGAAGTTTAATCATCCGACTCATCAAATAAGTTTTCATACGGTAAGTGCGCTTAGTACTTTGAGATATGTTGGAAATGAGGTTGTTTATGGCGATTAAAAATAATAATAATCTATTCTATACATGCAGTCTGATTGAATATATTGGCAGGCAGATTAAAAGGAAACGTTATGAGGTGGTTGATTTACTGACAAAAGAACGGATTAAACGTATATATAAATATGCAGATATTCTCCATTGCGAACCAATTGAAAAAGTTGCAGATGAGTTTATTACGGAATGCAGTATGAATAATGGAAATTATGATAATATACATGATTGTAAATATAGGATTCCGGATTACTGGGATATTGGCGAAGTATATGAGAGATTGATAGAGGATTGTTTTAGTGATGATGAGATACTTCATGGTATATGGAAAGTGTATCATTCGTGGATAAGTGACAAGATATCAAATTATAATACCGATTTTTATTATCAGCCACGAGACTACATTGCAGCTTGTTATGAGGAAGGAGATGTCCTGTAAATGGGAGTAGGTGTAAGAGTTAAGGTATGGGGAGATTATGCATTATTCTCACGACCGGAAATGAAGGTTGAGAGATGCTCATATGATGTTATGACTCCATCGGCAGCAAGGGGAATACTTGAGGCGATATATTGGCATCCGGGATTGAGTTGGGTGATTGATAAAATCTATGTGAAAAATCCAATCAGATTTACCAGTGTCAGAAGAAATGAGATAAAAAGTAAAGCTTCCGCAAATAATATATTACAGGTATATAATGGTGCGGATAAGCCTTTGTACATAAGTACAAAGGATGATATTGTACAGAGGGCATCTCTTATTTTGAAGGATGTGTCTTATGTTATAGAGGCACATTTTGAGATGACGGAAAAAGCAAATAATACAGATAATCCCGGGAAATTTAAGGATATTATGATGAGAAGACTTAAGCGTGGGGAATGTCATCATATGCCATATTTTGGCTGTCGTGAGTTTCCGGCAAATTTTTGCCTTTGTGAAGAGAAAAATATACATACATTTTATGATAATATTCCGGAGAAAGATTTGGGATTTATGCTATATGATATGGATTATAGTGATTGTGAAAGAGGCAATATTAGTCCAATATTTTTTAGAGCAGTGATGAAGCGTGGAGTAATAGATTTAAGGGACTGTGAGGTGATAAGATGATCTTACAGGCATTAGTGAAAGAATATGAGAATCTTGCAGAGAATAATCTGGTGCCGAAGAGAGGCTGGTGTCAGGCCAAGGTTTCTTATGCAATAGATTTAAATCCTAATGGGAAAATCAAAGAAATTTATCCACTAAAAACAGAACAGACTAGTGGAAAAAAGAAGGTTTTTCTTCCAGTTGCGAAGAGTGTTCCTGAAATGGTTACACGTTCATCGGGCGTGGCAGCTAATTTTCTCTGTGATAATGTAAAATACATGCTAGGGATTGATCAAAGCGGAACTAATGCAAGGGTGCAGGAGTGCTTTCAGGCAGCGAAGGAAAAACATTTAGCGTTGTTAAAGAATGTTGATGAGCCTATGGCAAATGCAATTTGTAATTTTTTTAATTTATGGAATCCAGAGACGGCTTATGATAATGCATGTGTAAGAGAAAAATCAGATGAATTAAATGAGGGTGGTAATGTCATCTTCTGTATGGGAAATGATTTCGCACAGGATAATGATACAATTAAAAAAATTTGGGACAACTATGTTGTACATCAGACAGAAAATACCAATGATGGTATTTGTCTTGCAACTGGTGAAAAAACGGAGATAGCAAGAATTCATCGTGGAATAAAAGGTGTTCCAGGAGCACAGACAAGTGGAGCTGCTTTGGTTTCGTTTAATGCACCTGCATTTGAATCTTATGGCAAGGAACAGAGCTATAATGCACCTGTAGGAAAATATGCAGAGTTTGCATATACAACTGCATTGAATTATTTGTTGAGTAATAGGGATAAGACATTTCAATTAGGTGATTCCATGGTGGTTTATTGGGCTGAAAATGGCATGGAAGAATATCAGAAAACATTTAGTTTTGTTATGAATCCTCATATAGATAATGAGGAACAGCTTCAAAGAATATTTGACAGCTTGAAAAAATCAAGATATGTGGATGTAGATAATGTTCAGATGGACTTTGAGCAGTCATTTTATATTTTATGCCTTGCACCGAATGCTGCGAGGTTATCTGTTCGTTTCTTTTATCAAAACACATTTGGTGATATTTTAAAAAATATAAAAGAACATTATAAACGGTTGGATATTGTGAAACCGTTGTGGGTGGAAAAGAAATATCTGAGCGTATATGAATTGTTAAGAGAGACTGTCAATCCTAATTCAAAGGATAAGACTCCAATCCCTAATATGTCTGCAATGGTACTTCAAAGTATTTTATCGGGAAACAGATATCCTGCAAGTCTTTATACAGACACTGTTATCAGAATACGATCTGAGCAGGGAAATGTTACATGGGGAAGAGCTTCAATTATCAAGGCTTATTTAATAAAAAATTATTCATGGAAGGAAGGAGAAAACTACATGGGATTAGAAGAAACATGCAATGACACTGCATACATATTGGGAAGATTATTTTCAGTTTTGGAGTCAATCCAAAAGGAGGCGAATCAGGGAATAAATGCTACAATTAAAGACAGGTATTTTAATTCAGCATGCGCTACGCCTGCATCTGTTTTTCCAATTTTATTTAAATTAGAAAATAGTCATATAAAAAAACTTGAGCGTGAAAAAGGTAGCGGTTCTAAGATTTTTTATGAAAAAATAATAGGAAACCTTATGAAAAAATTAGTATTATTTCCACGGAGTTTGTCTTTAGAAGAACAAGGAAAATTCATGTTGGGATATTATCATCAGACACAAAAGAAGTATGAAAAAAAGGAGGACAAATAAATGGGAGAGGTTATTAAAAACAGATATGAGTTTGTTGTTTTATTTGATGTTGAAAATGGAAATCCTAACGGGGATCCTGACGCTGGCAATATGCCAAGAATTGATCCGGAAAGTGGCTTAGGAATTGTAACTGATGTATGCTTAAAACGTAAGATCCGAAATTACATAGAGACTGTGAAGGAGGACGAAGATGGATATAAAATTTATATCAAGGAGAATGTTCCTCTTAACAGAAGTGACAGGGAGGCATGCAAAAGTCTTGGTATAAATGATGATGAAGATAAAAAGGTTACAGAAGCATTAAAAAAACTAAAAAAGTCAGATAAGGATGCAGATATAAAATTAAGGGATTATATGTGCAGAAATTTTTATGATATTCGTGCATTTGGTGCTGTAATGACGACTTTTGTTAAAGCTTCATTGAATTGTGGGCAGGTAAGAGGTCCTGTACAGCTTGGATTTGCAAGAAGTATTGATCCTGTTATTAGTCAGGAGGTAACTATTACGAGAGTTGCCATTACAACAGAAAAAGATGCTGAGAATAAGAGTAACGAGATGGGAAGAAAGAGTATTGTTCCATATGGCTTGTATCGTGTAGAAGGTTATATTTCAGCAAATCTTGCAAGAAAAGTTACTGGATTTTCTGAGGAAGATCTAGAATTGTTATGGAATGCAATAATAAATATGTTTGAAAATGACCATTCTGCTGCAAGAGGAAAGATGGCAGTTCGTGAGCTTATTGTTTTTAAGCATAGTAAAGAGCTTGGTGACTGTCCTGCTTATAAATTATTTGATGCAGTTAAAGTGCAGAAAAATGATGATATACAATATCCAAGAAAATATCAGGATTATACAGTTACTATTAATGATGATGAGATACCGGATACGGTAGAAGTGAAAAGGATGATTTAATGGAATATTCTCAAGATGATTATCTGATGATTTCTGGAATACAGCATTTTAAATTTTGCAGAAGACAATGGGCGCTTATTCATGTTGAGCAGCAGTGGGCTGAAAATGAACATACTGTTATTGGCGAACTTATGCATAAAAAAGCGCATGATCCATATCTGACAGAAAAGAGAAAAGATATTCTGGTTGTCAGAGCTCTTCCTGTATCCTCAAGAAGCATGGGTGTGAGTGGGGAGTGTGATATTGTTGAATTTCACAAATGTGAAGATGGAGTGAAGCTCTATGGACATCGTGGAACCTATTCATTATATCCAATTGAGTACAAAAAGGGGAAACCCAAAGCGTCAAACGAAGATGAACTTCAGCTAATGGCGCAGGCTATGTGTCTGGAAGAAATGTTTTCAACAAAAATAACGGAGGGTGCTATATTTTATGGTGAGACAAGAAGACGCAAACCGATAGTGTTTACAGATGAACTTCGGGATGAAGTGAAAAAAATATTTGGAGAAATGCATGATTATTATGATCGAAATTATACACCTAAGGTCAAAACGTCGAAAAGGTGTGTATCTTGCTCTTTAAAAGATATTTGTATGCCAAAGATTGATAAAAGTGGTTCGGTGAAATCGTATATCAATAAGATGCTGGGGGAAACGTTATGAAGAAATTATTGAATACATTGTATGTTACATCGGAAAATAGTTATCTGGGGTTGGATGGAGAAAATGTTGTTGTATATGATGATAAAAATGAAATAGGCAGATTACCTTTACACAATCTCGAAGCAATAATTTCATTTGGATATAGAGGAACAAGTCCGGCATTAATGGGAGCTTGTGCGGATAGAAATATTTCTCTTTGTTATCTGACACCACAGGGAAAATTTCTTGCAAGAGTTTCAGGCAAAGTTAAGGGGAATGTCGTGCTAAGGAAACAACAATTCCAAAGCAGTAGTGAAGATATAAAGTGCCTGGAAATCGCAAAAAACTGTATTCTTGGAAAAGTGTATAATTCAAGATGGGTTCTAGAAAGAGCAATTAGAGATCATTCAATGCAGATAGATGTGGATAAGGTAAAAAAAGCATCTATAAAACTGAAAGAATTTCTTGATTATATCCAAAATTCACAGTCTATGAATCAGTTAAGAGGATATGAAGGTGAAGCAGCAAGTATATATTTTGGCGTATTTGATGAGTTGATTTTACAACAAAAGAAAGATTTTTTCTTTCAAGGGAGAAATCGGCGTCCGCCTCTTGATAATGTAAATGCAATGTTGTCGTTTACGTATACATTGCTTACAACTCAAATTACATCAGCGCTAGAGGTTGTAGGGTTAGATCCCTATGTTGGTTACATGCACACGGAACGTCCCGGTAGAGTATCACTTTCATTAGATCTTATAGAAGAATTGCGAGCAGTCATGGCTGATAGATTTGTTTTATCATTGATTAATAAAAAGATTGTAAATGGCAAGAGTTTTACAAAAAAAGAAAACGGTGCTGTATTGATGGATACAGATATTCGTAAAAAATTACTATCAGAATGGCAAAACAAGAAAAAGGAGATTATTACACACCCATATCTTAATGAAAAGGTGGAATGGGGAATGGTTCCATTTGTACAGGCAATGCTGTTGGCAAGATATTTAAGGGGAGATTTGGATGAGTACCCTGTATTTTTATGGAAATGAGGTGATGGCGTGCTTGTATTGATTACATATGATGTGAATACTGAAACTGCTGAAGGAAAAACCAGGTTGAGAAAAGTAGCTAAACAATGTGTAAATTATGGGCGAAGAGTTCAGAATTCTGTGTTTGAATGTATACTAGATAATGCTCAATGTGTGATGCTAAAGGCCATATTAACGGATCTTATTGATAAAGATGTGGATAGTCTCAGATTCTATTATTTAGGAAATCGTTATCAGACGAAGATAGAACATGTTGGTGTTGACCGTGGGATTCCTGCTGATCAGACATTGATATTATAAAATGTGGTGCGAAAGATAAGTAAACATGAATGTACCGGTTGTCTCGCACCTGAAATTACTTGTAAATTTGTACAATAAAATGAATAATAGGTTTTTGGTTTTACTTGTTATTTATCTTATTATATATTTATTGTCGGTATTGTATAAAAATAAACAAATTTTTTGTGCAATATTGCTGTCGCTCCTCTCGTGGGAGCGTGGATTGAAATAAAGCAGTGGTATATTAACAACAACCTGTATCAGTCGCTCCTCTCGTGGGAGCGTGGATTGAAATGGTTACTCAAAAGTGCATTAACTGCGAAAAGATATGTCGCTCCTCTCGTGGGAGCGTGGATTGAAATTGTATCAGAAAGCGCCATATCTTTTCGCAGTTAATGCGTCGCTCCTCTCGTGGGAGCGTGGATTGAAATATATAATCATGTTTATAGTTTTGTTCAGCTTTTGTCGCTCCTCTCGTGGGAGCGTGGATTGAAATACAGCATGGCAATGTTGATTTGCCTTATGAACAGAGTCGCTCCTCTCGTGGGAGCGTGGATTGAAATTTTCGAAGTGTTGGGAATACGGAGAGTATTTAAGTCGCTCCTCTCGTGGGAGCGTGGATTGAAATATAATTTTTATTGGAATTGTTATTGTTGGAATTGGTCGCTCCTCTCGTGGGAGCGTGGATTGAAATATCATTGAGTATTTGTTACCGGACGGCTGGTGTGTGTCGCTCCTCTCGTGGGAGCGTGGATTGAAATTAGAAAGGAGAATTGAAATGAAGAAATCTGAACCGTCGCTCCTCTCGTGGGAGCGTGGATTGAAATCCACCTTGATAGTCACAAAAAAGCGTGACCGGGTGTCGCTCCTCTCGTGGGAGCGTGGATTGAAATCGTCTGACATGTTGGTTGATGCATGGTTTGACTACGTCGCTCCTCTCGTGGGAGCGTGGATTGAAATATACACATATCATATATATATATATCTAATACGTCGCTCCTCTCGTGGGAGCGTGGATTGAAATGGCTTAAAAATAAATATAAAAGCTTTTCCCACTGTCGCTCCTCTCGTGGGAGCGTGGATTGAAATCTTATCGTAGTATTTGCGATATTTGGGGGCTGGGGTCGCTCCTCTCGTGGGAGCGTGGATTGAAATATTCGAGCCGGGGGAAACAGATGCGGATGAAGCGTCGCTCCTCTCGTGGGAGCGTGGATTGAAATTGTCCCAGACCATTTTATTATTATACCGATTAAATGTCGCTCCTCTCGTGGGAGCGTGGATTGAAATACGCTATTTATTGAAAGGAACTATGTCGAGCTCCTGTCGCTCCTCTCGTGGGAGCGTGGATTGAAATAGTAAATAGCGTGAATTACCTTTTGGTATTTACGTCGCTCCTCTCGTGGGAGCGTGGATTGAAATACCAAGAAAGTCTGAAACCACTCCGAACAAGGACGGAGTCGCTCCTCTCGTGGGAGCGTGGATTGAAATATCCAGCACAACTATTACTACTGTCCTTGTGTTGTCGCTCCTCTCGTGGGAGCGTGGATTGAAATCTGTACCACCGGTTACTGTTACATAATGATACATGTCGCTCCTCTCGTGGGAGCGTGGATTGAAATTGCCATTAAAAGGATCATTTGGGAAAGGAGCATGGGTCGCTCCTCTCGTGGGAGCGTGGATTGAAATATAGAAATTATAACCCTTATGCCGAATCCAAAAAGTCGCTCCTCTCGTGGGAGCGTGGATTGAAATATTTGCAGCGCGTGAAAAAAGTAAATGGCATGGAGTCGCTCCTCTCGTGGGAGCGTGGATTGAAATGTCTGACAACAGTCCTTTAATTGAACTTGATGAGTCGCTCCTCTCGTGGGAGCGTGGATTGAAATGATACGATGCTGATGTTCGGGGAACTTCAGGAAGTCGCTCCTCTCGTGGGAGCGTGGATTGAAATACTTAAAAGGGAAAAGTGGAATAAAAAGGATGCTTCAGGTCGCTCCTCTCGTGGGAGCGTGGATTGAAATAGATAAGGTACCGCATATCCAACGATTGTTACTGTCGCTCCTCTCGTGGGAGCGTGGATTGAAATATCCAGCACCACTATTACTACTGTCCTAGTGTTAGTCGCTCCTCTCGTGGGAGCGTGGATTGAAATAAACAACTCCATATACAAGAATTGTAGCTTACCTGTCGCTCCTCTCGTGGGAGCGTGGATTGAAATTTATGAGATGGACGCGAGTAACAATATACACCAGTCGCTCCTCTCGTGGGAGCGTGGATTGAAATGGCTGATTCTATTGAAGTAACAACCAAAGATACGTCGCTCCTCTCGTGGGAGCGTGGATTGAAATATATCGGAGTCTCGATACATCATATCCTTATCATGTCGCTCCTCTCGTGGGAGCGTGGATTGAAATTATAAATCGGTTTTAAGCTGCACAGAACTACTCGTCGCTCCTCTCGTGGGAGCGTGGATTGAAATAATAAGATTGACAGCTCAAACGCGGAGAACTTTGTCGCTCCTCTCGTGGGAGCGTGGATTGAAATGATGCCGAGACCTGACAGACTGCATCGAATCTTGGTCGCTCCTCTCGTGGGAGCGTGGATTGAAATCCACCTTGATAGTCACAAAAAAGCGTGACCGGGTCGCTCCTCTCGTGGGAGCGTGGATTGAAATTAAGTTCTGCGATTGTTAATTTTCTCATGGTTTGTCGCTCCTCTCGTGGGAGCGTGGATTGAAATCCAGCTACATCCGGAATATCAATATTAGGAATTGTCGCTCCTCTCGTGGGAGCGTGGATTGAAATTAAGTCTGAAATATACAAGGTCTTATATGTCTCGTCGCTCCTCTCGTGGGAGCGTGGATTGAAATTGCCTGTTTCTCACGTTGTAGGATTGCTTTTTTCGTCGCTCCTCTCGTGGGAGCGTGGATTGAAATATACACATATCATATATATATATATATCTAATACATGTCGCTCCTCTCGTGGGAGCGTGGATTGAAATTACAAAGAGGTGCCGCAATACGAACTCTCATACACCGTCGCTCCTCTCGTGGGAGCGTGGATTGAAATCTTTTGGTAAGAGCAAATGTTAGATTTTGGATATTGTCGCTCCTCTCGTGGGAGCGTGGATTGAAATATAGCCACCATGCCGGTCTCGTCTGATGTCATAGTCGCTCCTCTCGTGGGAGCGTGGATTGAAATAATGTACGACTTAAACTCATCTGGAATATAATTGTCGCTCCTCTCGTGGGAGCGTGTATTGAAATCAATGCTTAACTTATATTCCGTGGCTTTTAACGACGTCGCGCCTCTCGTGGGAGCGTGGATTGAAATTACTTCCTGCACCTCTTGATAGCCATCACCCATTGTCGCGCCTCTCGTGGGAGCGTGTATTGAAATTCTTTAGCTGTTCCCACTGTTCCGGCGTTATGTGTCGCTCCTCTCGTGGGAGCGTGTATTGAAATCAGTGTCACCTCAAAGGTGTAGTCCCCGGTGAAGTCGCTCCTCTCGTGGGAGCGTGGATTGAAATATGGCATAAAAGCCGTCACAAAGTCCGTTGGAAATGGTCGCTCCTCTCGTGGGAGCGTGGATTGAAATTGAAGAACCTGAATACGAACGATTGTGTAATATGGTCGCTCCTCTCGTGGGAACGTGGATTGAAATTCTGCAAGGTTAGTGGCTGTGCCTGTACCTGCCGTCGTTCCTCTCGTGGGAGTGTGAATTGAAATATCAGCATATGAATCTATACACAATCATAATATGCTGCGTTATTGTAGAATTAGTAGTTAAGTCTATTTTTATAGCAATAACGTTGCTTATCAATAATACAATAGATAAATATTGTTGCAAACCAGTAAATAGCAGGTATAATATAGAGTAACATATTAACAGGGAGGCATATTCATTGGGCATTTACGTTAATCCGACAGGAAGATCGTTTGAGCTTGCGATAAATTCAGAGATTTTTGTTGACAAAAGCGGTCTGATTAAAGAAACGAATAAGTGTATAAATACATTACAAAGGTATATGTGTGTAAGCCGTCCAAGGCGATTCGGAAAGTCAATGGCCATGGATATGCTTTCAGCATATTATGGTCGAAAGACTGATGCAGAAAATTTATTTAAAGGCCTTAAAATAAGTCATGATGAGTCGTATGACAGACATATTAACAAGTATGATGTACTCAAAATTAATATGCAGGACTTTTTGAGTGTTACACACAGTGTTGATGATATGCTTAAAATGTTGTGCGAATACATTACGGATGATTTTTCAATAGAGTGTAAGGATATTATTTTTCGGGACAAGTCAAATATTGTGAGAGTAATGCAGGATGTTTTTATGTCTACAGGCAGGCCGTTTGTGATTCTTATTGATGAATGGGATTGTCTGTTTAGAGAATTTACGCAGGATAAAGAAGCGCAGAAGAAATACCTTGATTTTTTGAGAGGCTGGCTTAAGGATAAAGACTATATAGCGCTTGCATACATGACAGGTATACTGCCGATTAAAAAATATGGTTCACATTCTGCTCTTAATATGTTCACGGAATATTCCATGACAGATATGGGAGCTTTGGCAGAGTACTTTGGCTTTACAGATGATGAGGTCAGAGAATTGTGTGACAGATATGATATGGACTTTGAAGAGGCAAGGGCATGGTACAATGGATATAAGCTCGTGTCCCATAGCAAATATGGAGTAAAGAAATATGCGATGTACAGTCCGAAGTCTGTAGTAGAAGCCATGCTAAAGCATAAATTTGGTACTTATTGGAATCAGACTGAAACTTACGAGGCTCTCAAGGTTTATATTCAAATGAATATGGATGGTCTAAAAGATGCCGTGATTAAAATGCTTGCCGGTGAAAGTGAGAAAATAAATACAGGCACATTTGAAAATGACATGACATCATTTGCCACAAAGGATGATGTGCTTACACTTTTAGTACATCTTGGCTACCTGACATATGATAGTGAGACGGAAGAGGTTTCAATTCCAAATCGAGAGGTGTCAAAGGAATATCTTAATGCAATTAGTACAATGGATTGGGATGAAGTATCAAAATCAATAAAAGCATCACAAAAATTGCTTGAGAGTTTGTGGAATATGAATGGTGCTGCGGTTGCTGACGGAATTGATAAGGCACATAATGAGATATCTATTTTACGGTATAATGATGAGAATTCTTTAAGCTGTACAATTAATTTGGCATTTTATTCGGCCAGGGAGTATTACTCAATAGTTCGTGAATTACCAACAGGAAAAGGCTTTGCTGATGTATGCTTTATTCCAAGAGTGAGTCATTTGGATAAGCCGGCAGTTGTTATTGAATTGAAATATGATAAGAATGTTGATGGCGCCATTTCACAGATAAAGTCGAGACAGTATGTGGAAGCCTTGAAGGATTATAAGGGTAATTTGCTTCTTGTTGGAATAAATTACGATAAAAAGACAAAAGAACATCAATGTGTGATTGAAAAATGGAAGCTGTAAAGGTGAAATTAGCAGGGAGTATAGCAACAATTAATGCTATACTCCCTGCTATTATATTTTTGGTTGCAAGAATTTAGTTTATGCTATAAAATATTTATAACTGTATGCAGATATTTAATAATCACAATATCTGTCTGTATAATAAAATACGCATAAAGAGGACGAAAGAATGATCAACAAATTAGTAGACAAAATCAAGAAAACAAACGCACCTATCGTAGTAGGTCTCGACCCGATGCTTTCATATGTGCCTGAGCACATCACAAAGAAGGCATTTGATGAGCTTGGAGAGACACCGGCCGGTGCAGCGGAGGCTATCTGGCAGTACAACAAGGCTATTGTGGATGCCACATATGACCTGATTCCGGCTGTAAAGCCACAGATTGCCATGTATGAGCAGTTTGGAGTGGATGGCCTTAAGGCATTCCAGAAGACAGTGGATTATTGTCACGAGAAGGATCTCGTGGTTATCGGAGATGTAAAGCGTGGAGATATCGGCTCAACATCGGCTGCATACGCCACAGGACATCTCGGAAAGGTACAGATCGGCAGCAAGAGCTATTCTACCTTTGATGAGGATTTTGCCACTGTCAATCCATACCTTGGAACAGACGGTATCAAGCCATTCGTAGATGTATGCAAGGAGGAGAAGAAGGGTATCTTCATTCTTGTAAAGACATCTAATCCATCAAGTGGAGAGTTTCAGGACCGTATGATTGACGGACGCCCATTATATGAGTGGGTAGGCGAGAAGGTTGCAGAGTGGGGAGCTGACTGCATGGGTGATTCATACAGCTATGTAGGTGCGGTTGTCGGTGCAACATACCCTGAGCAGGGTAAGATTCTTCGTAAGGTAATGCCAAAGAGCTTCATCCTCGTACCGGGCTACGGCGCACAGGGAGGCAAGGGGGCAGACCTTGTTCATTTCTTCAATGAGGACGGACTTGGTGCAATTGTCAATTCATCACGTGGAATCATCTGCGCATACAAGCAGGATAAGTACAAGGATATGGGCATCACAGCAGAGAATTTTGCAGATGCATCACGCAAGGCTGTTGAGGATATGATTGAGGATATCTCAGGAGCACTTGCAAATCGTTAATAAGTTATTCAGAAATTCAGAAAGCTTAAATATATTAACAAACGAAACCAGGGAGATAAAATGGCAGAGAAATTTGAGGAGATTGCAGTTGTAGTTGACCAGAGCTCACTTGGCAATGGCATCTACGACATCACACTTAAGACAGACAAAATTGCAAAGGCAGCAAAGGCGGGACAGTTTGTATCGGTTTACTCAAACGACAAGAGTAAGCTGCTTCCGCGTCCGATAAGCCTTTGCGGCATAAACAGAGATGATGACACCATTCGTCTCGTGTACCGTGTGACAGGTGAAGGCACGGGAACAGAGGAATTTTCAAAGCTTGTCAGGGGCGATAAGGTAAGGCTTTTAGGACCTCTTGGAAACGGCTTTACAGTACAGCCGGGAAAGAAGGCATTCCTTATCGGCGGAGGAATCGGAGTGCCGCCTATGCTGCAGCTTGCCAAGGATATAAATGCAGGCATTGATAATGCAGTATGCGATATGAACATCGTCATGGGCTATCGCGATGAGAATACCTTCCTGCTCGATGAGTTTAAGGAACAGGCAGCTTCCTTTGTAGCTACAGAGGACGGCAGTGTCGGCACAAAGGGCAATGTCATTGATGCAATAAAGGAGAATGCTCTTGAGGCAGACGTGATTTATGCATGTGGACCTATGCCTATGCTTCGTGCACTCAAGGCTTACGCTGCAGAGCATGATATGGAATGTTTTATATCAATGGAGGAGCGCATGGCATGTGGAATCGGCGCATGCCTTGCGTGCGTATGCAAAACAAAGGACAAGGATGCCCACAGCAATGTAAACAACAAGCGTATATGCAAAGAGGGACCTGTTTTTGATGCGAAGGAGGTGGAGCTGTAATGAGTAATATGTCAGTAAATGTGGCCGGTGTTGAGTGGAAAAATCCTGTTACAGTTGCATCCGGCACATTCGGCTCCGGTGCAGAGTACAGCGAGTTTGTTGATTTAAACAGACTTGGTGCAGTCACTACAAAGGGTGTTGCGAATAAGCCGTGGGAGGGGAATCCTACACCGAGAGTAGCAGAGGTGTACGGCGGCATGCTCAATGCAGTCGGACTTCAAAATCCCGGCATCGAGCTTTTCTGCAAGAGGGATATTCCTTTTTTAAAGCAGTTTGATACAAGAATTGTGGTAAATGTCTGCGGTCATTCGCTTGACGAGTATCTTGATGTGGTAAAGCGTCTTGCGGATGAGCCTATTGATATGATGGAAATAAATATCTCATGCCCTAATGTTAAGGAGGGCGGAATTGCTTTCGGAACAGACCCAAAGGGTGTTGAGACAATCACAAGCGAGATTAAAAAATATGCAAAGCAGCCTGTTATCATGAAGCTTTCTCCAAATGTCACAAGTATTGCAGAGATAGCAAGGGCGGCAGAGGCCGGTGGAGCTGATGCGGTTTCGCTCATCAATACAATTACAGGCATGAAGATTGATATAAACAGAAGAAGCTTTGTGTTAGCAAACAAGACAGGCGGCATGAGCGGTCCGGCGGTTCATCCGGTTGCAGTGCGCATGGTTTACGAGACAGCACATGCAGTCAATATTCCGATTATCGGAATGGGCGGTATCACAAATGCTGCCGATGCTATAGAGATGATACTTGCCGGAGCTACGGCTGTTTCAGTCGGCACAGCAAACTTTGTAAATCCAAAGACCACAGAGCAGATAGTGGATGGCATCGCAGAGTATATGGACAGGTATGGAGTAAAGGATATTTCAGAGCTTGTCGGCGCGGTTGACAGATAGAGCATAAAGGATAGACGGAGGATAAAATAATGATTCTGGCAGCAGAATACGTGCCTTCTATGTATGCCACAGTCTGGGCACTTGTTCCACCTGTTGTGGCTATAGTTCTGGCACTTATCACAAAAGAGGTCTACAGCTCATTATTCGTTGGAATAGTGATTGGCGGACTGTTTTATGGAAATGCATTTCAGCCGGGTTTTTCGGCTGAGAGATCAGTGCTTCACATATTCGAGGACGGACTTGTTGGAGTGCTATCGGATTCGTACAATGTGGGAATACTGATATTCTTAGTCGTGCTCGGTGTCATGGTGAGCATGATGAACAAGGCAGGCGGCTCGGCGGCCTTTGGAGAGTGGGCGAGTGAGCACATAAAGACAAGGATTGGTGCCCAGCTTTCAGCTATAATACTTGGAGTACTCATATTTATAGATGATTACTTCAACTGTCTGACAGTAGGAAGTGTGATGCGCCCTGTCACCGACAAGCATCAGGTTTCAAGAGCAAAGCTTGCATATCTGATAGATGCCACAGCAGCGCCTGTATGCATCATTGCACCTATATCATCGTGGGCAGCCGCGGTTACCGGCTTTGTAAAGGGAGAGGATGGCTTTTCTATTTTCATAAAGGCCATTCCATACAATTATTATGCACTCTTTACTATTATCGCTATGGTGACACTTGTTGTTTTACAGGTAGATTTCGGTCCGATGGCAAAGCATGAAGCCAATGCCAAAAAGGGTGATTTGTTTACCACAGGAGACAGGCCGTATGCGGAGGCAAAGCAGGATGTTATAAAGGGCAAGGGGAAAGTTATAGACCTTGTATTTCCTATTCTTATACTCATAATAAGCTGCATCATCGGAATGATATACACAGGAGGCTTTTTTGACGGAACAGGCTTCGTTGATGCGTTTGCAGGCAGCGATGCTTCAATCGGTCTTATGCTTGGAAGCTTTTTTGCGTTGATAATCACCATATGCTTTTACTCAATCAGAAGGGTACTAAGCTTTACGGATTGCTGTAATTCAATCCCTGAGGGCTTTAAGGCAATGGTACCTGCAATACTTATACTGACCTTTGCATGGACACTAAAGACCATGACAGAGAGCCTTGGCGCTAAGGAATTTGTCGCAGGCCTAGTGGGAGGAGTATCGGGACCATTGCTTGGACTGTTCCCGGCAATCATATTCCTGGTGGGAGCCTTCCTTGCCTTTGCAACAGGAACCTCATGGGGCACCTTCGGTATACTCATACCGATAGTAGTAAATATCTTCTCGGGCACAAACCATACGATGATGATTATCTCAATCTCAGCGTGCATGGCAGGTGCAGTATGTGGAGACCACTGCTCACCGATATCCGATACCACCATCATGGCATCAGCCGGAGCTCAGTGCAACCACATGAATCATGTATCCACACAGCTTCCATACGCTGTGCTTGTGGCAGGCATATCATGCCTGACCTACATCATAGCAGGCTTTGTCAGAAATCCGGTAGTACCGTTTATAATAGGAGTGCTTATCCTGATTGGAACCTTTGTCGGAATCAAGTATATCATCAAGTATATCACGAGAACCGATAAAGCAAATGAACAGGCGGAGTAGCCAAAGGGAGACCAAAAAGAGTTCTATTTTTCACAGACTTTGTGTCTGCGAATGATAGAACTCTTTTTTTATGGTAAGTTCGATACCGGACGGACGACTGCGCAGCATGGGAAGACACGCCGATAGTGCACGGTCGATTTTTGACGAGCCGTGTAGGAGTTATATGCGCCACAGACAAAAGGTGGCACGGAAAATACTCGTTCAAGCAACACAGCATAGAGAATGTTATAAAGGTAAAAAGCGCGTTTGATTTTCCGTGCCTTATAAACTCTGTCTGTGGCAGCATTTACTCATACTAGGCGAGAAAATATGAGACCGTGCACTATCGGCGTGTCTTCCCATGCTGCGCAGTCGTCTATCTGCTATCAATAAAATTTATAGCCCGCTAACAAATATTAATAACCCTAATTACATTTACAAAAATATCAATTAGTGGTAACATATCAATAACTTAGAAATCATATTTGAATGGTAGGAAATCCCAGCCATACAAACTAAGCTCAAACTCATAACAAACATTAACAAAAAAGAGGTAATATCAATGGCAAAAATTGCAAAGCAGCTCACTGAGCTGATAGGTCACACTCCGCTTCTGGAGCTGACCAATTATGAAAAAGCCCTTGGGCTTGAAGCAAAAATCATAGCAAAGCTGGAGTATTTCAATCCACTTGGAAGTGTAAAGGACAGGGTGGCGGCAGCTATGATAGAGCAGGGCATAAAGGATGGAAAGATAAATCAGGACACAATAATCATAGAGCCGACAAGTGGCAATACCGGAATCGGACTTGCATTTGTGGCAGCCTCAAAGGGGCTTCACCTGATACTTATAATGCCTGATACCATGAGCGTTGAGAGAAGAAAAATA
>ULZG01059479.1_pt1 | contig 22447 bp, 12 predicted proteins | sample 1962881 | NCBI WGS metagenome assembly ULZG01 (sample SAMEA4835883, study PRJEB28245) | human gut metagenome | biome: gut microbiome; material: fecal sample | place: Denmark | collected 2008 | reverse complement strand
ACCACCAAATGTGGTGGTGGAATTTAAAATTTCATTTTTGGACTAATAAAATGTTGAATTTTTTATATATAATTTTCAGAAAAATAATATAGTACTAAAGGGCTTGATGATTATAGAGAGATTTGGAGGAATTGCTTATGAAGAGAATAGTTAGTGTACTAATGTCAATAATGGTTGTTTTGAGTTGCGTTGTATTTATTATGCCACCAGATATAGTGTTGGCAGCAAATAATGCTGACGATATAGTTTCTATTGCAAGAGGAGAATTAGGAAGTACAAATTATAGTAAATATTATGGTGGAAATAAAGGTGCTTGGTGTGCAGATTTTGTCTCATGGTGTGCTCAGCAGGCTGGGGTTGACAGTATAGCCAAGAGTTCTTCTTGTTACAATATGTATATCGGTATGAAGAATAATGGCTGCCAAGAAGTTAGTTCTCCTCAAAAGGGGGATATTGTATTTTTCTATTGTACAAAATGCAGTTCAATAGCTGGAAAATGGTGTCATGTTGGAATTATGGAGGATTCCACATACTCTATTGAAGGAAACAGATGGAGTAATGGTGTATCAAAGGTAGAAAGAGGAAACTCATATTCTCATAATGGAGATTTAGGTTATAAGCACAGAGATGGAATTGTTAGAAAATATTTGAGACCTAAATATAGTGTTCCAAATCCACCAACCTACTCCAATTTCTGGGTAGACCATTACCTATTTGATTTGTCTGAGACGGTATCATTTACTGCTGTAGCATCGGGAGCAGACAATTATACAATAGGAATTGACAAGACCGGTGTTGGTCGTGTTGTGACAGAAGGCTGTGGAAGTACGTATACTATTTCAGCTGACAGGCTTGGAGCAGGAGAGTATTCAGCATATATGACGGTTGCAAATAGTGCGGGATATGTTGATACTTACAGGGTATATTTTGTTGTAGTTGAAAAATGTAATTTTGGTGATAAATTTTCAGCAAGGATTCAGAATATAGGGACTGGATGCTATATTACAAACAAAGATAGCAAAATCGTTGGAGCTCCTGAGAGTGGATATAATGATCAGATATGGTTTTTTAATAAGTGTTCAGATGGTTCATATACTATCATGAGTCAGCTTGATGGACTCATGATGGATGATGAATGGGACAGCGATGTTCCGGCAGGAGCAGATATTCGCGCATGGAGTGCTACAGGACAGGATAAGCAGAGATTTAATATATATTATATGGATGATGCATTTTATATCCGACCGGCAAATACCAAAACTCTTGTCGTGGATATGGGAGCAGGAGAGCCATATAATGTGGCATGCTACAACCTTTCAAGGAATGCTGGACAGCAGAAATACAGGTTTGACATGGTTGGCATGGGCGATTATATTCCATACGGACTGGGAGATGAATTTTATGCACAGCTCAGATGTCAGGGAACAAATTTATATGTAACAAATCAAAATGGTAATGTAGCAGGCGCTGCGGCAACAGCTGATGACAGTCAAATATGGAAATTTATGAGACAGTCAAATGGAGCCTACGTTATTCAGAATACATTGGATGGTTCATATATAGATGTAGAAAATTCAAATGATGCAAATAAGACCAATTTCCTTTCGTATAATGAATATACAGGCAACAGGAATCAGCAGTTCTATTTCTATGAAATGGACAATGCTTTTTATATAAAACCCTTAATCAGTAATACCAGGGTAATGGATATGCAGTCAACTGCTCCATACAATGTGGCACTATGGGATAAGGGAAACGACTGGGGACCACAAAAGTTTGATGTGATAAAAGTCAGCCATAGTGATGACAACATGAGTAAACCAGTTGAGACGTCGTATTTTAAAGGACATAAATATGAGCTTTATAATGAATCAATGACCTGGGAGTCGGCTAAACTCTTTTGCGAGAAAAAGGGAGGACATCTTGTTACTATTTCAGATGAGAAAGAGAATGAATTTGTTAATGGCATGAGATGCCGTAACCTTTCAACTGATTACCAGCAGAGTATATGGCTTGGAGGTTCTGATGCAGCAAATGAGGGAACATGGTCTTGGATTACAGGTGAACCGTTTACATACAGTAACTGGGAACCCAACGAGCCTAATGGTGGAACCTCGCAGAATTATCTTCAGATGTATTCATCAGGTAACTGGGATGATGTGCAGAATGAGGCTGGCAGATTTGTGGTATGTGAATATGATTCGGTACAACCAAAGCAGACACCTGTTGCCAGTTCGCTCAGTCTGAGTGATAATATTGGATTTAATATTTACATGCGGATATCCGATGATGTGCTGAGTGATGATGGTGCAATGATGATTATTACAAATTCGGATGGAAAGGTCATTAAGAAGCTGATTTCGTCATATGAGACAACAACATATCAGGACAAACCGGTGAAAAAAATAGTCAGTATGGTACCTGCAGCAAAGATGTCCGGGAAGCTTTCATTTAAAATTTTAAAATCAGATGGAATAGAAAGCAGTACTTATATATGTTCAGTTATGGATTACGCAAATGAAATGATTAAGAAAGCCGATACTGATAATGAGTGTAAAAAGGCACTTCCTCTAGTAAAGGCAATGCTGAACTATGGAGCCTATTCTCAGATATATTTTGGTGAGGACAATACGAATCTTGCAAATGCCATATTAAAAGCTGACAATACTGCAACGATAAAGAGTGAGGATATAATAAAATCTATTACATACAGTGAGCAGGGGCTTTTTAGCAATAAAGATTTAGAGTATATGGGCTCATCACTTATATGTGAATCAGATACCTCATTAAAGCTGTATTTTAACAATAAGAATAAGCTAACAGAGAAGCAGATAAAGGGTAGATATGATATCAGCACACTTGACAAAAACAAGCATGATTATGATATCGGTGTTGACGGAAGCATTTTCTGGATAAAGATAAAAGGCATAAAACCTGCAGAACTCGGTAATGTATATGGAGTAAACCTGGTATCTGATGATGGTTCAGTTATTGTGGAGACGAGTCCATATGTGTATGTGAAAAAGGCATTGGAGTCTGGTGATAGCAGATTGCAGAATCTGTGCAAAGCAATGTGGGCTTATGGACAGGCTGCAAGGGAGTATGAAAAGTAGTGTTCGAGAAAGGAGAATTTTATTTATGAAAGAAAAACAAAGAAAGATAATGGGATTGATTATATCGTTTGTTATGATAATTACGATAATGCCGCAGACTATTTGGGCGAGTGATGCTGGAACTCGTGAAGATGCTGTCAAATGGGCATATGCGCAAGAAGGAAAATTTCTTGATTATGATAAGGTATATGGAGCACAATGTGTAGATTTGGTTCATTACTATTATGCCTATTTTGGTAAAGCAAGTTATGCTACAGGAAATGGTTGTGATTTTGTCAACAATAAATTGCCGGATGGATGGACTAGAATAAAAAACACTCCGGATTTTGTACCGCAACCTGGAGATATTGCAGTTTGGGGTAAGGAATTGAGTCAATATGGACATGTTGCTATTATTTTATCAGCTGATGTTCACTCTTTTGTTTCTATGGACCAAAACTGGCCAAGAGGTAGTGCGTGTAAAAAGGTAACACATAATTATAATAAATTTTGGGGCGTTATCAGACCAAATTTTTCGGAACCACCTTCAAATCCTGTCACAACTACACCATCCATCTGGAAAAACAGTGACAGCTATACGGTAGGAAATTCGGCAACATTAACCTGGAACAGTGTAGATAATGCAACAGGATATTGGTTTTCAGTCTGGTATAAGGGGGAACAAATTGTTACAACTCAGGTTTCAGGAAGCTCGGAGTATACATTAAATAATCTGGGAGAGGGAGAGTATACTGCCTATATAACGGCTTATAATGATAGCAGTAGTAAGCAGAACTCTGTGACCTTTAGTGTAAATTATCTTGATATAGGTACAAATTTTATAGCTAATATAATTAAAGTTGATTCATGGAGTCATGTGGTTAATGATAACACAAATGCCTGCATAGGTAAGGAAGTGGGAAATGCAAACGAGTATTATGAATTCGTAAGACAGAGTGATGGCTCATATATAATTAAGTCACTTGAAGATGGAAAATATCTCGAGGTTTCTGATGGTGGAAATAAAAATGGTCAGAATGTGGGCTTTAGCGATTATACAGGAGAAAATAACCAAAGATGGTATATAAAGAATGGCTCTAGTGGAAAAATATTAATTCCTAAAAACGCAACAGGATCATGCCTAGATATATCTAATAATGGTTCGGCTGTAGGAACGAATGCGCAAATATGGGCTCAGGCGGGAGTGGCAGCCCAGGAATTTAGTATATATACACAGTCTAAAATTCCAAACTTTATTAATTTTGGAGATGATTTTTATGCAAATATAATCAAAGCAAGTACATGGAGTACTCTTGTAAACAAAAATCCTAATTTGGAAGTTGGTGGAGAGGGTGAAGCAGAAGGAAGCGATATATGGCATTTCAGACGAATGAAAGATGGTACATATACCATACAGTCTCTATTTGATGGAAAATATCTTGATGTTGAGAAATTTAGCGATCAAAAAGGAGCTAACGTATATTGCTATGATTATACAGGTGATAGTAATCAGAGATGGTATTTGACATTGGGAAAAAATGGAAAGGTCTTAATTCCAAAGAATGCTACTGGATTATGTTTAGATGTTTCTAATGATGGTTCGGACGCTGGGACAAATGCACAGTTATGGGAGCCAAACGGAACAACTGCTCAGGAGTTTAATGTTTATAAAGAGGACACGATAAAGCTAGGCACGGCAAATGTTACTTTATCAAATAACAACTATATATATGATGGCAAAGAGAAGAAACCGGATGTAACAGTAAAATATGGATATGCTACGTTACAACAAGGCACAGATTATACGGTGGAGTATTCAAATAACGTAAAAGCAGGTACAGCTACCGTTACAATAAAAGGCACCGGAATATATTCAGGTACGGTTTCTAAAAACTTTGAAATAAAGGAAGCTTTATATACGGTGTATGGATATCAGGTTATTATCAATGGAAATTTCGATTTGAAATATTATATTGATTTGTCCAAAGAAGCTGCAAATGATACCGATGCGTACATTGAGTTTAAAGTCGGTGATAGAGTACAAAAGGTAAAACAGCGAGAAACATCTAATGGACACTATGTTTATACATGTGAAGTGCCTGTAGCTCAGATTGGTGACAAAGTGACGGCAACATTACATTATAAGGATAAATCATATGCTCTTACGCAGTATTCGATCAAAGATTATCTAAATACAATAGTTCAAAACAAAGATAAAAAAGAAGAGTATGGAAAGGCTGCAGATATTGCATCAGCTATACTGAATTATGGGGCAAGGGCACAGCTATATTTTGGATATAAGACAGATTCATTAGTTAACAGTGCTTTACCGGATGCTGAGATAAAAAAAGTGGATTCGATTTTGGCACAGGATATTAAGAATGCTATAGCCAATAATGAAATCGGCGTCCTTGAAAACAATGATTTCAAATACTATGGAGCTTCATTGGTATGCAAGTCAGATACAGGAATGAAACTGTATTTTGAAAATAAAAATAGTCTTTCTCTTAAAGAGATTGATAAGAAATATGATATTTCGGATAAAGATTGTAAGAAGCAGATCAGTAAATCCATAAACGGAAATATGATTTGTATTACTATTAATGACTTAAATGCTACTGAACTGGATGATAATTTTGTGGTGCAGATAACGAATAAGCAAAACAGCAGTCAGAGTATATCTGTTTCAACAAGCCCGTATATTTATATAAAGAAATCTATGGATTCAAGAAATGCAAAGCTTATAAATCTCAGCAAAGCGATGTATTGGTATAGTCAGAAGGCTATTGAGTATTCAACGACGGAAAATAGATAAGCTTTATAATTATCTTTTCGAATTAATAAATTTGAGGAACACATCTTTAGCAATTGTATGGGAAATTGAATAATAGCACGATGAGATAGAGAACAGCGATGTTCTCTATCTTAATTTATATTGCATTGTTTAAAGAGAAATAGTGTAAACGTCAAACCATGCGCCAGTCATTAAAATCAACGCCGCCCATTATTGGCGACGTGGCTTCCTGCATTCGTCCGGAAGACTATCTGACCATGGCATGAGATAGTCCAGCTTTTCTGGATCTATATTTTCTTTTTCCTCACAGAGTTTTGGCAGTTCTGTGAGGATATATTTAAAATAATAATACGGCCGCAGATTATTCAGCTTGGCTGTTTCTGAAATACTGTATACCATCGCACTGGCAGATGCTCCTTTGGCTGTATTGTGGAACATCCAGTTTTTCTTGCCGAGGCAAAAGGTGCGTATGGCTCTCTCCGAGGCAGAATTATCGATAGGGACATCTCCATCTTCAAGAAATACCTTAAGATATTTTTCCTGATTGATTATGAAATTCAGCCCCTGGCCTGTTTTGGATTTTGGAGGTACCGCACAGTCGTTAACCTGTTGTTTTACCCACGCAAAAAATTCCTCAACCAGCGGCCGGATCAATTCCTGCCGTTTTTGAAGCCGTTCCTCTGATGAGAGCCCTTTTAACTCAGTGTCAGCATTATAAAACCCGGCTATCTTCTGCAATGCCTGATAGGCAACAGACTGCCTTACAGAAGACGGATCCTTTTTATCGGCAGCCTTAACCGCATCCGCAAAATCACGCCTTGCATGCGCCCAGCAGTTTGCGTTTGTCACATCTGGAAGCTTTTTATCAACTAGATGATATTGCTGCAGGCTGTCCGTTACAAGGATTCCTTTGTAATCCTTGTAAAAATCCAGAGGCTTTTGATGATCACGTCCTTTTTGGTACTCATATATCACAATCGGGCGTCGGGTATAAAACTCTCCGGAACGGTGCACCCACATATAGCACTTGCTGTTTGGGTGGTCGCTGTCTGCTATTACTTGAGTCGGTGTTTCATCTGACTGTGTGACATGCAGTGACAGCAGCTCCTGCTTCATCCGTTCAACAAACGGAGTGAAGTACATCTGGGAGCATCTGACAATCCAGTTGGACATTGTCTGGCGTGATATATTTACGCCATTACGTTGAAACTCCTGCTCAATCCGGTGTAATGCTGATGAATTCACATATTTTACATTAAGTATTGATGCCAGTAATGATGGCGTCACTATACTGTTGCGAAGCAAGTCCTTGGGTCTGTTTCCACGAAGGAACTCATCCTGATGATCACCATCAGTTCCCACATACACCTCGACAGTATGAATTTCGACAGTCCATGCTTCGGGCTCATGACGAAGCCTCTTGTAGGTTTCATCCGGCATACGGCGCCAATTGCCTTTTCCATAAAAAGCATCCAGCTGTTCTTCAGAAACACTGTATGGCGGAAGTATTTCTTCCGGGAAATCTTTCAGGTCGATATTCCGCTGTCCTTTTTTCTTTGCACGCTTGGCAGTAATGACCTCTTCAGCAGAAGGCTCCCTGGAAGATTCATCATAGGCGGCGTCCGCTTCGTCAAAAAACGAAAGCTGGCCTTCGATTGATTTTAAGCTCTCTGTATGCCTGCCAAATCTATAATTATTGGCAATGCGGACCTGCTCAATGAGTTTTTCGATGTTATCATTTAAAGCATCGAGCTGTCCCTGCATCATAAGAACAATGGTAATCAGTTCTTCGCGGCTGCAATTATTCAGTTCTTCCAATGTATGTTTCTGTGCCATTGCTTCACTCCCTTAAACTGTTTTCATTATAACAGAAGCAGCTTTAATTAGCGAATTCTTGTGTGTTAGCTCTCCGTCATTATGCCTATCGCTATAAGGCTATAGGATGCTGATAAACGCAGGGAAATATAGAGCTTTCAAATTTCAAGATATTTGTTTCAAGTAACTGCTAACTATTGTACCAGTTGTGAAAAAGGCATATAAACCAGGTTCAACTATAGATTTTTTGACGTCATAAATGTCTTTGAAAAATCTCTGTTTTGCACAAACTCAGAAGGGATTTTGTGGTGTTACATCCTTGATTTTAGGATCGAGCGGATTTAAACCGAGCATCAGGTAATCGAATTGCTCTTCGGTAAGATCCGCAGCGTCTTCCGTGGTTCTTGGCCAGGATAGTGAACCGGATTCAATCCGTTTATACAGCAAAAGAAATCCATCGCCCATCCAAAGCAGTCCTTTAATCCTGTCGGAACGTCTACCGCAGAACAGGAACAAGGTTCCTTTCTCAAAAGGATTCTGCTTATATTTGTCACCAATGATCATCGAGAGACCATCAATGCCTTTGCGCAGATCCACTGTACCACACGCAAGCACAACCCGATTGATTTTAGCAACGTTCTCCAGCATGGACTACCTCCTTTAAGAGCCTGCTTAGCACAGCATCTGAAACATCGTTTGATATTTCGAGAATGATATCACCATTCCTGACAACTGCAGTCGCGTTAGAAGCTGACGAAAATTCCCGTGTTTGAATAGTTTTCTCTGATGTAACAGGGGCAGCTATTTCAACAAAAGAAATTTCGGCAGGATTTTCGGTTGTTACAGGCAGCTGCATCTGGTCGTATGATTCTTTACGAAACTTGCGCAGCCAGTAATAATAAGATTTTTCCTTGATATCATTGTCTTTCAGCCATTGATGGACAGTTACGTTTGCAGGTCGTTCCTGACATTGATTTATGATATTTAACCAGTTAGCACGCCTTACATCGTGAGTACATTTATCCATGATAGTTTGCCTCCTCTAAAAAACTATTAGTTTTTTCGTGTCTTATAGAGTGTCTCACAAAAATGCTAATTATCCAAGGCGCGTGGTTTGACGTTTACGAAATAGTAATATAGAACTATAATAAAAAAACTACATAAAAATGGATGTTATTCTAAGTTAATTTTGATAATTTTAGGGAGAATTAAAAATATGAAAAGAAAATTTAAAGTGTTATCTGTTATATTGGTAATAATGTTGTTTATTACTTCAAATATACCTGTTGCGATAGTACAAGCTTCGGGAATAGAGAGTAGAGCAAATATCTGCGATGGTGTAAAGATAAAATCTTATTCTAACAATGGTAATACATCCGTAGCAATAACCACAGACGGAGATTTATATTGTTGGGGATATAACACTCCTCGACAAATAGGGAATAACACATATGTAGATAAAACATTACCAGTAAAACTTTTGGATAATGTACGAGGGTGTTTTAGCTTTTGGGAGGTAAATGCAGCTATTAAAGAAAATGGCGATTTATATTGTTGGGGAAGTGATAATTACGGTCAATTAGGATGTGGTTATAGTTCAAGTATACCCGTGAAAATTTTAGAGAAGGTAAAGAGCTATTCTCTTGAAAGCAATACAGGTTGTGCACTAACCGAAGATGGAGGTTTGTATTTTTGGGGATGTAATTCTGATGGTGAATACGGAAATGGAACTACAATCGGCTCAGATGTACCAGTAAAAGTTTTAGAAAACGTTAAGAAAGCTTATAATGATTATCATATGAGTGCAGCTATTATGGAAAATGGAGATTTGTATTGTTGGGGATGTAACAATTATGGAGAAGTAGGAAATGGTTCATCAGATTATAAGCAGACTAAACCAGTAAAGGTATTAAAAAATGTTCAAGAATTTTATCATTCGATGTGGAATAGTGCAGCATTGACAGAAAATGGAGATTTATATTGTTGGGGGGCTAACTTTGATTGCGAAATAGGAAACGGTACAACGAATAATTATCAGTCTAGACCGGTAAAAGTACTAGAAAATGTGAAAAAATTTAATATTAATAGTCAAATGGCACTGACAGAAAATGGGGATTTGTATTGTTGGGGAACTAACGATGATGGACAAATAGGAAATGGTACATATGATGATCAAATGCGACCTGTTAAAGTATTAGAAAAAGTAAAAGAATTTTCGAGGAGCGCTGGTACAAGTAGAGCTTTAACAGAAAATGGAGATTTATATTGTTGGGGGGAAAATAATTCAGGAGAGATAGGAAATGGTACAAGGAGTACTCAGACATTACCTGTAAAGGTATTGGAGGATGTAGATGAATTTGCGGGTGGATGGTCGATAAGTTCAGCATTAACAAAAGGTGGAGACTTATATTGCTGGGGAAGGAATAGCGATGGGCAAGTAGGAAATGGTACAAAAGAAATGCAATTGACTCCATATAAAACATTAGATAATATAAAAAAAATATTACATATTGGAGGTAACAATGTTGTTGTTACAAAAAATGGAGATTTATACTGTTGGGGAGATAATGGTTATGGACAAGTAGGAAATGGAACTTATAATGATCAGTTAACACCATATAAAGTTATATTTCCTAAAGATACAAGTATTGATTCTTCTGTAACTCTTAAGGCAACAGCAAAGGCAGTAAATGCTTTCTTAAAAAAGACATTAAAGGACCAAAAATGGGCAGATGGTAAAATTGACAGTATTTCTATGGATTTTACCATGAAAGACAAGAAATATACTTTTACACCGCTAAATATGGATTTTGCCGCAGGAATGCCATTATCCAATTTAAATTATCAGGCAGTTATTGACACAGACAGTAAGACAGTAAAGGTATTACTTGGTGCTTCCAAAGATGGAAAATCAGAAATAAAACAGACAACCAATGTTAATAGTACATCATGGGGACAGCAGTATCAGTCTGTCAAAAAAATGTATAAAGATTTGACAGGTTTAGATGCAAAGACTTCAAGGGCAACATGGAATAACTTTGAAAAGATGAAATCAGAGCTAAATCACTTAAAGTGTGATATGTTTGTCAATGCAGATATGAAAATCACCGGCTTTATGGAGTTTTCATATAGTGATGATAGCCGGTTATCATTCAAGGAAGGTGGAATAATTGAGAAAGTATCTGTCGATACCAAATTCTCTTCTCCTGTAGTGGCTCCATGGGTATATATATCATTAGGATTAGGGGTATCTGAAGAAGGAACCCTGAAAGTTCAGGTAAATGATAATGTTCCTGAGCTAATTGCATCACTGGAGCTTGCGGCTAAGGCATCAGCAAAAGTAACTGGACAGATTCCGGTCATTGCAAAAGTTGAAGGCATGATAGATGCAGAACTTTCAGCAACAGTAGCCAATACTGATCCCAAATTTACTGTTGATATGACAGGTGATATTTCACTTAAGGCAACAGCACTTGCCGGAATTATAGAGGTTTACAATAACACCTGGAATTATCTCGATTGTCAGATATATCCGGAATTTAAAAATAATAATGATACAGAAATCGCATCATATAATTCTACAGATGAAATGCTGTGTACGGCATCCGGCACAGAACGAATAGTAGGGGCGCAGAGTACTAAGCTGTCCGGTACAGATTTTAGTGAACAAAACGTTTACAGTCAGAATGAGGCTAGGCTGATATCTTTGAGTAACAATAGAAAATTACTATTATGGCTTGATGACAGTAGGCAGAAAAGTAACAATAACCGCACCACATTAATGTACTCTGTTTATGATGGCAGTAACTGGTCAAATCCGGAAGAAGTATGTGATGATGGCTGCTTTGATGGAGAATTCTCTTATTATGTAGAAAACGATAACACTGTATATGTTGTTTTCCAAAAAGGAAATATGATTTTTGGAGATGACACGGAATATTCGGATGTCGTACGAAATATAGATCCGTATGTGACCAAATTTGATGGCAGTACTTTTTCTACCCCGGAAAAGGTAAGAGATGACAATAATTCATATGAAGATAATTTTACAATTACAAAGAATGATAGTCAGCTAAAAGTAACTTATGTGGAATATCCATCTGATTATCTCGCGGGCAATTCAGATACTTTAAATCTTATGAATACCATAAATAATGGCTCTGAATGGGCTGATAATATGATTTGTGAAGAAAACAGTTTTATCTCTGATTATGAATATATAGACAGCCGGCTTTATCTGGAATTATATAACACAGACAAGGGATGCTATGAACTGTATAAATCAGATAATGGCAACGATGAATTATTAAAATCTCTTTCACAGGAGGTTAAATTAGTATCTGTTGGAGATAAAATATATTATGTTGAAAATGATATTTTAAATACTTTAAAAGCAGATAAAATATCTGAATGTCAATTACCATATGGTACAGATTATAAGATTATCACAAATGGCAACAGCACAAAGCTTGTTTACGAGATAATAAATGAGGATCACAGTTCAGCACTATACAGCGGAGATATTTCAGATGGAACAGTGGGAGATACCTTAATCTATAGGTCTGAAAGTGACTATATAAAGAGTTACAACGGATGTATTGATGAAAATGGCAATTTAGATATTGCAACAACCTTGTGTACTTTGAATTCAGACCTTTCTGAAAGCAACTATTCATTAAATATTATAGGACGCGAAAAAAATTATTCGCTTGCATCAACATACTTATATTATGATGAGAATAATGTAGTGGCTGATAAGGATTTGGACTTATATTATGATGTAACTAATAACGGAAATGAAAATATTTCATCATATAACGTTGTGCTTTATGATGAAAGCGGAAATACTTTAGCGGATTCTAAAGTAACAACAGGTATTAAAGTGGGTGAAACCCGTGAAGAAAAATTAGTATATCACATTCCAAAAGATTTTGGTGAGCAAAGCGTCTATATTCAGATACAGTCTGTTGATGGAAAAAAGATATATTCAAAGGCTGAAACGGTTATAAAACACAATGATATAGAAATATGCGATGTGCAGGTAAAGCATATGTGTAATGGTGATTACAATATTGAGTGCATATTGAAAAATAATGGCTATCAAAATGCTGATAATGTAGCTATTTCTTTTAATAGCAATGGAAATGATATAATAAAAGAAGCTGAGATAGAGCATTTAAACATTGGGGAAACTTGTACAGCCGGTGTTGAGTTGACAGCAGATGAATATGCTTGTATATCAGATAAAACCTTGTATTGTGAAGTGACGAGTTCACTTTCAGAAAGCGATTACGGTAACAATTCAAAAACAATTGATTTGAATAAAACTACTGCAGACGGAATACATAACTGGGTAAAAGATGAAAAATCCGGAAAATATATTTGCAGCATTTGTGGCAAAAAGATAGAAGATGATTATTCTGGTGAACTGAAAGGCCTTTCACTAAGCCTGAGTGATGATATCGGACTGAACTTTGTTATGCAACTGTCAGATTCGTTACTGATAGATAAAGATAATATATATGTCGAATTTACCACAGATGGCAGCAAAAAATCCACACGTGTATATCTTAAGGACGCAGACAAGGTAAATTATAATGACTCTGACTGTTATTCATTTAAGTATAGGGTTAATGCCGCAGAAATGACCAAAAAAGTAAACGCGGTGCTTCATTGCAATGACTGGACAGGACAGACTTATTCATATTCAGTTTACGACTATGCAAGCAAAATACTAGCTGAGCCGGAAAGCAGCGAATACAAGTCATCAGCACCACTGATAAAAGCAATGCTGAACTATGGCGGATATGCTCAGACTTATTTTAATGAAAAGACGGATGTTCTTGCAAATAAGGAATTATATAATAAGGCCAATGATCCTGTATTAACAACTAATACAACAGTTTCAAAAGACTATAATTATGCTGTATTCAACAACAATATGGGCATTTCATTCATAGGAGGCAGTCTTGTCTTGAATTCCGGTACAGATTTGAAGCTGTATTATAGCATAGATGACAAAAATGTGGCTCATAACATAAATGTGAGTGTAAATGGACAAAATGTTTCACCTGAGTATGATAGAAATATCATGTGTGTAAGAGTCCCGGATATTAGCATTTCATCGCTTGGTGATACATATAACGTTAAAATCAGCGTGAATGGAAAAGAGATAAATCAGAAGTATAGTGCAATGACATATATGTATAAGGCACTAAATTCACAAAACTCTAATACAAAGCTGAATAATGTAGTAAAGGCATTATATCTTTACAATGAAGCTGCGAAGCAGTATTCGATGGGGAATTGAATAATTGCGCTAGGAGATAGAGGACAGAGATGTCCTCTATCCTAATTTATATTGCATTTTCAATGTTTAATAAGATTTTCAAATAGATAAGATGTTTTTAATGATATTCAACAAAAATGGTTTACTTTTGAAAAAATAGTGGTACTATAGACTTATAACAAAACTGTTTTAATAGTAGTTTAGAGGAATGATAAATATGGAAACATACAGACGACAAATAAAATTTTGCTATTACAAAGTAGCAAAGATAGAGATTAATGAAAATGAGCAGTCACATGTTGTAGGCAAATTTAATTTGGCCGAGTGGCTCATGAGTATGAAGAGTAAAGCTCTCGTACAGCGTAATGTGAAGCTTTCCGATTGTGTTGTGAATTTAGGGGAATATAGATTTGATAGTGAAACCGAAATATATGCTATTAGAGCTTATAAGCTTAGAGATGCTAATATTCCATCTAAGCTAAAAGAAGGAGAGGATGCGACTCCGATTCCGCTGGATCCTGATGAATATATTGGAGAAGATATAAATTTTTTATATGATCGGAAAAGAAGTATTTGTATGTTACAACAAAACAGAATGTCAATAGGTGTCAGTAGACTTGCTGAATGGATAAATCAGATTTGTCCAATGGAAAATTATAAAGTTGCATTTATTCCTATATCAGACAAATTTAATGCAAATAGAATTGGTGATAGACTGGTCCGAACATTTGAGATTTCATTTGCTAATTTTGAGCCTGACAATAAAAAAGGAAGCCTGGCGGAGATGATAAAAAGTGTAAATAAGTATAATGGAACCACTGCCAAAATTACAATAAGTGTCGGACGTGAAAAAAAAGCGGAACTGGATAAAGTAGGTATTGTTGACTTGATAAACGATGTACAAGACAATCCGGGAATGATAAATAGTGCAAAAATTAAATTAAAGAGCGATACGTCATATAGTGATGATGATAAACCGAGGGTTGAAATAGTAGATTTGCTTGAGAATGCTATACATGACTATATTGCTTTTGACATAGAAAAAAAGAAACCTCTTGAATTTACTTATGCAAAATCAAGAATGCTTGAGAAATATAATGAAAGATTAGAAAAATTGGATCATTTATGTGTATGGTGATTATATGAAAAAACTAATAGAAATGTTATATCCATATGTACTATCAGTTGTTATTTTTGTGTTATTCAAATTTGTAAAGAATAGTTTATATCAAAGTAAAAATATTAATGATGCACTTGATGCGGTTATTACGGTATCATCACTTATTATAGGATTTTTAGGTGCGGTATTGCCTGTTATAATGAGTATGAAAAATGATTCAATATTGGTCAAATATGTTTTTGAAAGAGATAAAGATAAGCTGTTTTTAAAGTATATTAAGCAAACCTTGATAGTTGGCGTTTTAGTTATTATTGTTTCTGTTACAGTATATTTTCGAGATCAGTATAAAGATACCTGGTATGAAAAATGGAATATTCCAATTTTGGTATATATGTTATCATGTTTTTTATTGTGCACGTACAGATGCTTTAGTAACATGTTAAATCTTATTTTTATGAATGATGTTGAACTATTTTCAGACGATGATTCTTTCAGAAGAAAGACTACAAGTGAATTGGAGTTTGAGAAAGAATGTGAGAAGCGATAATAGTAGGAAGGAAGATATGAAGATATTGGCGACAATAGGAATTGAGAACTTAAAATGGGGAGATGTGTTTAAAAATCAAAGTGTTATTAAATTTTGTATGGGATTTGTTATTTTTATAATTGTAGTTCGTATTTTAAAAGTACTGGTTGATTTTATAAATTTTGATGTTTTTGTTCATCTTATAAAAATGAGTGTATATTTGACTTTAGTTTTTATGATTTCATATTATTTTTATAGGTATCCTAATAAAATGCAGGAAATTAGTGTTTTTACAGGATTTACTTATATATTTAGTGTTATTGAAGTGGCAGACAATTGCTCTGCTATGTTTGTTGACATTTTGGGACAAGGACTTTTAAGTAGAAGATTTAGTAAAAAAGCTAATAAGAGAGAAGAAAATATGTTTATGAATATAGTAAACATATTATATGATTTGAAAATTGATATAAAGCCAGGGCGTGTTAATCTTAGGAGTAAAAATTGTATAAGGCAGCTTGATGATATATATAATAATACTTTTTTTTATTTTGAGAAAATCGACAACATTATTAAAAATGACAATGAAGAAAATGCTTCAGTAAAAGATGTTTTGATGGATTTATGGTGTGATAATATAATTTGTAGGATTCGTCGCAAAATAAATAATCAAAATGTGGGTATTTTGGATTCATCAATTAAATTGAATGAAAGTGATTGTAATGAAGTTAAACAGAAAATTGACAGAGTAATTGAATTAAAATGTAAATATGAAAAAAGCAAAAGTAAAGCGGTTAATGAAAAACGTGTGTTGAATTCGGTTGATTAGGGAGGGGGATTTAAGTTGACGTAAAAGTGGGGAAATAGTATTTGTTTTTTTGAAGATTTTTAGCAAAATTTGAATTGTGTTTTAACAAGAAATCCGATATACTTAAGGCAATAAAAGTAGTTTTTGATTGAGATAGAGAATATAAAAAAATGAGTTATGTAATTAATGAAAAAAGTTTTATGGTTTATTATGAAGAATATAAGAAAAATAGTCAGTTATTTACAATCAGTAATATTGTTACTAATAGGAATTACAACAGCAATTAATATGATAAACTGTATTTATATAAAGAAACAGTTTGTTTTGTTAGAAGAAAATCAATTATTATACATATATTCATCTTTAGCACAGGTTATAGGCGCTATTTTAGGACTTACAATTGCAAGCTACAGTATGATAGATTCAAAAATGAAAGTTTATGGTGAAAACGATGACACTGTCGAAGAATATATAGATGAGGGGAGGAGAGAGTGTTATAGGTGCTTTTTATTTATTATTGTATTTTGCATTTTTGATATAATATTTTGTTTAATGACAATAGCTACATATAGTAATAATTTAAATATATATACTCCGTTTTTGATGACGGAGTCAATTATTTTATTTGTATTTGTTTTGATAGAGATATTCAGATTTGTTATGTATCTAAATCCAAATGAGGTAAGTGAGAAAGGTGAAAAAGATAAGAAAGAAATAGATTTACTATATGAGAAAAATAATGATGATAAATTAAATTCTAAAGATAATTTAAAAGCAACATTTAGTATGTTTGTGACAAATTACAATCAATTGGAACAGACTCTAATAAAATTGGCTTGTAAAGTTATAAACTCAGAGGATTCCTATTATAAAATTAAAATATTTGATGCATTAGATATTTTGTTTAATGGTGGTATCATAAATGGACAGGTATGTAGCCAAATTGACGAAATACGTCGTTATCGAAATGCAATAGTCCATAGTTGTGATGATGAAAAAAATATAAATGGATATATTTATGAACGAACAAAAGATTATTTAAAGTTATTTAGTGAAGTGATAGCATGTATAAATGATGAGAATAAGGAAAGTAAGATCAGCAATTTGAAACAGTATGGCGAGAAAAATGGATTGAGTGAAAGCGATAGATCTATCATAGAATATATTGATAAAAAATCATGTGAAACAATATCGGAATTGGCTGAAGCGTCAGGTAGAACTAGAGCAGCTATAAGAAGACGACTGGAATTACTACAGAGATATGGCATTATTACAAGCGTAAGAGATGGTAAGGAGGTATATTGGCACGTAAATAAATAGTGAACAGTATTTGGGGGAATTTTAAATGAATTTAAGATAAAACTGAATTCGTGAAGTCCCTTGTTTTATAAAACTAAGCCTATAAAAATAGGTTTAGCATCGTGTGGAGAACTAGAATGGACTGACATTTAGATGTGTTGTAACAGACAAGAACGAAAATACCGTAATTCGTGTGTTATTGCGATGTAGGAATACTCAGAGGTGTATTTATATACGTATGAGGAGGCTTTATGATTCGACGAGAAAATATAATTAAAAGATTTACAATGGGAATAAGTGTTTTAACAGCCTATATACATTATATGGGGAGCTTAAATATGCATGATATAAATATTAGTTCTGAGCAGTTTATATGTGATTTATTAAATATTTTATATAATGTAGATTTGAAAAATGCGAATAATAATAGTTTTAATAATGTGGGGTATGATTTAATCTGCGAAACGAAAAGGAAAATCGTACAGGTTACATCGACAGATAAACCAGATAAAATCATAAATACAATCAATGTTATAGAACATAATATACAAGAGCGTCGGGAAAAGTTATATAGGCTCAAAGAGATTGATTATATAAAAAAAGAAAATTTAGAAAAGTATACGGATAAACTTAAAGAAGATTGTAAAAAACTTAAAAATGATTTAAGCAAACAAAAATCTATTGAATGTTATAGCTTATATTTTTTTGTAATGGTAGAAAATGCGGAAAAAACAAAAAATTATAAGGGGAAAAATGGGGCTGGTTATCTAATTAAAGAAAATATAGTATTTGATAAAGAAGTTAATATTTTAGATTTTACATCGTTAATAAGAAAGGCTAATAGTATTTCTGAAAATTCCGATGGTGATTCGACTGATGCATTAAACTCTTTAGAAAATTTTATGAATAAGAATAATAGTATATTTGGGAGTTTTACTAATGAATGTAAATGTATATGTAATAGAGTAGAGACGGTTATCAAAGAATATTCAGATAATTTTACGGAGAAATTGTTTCGACATAAGTACATTTCCGATAGTAGGGTTACTTTAGATAGATTATTTGTGAATCCAAGAATATACGCAAATGGTTCAGATAATGCTGATATGGTGAAGGTTCTATCAAATTTTTTGTGGGATGAAACAGAAAACAGAATTCTATTTATAGAAGGAGATGCTGCAATTGGGAAAACAAGTGTGATTTCTTATTTGTGTTATCATTATCTAAATGATGATGAAGTATGCAAAACGATTTTCCTTCAAAATCAGTTAGTATGCATTAGATTAAGAGAATTGGATTTTTCTGATAAAAATAAAAAGATTGATAAAATAATTTTAGATTATCTGAATATTGAAAGAATTGAAGAGTTAAGAAGCCGGTATCCAAATTGTATATTAATCATGGATGGTGCGGACGAAATGAGCATGATTGAAGGTATACATAAAGGAAAATTAGAAGAATTAATTATAGCTATAAGAAAAACTTTTAAGAATAATAAAATAATAATAACAACAAGACCGCAGTTCATTGATGAAAAAGCATTTGATGGTAGGAGTTTTGGGGTAAAAACGATTAAACTGTTACATTTTGATGATAAAACAAGAAATGAATGGATGAAAAAATATGAAGAATGTGGAGAATATATTCCTGATTCAACTAAAAATTATATTAAAAATTTGGATGAGCAAACGGCAATAGGAGTAGCTGATACGCCGTTAGCATTATATCTATTGGTTGCATGCGATATGAGTCATAAACTTCAGGATAATATATGGGCTTTATATCATGAGATTTTTAATAATGCTATTGTTAATACAGAGTACAATGAGAATTTTGATAATAATTTGGAGCACCCAATAAAGCAGTATGAAAAATTGTTATATAATGTAGTTTGTAAAATTGCTTATAGAATGTTTCAAAATTCAGAAGAGGAACGATATTATATAACTTCATATGAGCTTGATGAAATTATTGAAGAACAAAATTTGGAATCTGAAATTATAGATGGAATAAAGAAGTGTTGTGTGTTATGTGCTTATTGGAAGAATAATGGTCATGATGGAGCACTAGAATTTTACCATAATAATATTAGAGATTATTTTTTTGCAGAATACATATTCAATTTGTTGATTCCAATAATGGATAATAGATACGAGAATAAAGAAGAGTGTTTTCTTAAAATTATGTGTGAAATTATGCAATATGGTAGAATATCTCACACAACATGGGAACAAACATTCTTGTTTATTTATAAAAGAATACAGTATATGGGAAATAATTGTGTCGATATAAAAAAGTTTACTGTTATATTCATTAATATGTATAAAAATATAATTTTAAAAGATACTATTTGGAAATTTTGCTATAAAGGGTTTTATTATCAGAAATTGAAAAATACACTGTTTAATACATTTTTGCTTATACGAATTTTTATGAGCGCTACTCACTCAAATGATAAATGTATAAAAACTAGATTTTGGAATTCGGAAGAAGAATTGGCGCTTATAAAAAACAGCAAGATATTATTTGATTTGAATGAGTTATTTGACCAAAGTATTGCTATTGGAAAGAATGATATTATCTCAGTTGGTCAAAATTGTAATTTAGATGATATAAGCTTTGAAAAGATAAGTTTAAGTGATATTAGTTTTAAACATTCTAGTTTAGAATCATCGAATTTTTGTAATGCAAATCTTGAAAATATTGATTTTAGTGATTGCAATTTATCAAATACTTTGTTTTCAGGTTCCACGTTATTAAATATTAATTTTTCTGATACGAGCTTGAGCAATGTGGATTTTGAAGATTGTAATATTATTGCGTGTAATTTTGTAAACGCAACAATAGATAGAGGAAAATTTGATTCGGCTAAAATAAATAAATGTTGTTTCAAAAATTGTAAAATATATGAAGTGGATTGGGAGTATGCAAAAGTTGGTGGATGTTCTTTTGATAATGCAGAAATATATCATTCGAAGATTAAAAGTTTTGTTTTGAAAAAAGAAAGTGTTAACAAGGTTTGGTTCAAATATTGTTTTTTGAATAAAATACAGATTGATGATTGTGGACTTGAAGAATGTATATTTGAGGAATGTAAAATAGATGGATCAAAGTTTATAAATACGCATATAAATAAATCGATATTTAAACATGTATCATGCAAAAATGTTATGTTTAATAACTCTATTATATCTTCAAATGAGATTATTGATGCGAATTTTGAGGATGCCTCATTGGCACAGGCTAAAATAATTAAGAACAAATGGGAAAAATTAAATTTAAAGAATACAGATTTCAGACATACAGAAATCTATTCAGAAGACTACAAAATACTCAAAGGTTATAATGCTAATTTGAAATGGGCAGTTTATGAATAGTTAATAAAAGGAGTATGTTGATAAGAGATTTATTATAGAAATATTTTGGTAAAGCTAAATGAGAGGTAGAAAAATGACTATAATTGGGCAAGAATTAAAAAAATGGAGAGATTCGTTAAATATAGAAGAACTAGATAAATATGATATTACGGTAGCCAATATAATTATTAATAATTTTGATGAATTGAGAGAAGCAGGTGGAACGGCGCGGGGTAAGAGAAGTGCAAAATTTGCTGAAATGATTAATAAAAAGAAAAATATATGTGATACTTCATTATCGAATGTTTCTGAAGGTCAATCATATTCAGAAAAGCGCATCAAAAGAATAATTTCTTTAGAGGTTGATTCATTTAGAGGATTTGCAACAAGTAGAAATTTTTGGCTTGATAAGCAATATGTTTTTTTATATGGACCTAATGGGTCGGGAAAAACAAGTTTTAGCGAGGCTTTAGAATATTGACTTTTAGGAAATATAGAAGAGGCAGATGCAGATAATATTAAGCTTCCATCATATATAAAAAACACATATACAAAGCAGGGAAAACAACCTATTATTCGTTGTCTATTTGATGATGGTAGTGAAGGTGAAGCAAAGATTTCTTATGATACTTATCGTTTTTCTTTTGTTGAAAAAAATCGAATTATGGAATTTTCGCATTTGAGTAGATTAAATACAAAAAATCAAGGTGAAAGAATGGCTGCTTTATTTGGATTATCAGAATTCTCATCGTTTATTCAAGGGTTTTCAAGTAGTATTGATGAAAAATATTTACCAATAAGTTCTATTACGGAACAATCGTTTAAACAACGGCAAGCTATTAGAGAACAGAAACAACAGGAACTTGATAGATTGCAAGAAGAACTTAATGAATTATATGAAAAACAGCAAAGAAAAATTACTGCATTAAAGCAAAAAGATAATTCAATTGAAACAATTCAGCAGGCTATAGAATATTATGATAATCCTAAGAATGGAATATTAACTCTTAAGCTCCAAGATAAGAATAAATCAACAATGGAAATAATTGAATATCAGAGCTATATTGAAATAAAGAATTGTTGCACAAAAATCCAAAAAGGTTTTTCTAATATACGTGATAAAAGGGAAAGATTAGCGGATAAAGCATTAGAAGTAAATTATAAGAAATTGTTTGAAATTATATCTGAATTAGATGAAACTGGTGTATGTCCAGCGTGTGGAACAACTATAAGCAGAGCAGAGAGAAATCCTTATTTATATGCAAAAAAGAAGATTTTGGAATATAAGGAAATTGATACACTTACTCAAGAAATCCAGAATGAGGCTTATAATGTTAAAAACATTATAGAT
>ULZG01036914.1_pt1 | contig 22563 bp, 17 predicted proteins | sample 1962881 | NCBI WGS metagenome assembly ULZG01 (sample SAMEA4835883, study PRJEB28245) | human gut metagenome | biome: gut microbiome; material: fecal sample | place: Denmark | collected 2008 | reverse complement strand
CAATATATTCGGGGTTTTGCTATTGTTTCCGTCCATAAATGCATGATACACTAAAAAATAGATGAAAAATACAGGCTATGGTATTGGGATAAAGAAAGGAGACCTACAGATATGGGAGGATTTTTTGGCGTTGCATCAAAAGAAGCATGTAATCTGGATCTTTTTTATGGAACAGATTATCATTCGCATCTTGGAACCCGCCGCGGAGGTATGGCTACTTACGGAAGTGATGGCTGGAAGAGAGCGATTCATAATATTGAAAATTCGCCGTTCCGTACAAAATTTGAAAAAGATGTTGATACAATGAAGGGAAATATTGGAATTGGATGTATTTCAGATTATGATCCACAGCCAATTCTGATCCAGTCGCATCTGGGGTGTTTTGGAATTACGACAGTAGGTAAGATCAATAATGCGGATCAGCTGATTCGGAATCTTTATGAAAATGGACATACACATTTTCAGTCTATGACCAATGGACAGATCAATTCTACAGAGCTGGTTGCGGCATTGATCTGTAAAAAGGATTCGTTTGTTGAGGGAATCCGTTATGTGCAGTCAGTAGTTGAAGGCTCGATGACGCTTCTGCTTCTGACAGAGAATGGAATTTATGCAGCCAGAGACCTTCTCGGACGTACACCGGTTGTGATCGGAAAGAAAGAGAATGCATACTGCGTTTCCTTTGAAAGCTTTGCATATATCAACCTTGGATACACAGATTACAAAGAGCTGGGACCTGGGGAAATCGTCTACGTGACACCGGAATCTGTGGAGACTGTAAGTCCTGCATGTGAAAAGATGAGAATCTGTTCGTTCCTGTGGGTATACTATGGATATCCTACTTCTTCTTATGAAGGGGTTGGTGTAGAAGAAATGCGTTACAACTGTGGAAAGCTTTTAGCACAGAGAGATGACCATTCGATCGACGTGGATATTGTTGCAGGAGTTCCGGATTCGGGTATCGCTCATGCGATAGGCTATGCAAATGAATCAGGTATTCCGTATGCAAGACCATTTATCAAATATACTCCGACCTGGCCAAGATCTTTCATGCCGACAACACAGAGTCAGCGTAATCTGATCGCCAGAATGAAACTGATCCCGGTACATAGTCTGATCGAAGACAGGAGCCTGCTGCTGATCGATGATTCTATCGTGCGTGGCACACAGCTCCGTGAGACGACAGAGTTCCTGTATCAGAGTGGCGCAAAAGAAGTGCATGTCCGCCCGGCATGTCCACCGCTTTTGTACGGATGCAAATATTTGAACTTCTCTCGTTCCAAATCAGACCTGGATCTGATCACAAGAAGGATCATCCGTGAGTGGGAAGGCGACAATGATGTCAATGTACTGAGTGAATATGCGGATCCGAACAGTGACCGGTATGCAGCAATGCTGGAGGAAATCCGCAAGAGACAGAATTTCACTTCACTTCGTTATCACAGACTGGATGATCTGATCAAATCAATCGGGATTGATGCATGCCAGGTATGTACCTACTGCTTTAACGGTGTGGAATAACAGGTAAATGAAAATATAAAACAGGTGTCCACGTAAGTATATCTTAGTGATATATCCCCGTGGGCACCTGTTTTTGTATATACGATTTTGGTGTATAAGGTGATGTGGAATGGTGTACAAAGTATGCGGAGCGGCAGCTCCTTCTGCAAAGCTGCACTATAGCAGCAGATCATCTATCTTCACATAGTCTCCCATCCGGTATGCTTCAATTGCATTTCCATTGATCACATAGAACTTTTCGTTTGCATATACACCGCGGGTTCCAAGATAAGAATTACCGTTGACTTCCTCCTGCATCTGTACCTGGAAACCCTGATCTTTATCGTAAGAAAGGATCACATACTGGTTGGCAGATCCGGAAAGCGGAAAGCCGATCAGATTCTTTTCCGGATCAACCAGTGCTGCACGGTAGTCAGAAAAAACATCCGAGTAATAGTACTGATCCAGTGTGTACTTGCTGACTTCCTTCACATCCGAAGGATCACTGATATCAAACATGGAGATTTTTACCCCGTTTGTAATGCCATTTTCATCGGTATCCATACCGATGCCAAGAAGCAGGTTATCACTGTAAAAATGCAGGTATTCCGAAAAGCCGGGAATTTTCAGCTTGCCAAGGATCTTCGGATTCTCCGGATCGGAAAAGTCTACGGAGAATAAAGGATCTGTCTGTTCATAAGTTACAAAGTAACCGGTATCGCCCAAAAATCTTGCGGAATAGATCTGTTCATTTTTGGCAAGATCGTCGATCTTACCGATTGTTTTCAAATCTGCATCCAGCACATAGACTGAATTGGACTGTGAAGAGTTTCCGACATTATGCGTAACCGTTGTCACCAGCCGCAACGTATTGTCATACTCATCAATGCTGAAGGAATCGTTCAGATATCCTTTTACTTTGCCCTGGGCAGAGCCGGAAAGTTTTCCTTTATTGTAAGACAGCTTGCGGAGGATCGTCTGATTCTTTGCCGCAAGATTATCTGCGAGGATACTGCTGTTCGCATACTCGTAAATATAAATGTTGTTCTCACTCACATAGACTTCACCATTCTCAGACATGACTGCTTTCTGGTCTGCTGCCTTATCCGGACTGGAAGCGGAAACGGAGCTGACAACAAGGTACTGGTCTGCTGCATGGTTCGTCGGGAGATAGATATCCGACTGCTTCAGAAGATTGTCACCAACAAGCGGAACATAGGAAGGATAATCTTTTTTGGTGATCGTATCGTGAATATAATAGTCGCTGAATACATACAGATATCCGTCTTTAAAACGTGAAGTGAGGTAGTAACCACTCTGATCCACGGTTCCGATGGATTTCGGATTGTTGATATCTGTCAGATCATAAGTCTGGATACGGGTACAGCTGCCACGGTACAAGGTTTTACTGTCAGAATCAACCTGCGTGTTCTGTATGTTGCCAAGGACAAAAAGCTTCTGGTCACTCAGGTAAAATTCGGATGCTTGAAAATTCTCACTCAGCGAAATACCGGAAACAACCTTCATCTGATCAGACCGGATATCTACAATGGAAATTTCCTGTGAGTTTGCTTTCAGTGTATAAAGATAATTTCCATCCGTTTTTACAATGTCTGCTTCACCGACACCCTCTGTGCGGACGTTGGTATCGGAAAATGAAGTATCCACAGCACGTGCAGAGGCTGTTGCAGAATCCGAAGAGGAGCTGGAACTATCGGTGCGTGCACTACTGTCGGCTGTTTCAGTTGAATACATGACAATTCCGCTGTCGGTTGAACCGGTAACAGATGAAGAATCCAACTCATCCTGATAAGATTGCAGGTATGTGTAGACTTCATCATAATCGGTTGCCGTCTCTAAAGTATCGGAAGAGGCAAGCTTACCGGAGGATGTACCGATTGAAGAACTGCCTTTTGTGGAAGAAGTGGCTGAATCTGAAGAAAGATTCTGCTGGCGGATGTGGGCGCCAATGCCGACAACCAGTACCAGTGCGGCAGCGATAAGTCCTCCGCGCATCCGGTGGCCGCGGGAAAATCCATGCTTTTTTGGGATATGTCCGGAAGCCTGAGTGCTGTTATGCTCTTCCAGCATTTTCATAATCTGATCCGGTGCAAGGCTTTCCGGAACAGGAGTTTTTTCCGTAGATTGTTTTATTTTATCCAGTATTTCTTTTTCGTGATCTGTCATATGAAACACCTCCTATTACTCTTTTATCCTACTCTTTCAGAAGCCAGCTCATCTTTTCGAGGGCACGCTTTCTGCGGGAGCGGACTGTATTCGGGTTCAGCCTTAGCATTTTTCCGATCTCTTTACTGTTGTAACCGCCATAGACGGATAAGCCGATGATCAGCTGATCGTCTTCATCGAGAATAAGAAAAGCACGCTCGACATCTGTGCGGAGTCCGTCACAGTATGTTGCAGAAGCATGATCTTCTTTCAGCTCGGTCTCGGTCCGTTCATGGCTCTTTAACTTCCGGCGGCACACATTTGCCAGAATCTGAAAGATCCAGGAACGGAATGCTTCTTCTTTGCGTAATTTATGTATGTTCTCATAGGCGGAAAGAACGGCTTCACTGACGGCGTCTTCTGCATCCTGCGGATGATGCATCATGCAGAGCGCAAAACGATACAGATCCTGATAAACCGTCTTATATAATTCTTTAAATGCAATTGCATCGATCATAAAGTCCCTCCTCTCATAACAGGTTCTTTGTATATAAGAGTATAAAAAAGTCGGAAGTGTTGCAAAAAGGGACAGAAAAATTTCCGTCCCTTTGAAATCATATCATTGTCTGAGAAAAATTAACCTCTGTAATAATTGATCAGACATCCTTTGAGGATGATCTCACGTTCTGCATCCGTCAGATCACCGAGCTTCAGATCGATCTCCTTCAGATCATCGCCTACGACATAAGCCTTGATCGTGGAAGCTTTATCTTCTACTGCTTTGCGGATATCCGGCACGAAGAGATAGTCACCGTTCCTGAAAGAAAGCTTTGTGTGTTCCTCTTCGGTAATAAACGGAAGCATGCCCCAGTTGATCAGGTTCGAGCGGTAACGTTTGGTTGCGTACTCATTCGCGATATTCGCCCAGCCGCCGAGAACCTTCTGGCAGGAAGCAGCCTGCTCACGGGCAGAACCATCACCAGGTTTGACCGCGAAAATGGTACTTCCGACACCGATATTTCCTTTGCCGACTTCCGGATAAGACTTCTGGATTGCTGCCATCACCGGTTTTAATTCATCCAGTACATCCAGTGGACAAGTACCTGCTTCAATCGCTTTCTGGGCTTTCTGGACCTCTTTCGCGCGTCCTACATAGGCAGGATCCTTTCTGGAAAGTGCAAATTCAGCAAGTCCAAGCGGGTTGGAACGATAAGAAGAAGTCTCGCCGGACGGGATCAGTTCGTCTGTCGTTGTAACCGGATCGTGGATCTCAGATACGACCTTCAGGATCAGATTCTCAGGAAGAGCGCTCATTGCCGGCCAGTCTTTGATGTTCGGTCCGAATTTGATCTCAACCGAAGGATCAGCAACGCCGTGGCTGTCAAATACACGGTTGGCGTAAATTCTGGAATCAAAGTGGTAGGTCGGGTTCTTGTATTCAATATCAAAATCTGTTGCCGGAGTAAGGAAACCTTTGTTCGTAGCAGTTGCGGCAATGGAACGTGCATCCATAAGGGCAACAGATGCGATCTGTCCACTCTGCAGCTTGCTTCCTTCACGGTTCGGGAAGTTACGGGTAGAGTGACGGATGGAAAATGCATTGTTTGCCGGAGTATCCCCAGCACCGAAGCACGGTCCGCAGAAGGCAGTCTTCACGATCGTACCGGCTTCCATCAGGTCAGCAACCGCACCATTTTTCACAAGCTCCATGTAGATCGGTGTACTTGCCGGGTAAACACTGAAGGTAAATTCATCTGATCCGATGTATTTGCCACGGATGATGTCTGCGGCAGCACAGATATTTTCAAAACCGCCGCCGGCACAGCCTGCGATGATACCCTGATCGACATAAAGCTTACCATTTACGATCTTGTCCTGAAGAGAGTAATCCACAGCACCGTCCAGGCTTACCAGCGCGCGCTGCTCTACATCGTGGAGAACATCTGCAAGGTTGGCATTGACATCCTCGATGGTGTAGACATTGGACGGATGGAACGGCATGGCGATCATAGGCTTGATCTCGCTCAAATTGACGTATACAAGACCGTCATAGTAAGCGACTGCGCCAGGCTCCAGTTCCCTGAAGTCATCACTTCTTCCGTGGATATCGTAGAACTCTTTGATCTTGTCATCGGTTCTCCAGATAGAAGAGAGGCAGGTTGTCTCTGTTGTCATAACATCGATTCCGATACGGAAGTCTGCACTTAATTTGCCAACGCCAGGTCCGACAAATTCCATGACCTTGTTATTGACATAGCCATTGCCGAAGGTTGCGCCGATGATCGCAAGGGCAACGTCCTGCGGTCCGACACCTTTCACCGGTTCGCCGTCCAGATAGATTCCGACAACGCCCGGCATCTTGATATCATAAGTCTTGTTCAGAAGCTGTTTTACAAGTTCCGGTCCGCCCTCTCCCATTGCCATGGTACCGAGTGCACCATAACGGGTGTGGCTGTCAGAACCAAGGATCATCTTGCCGCCGCCTGCGAGCATTTCACGGGCAAACTGGTGGATAACGGCCTGATGAGGCGGAACATAGACACCGCCGTACTTCTTCGCACAGGTCAGTCCAAACATGTGGTCATCTTCATTGATCGTACCGCCGACTGCACACAGAGAGTTATGGCAGTTGGTCAGAACATAAGGGATCGGGAATTTCTCCAGTCCGGATGCTCTTGCAGTCTGGATGATTCCGACAAAGGTAATGTCGTGCGAAGTCAGCTTGTCAAATTTGATCTGAAGTTGCTGCATATTACCGGAAGTATTATGCGCACTTAAGATCCCATAAGCCATTGTCTCTTTTGCAGCAGCTTCTTTTGTTGTCTCAATACCTGTCTTGCTTTTTACGGCAGCAAGTGCATCGGGTGCATCTGCAATTACCTCAGTACCGTGTAAAAGATAGGCACCGCCTTCGTATAATTTCACCATATCATGTCCTCCTATTTTCTGTTTTCTATAAATTTCATGTGGTCTGCGACCATCAAAGCAATCTTAAATGTCAGGGCGTCCTCAAAGACTCTGACATCCAGCCCGGTCTGCTTCTGGATCTTCTCCAGCCGGTAGACGAGCGTATTCCGGTGGACGAAAAGCTGTCTCGCTGTCTCCGAAATATTCAGGCTGTTTTCAAAAAATTTATCAACTGTGGATAAGGTTTCTTCGTCAAACTGATCAACGGTATTTCCGGCAAATACTTCTTCCAGGAACATCTCGCATAAGGAAACGGGAAGCTGGTGGATCAGCCGTCCGATACCGAGTTCGCGGTAGGATAAAATATTGCGTTCCGGATAGAAGATACGTCCCACATCCAGAGCCATGCCAGCTTCTTTGTAAGACTGTGAGACCTCTTTGAGTTCGGGAATGATGGTTCCGAAGGAAAGCCGGACATTGACCATAGCTTCGGTGTTGATCGCATTCACCAGCATATCGGCAGTCGAACGGATCGTATCATAATCATCCGTACTGTCAAGGGACTTGATCAGAATAATATGTCCCTCATCTACGGCAGTAACAAAATCACCGGTTCCCGAGGAATAAATCCCGCGGATCATATCCAGGACGATCGTGTCATCCGGATTCTTCGGTTCGATCAGATAGACGACTCTGCGCTGCTCCACTGTAATACCAAGCTTTTTCGCCTGATTGTAGATATCTACGAGAAGCAGGTTATCCAGGAGCAGGTTCTGGATAAAACGGTTACGGTCAAGACGTTCGCTTCCGGATCTTAAAAGGCTCTCCAGCTGGCAGACACTTAAGCGTCCGCTGGTATGCACATCAATCTCATTATTGTGCTCGATCACGAAAATATAAGTCAGTTCATCATCATCATAAACCGGGAACAGACCATAGCATTCATCCAGGTGCTCCTCCGCTACGCCGGTAACCTCCAGCTCTTTTAAAAATGAGCAGACAGCTTTTTTTACTGCAGGTTTCTCCTTACCTACAGCTGCAAGCATCACTCCGTCTGTGTTCCAGATGGAACAGTTACACTCGATGATATCCCCTATTTCATTGATTGTTCTCTGTAAAATCTGGTTGGATAACAATCCATTCACCTCTCCATTCTTTTCAATATATGACAAATGGGAGAATTGTGAAATTCCCCCATCTTCTTCTGACAATACAATCTGATATTATTTTAGCAAATGTTTCACACTTTAGCAAGCTAAAATGAAAAACGTTTTCTCTTATTCGTCTTCGTCATCGCGTCTGTCAAGCATGGCAGCAACGATTTCAAGAATCACAGCAAGACCGATGATAGATGCAGCGGCAATTTTTCCGGCAGTGCCGGTTGCAACCTGTGCGATACCGCCGACAACCGGAACAGAAAGCTTTACTTTTCCGATGTAGTTGTTGTAAGGGATCGGATTCATATCTTTTTCCTCATTGGCATCCCCTTTGGTGATAAACTGTCCCATCGCCGGGCTGTTGGATACTACACGGTGGGTGATGATCGAGCCGTCTGCATTGTTGCTGTAAAAAGCAATGACATCATCTTTGACGATCGTGTCTGGTTCTTCATACCGGACATAGACCAGGCTTCCCGTCGGGATTGCCGGTTCCATGCTCCCACTGATCACGGTGTACATCTGAAAACCAAAAGCTTTCGGAAGTGTCAGCGGAATACAGGCAAGAATCAGTACTGTCAGTAAAACAGTGCCCAGTGCACTGCAAAATGCAGCCACCGGGCTTTTCTTTTTCTTCGTTCTCTTCAAAAAAGACTTCTCCTTTAGTGCCGCGCTTTTTTTATTTTGCACGTTTTTTCAAGAATACGATCAGTCCTACGAGAGCTGCTACCGCAACAACGATAATGCCGATCCCTGCTGCGATCGGAGTCTTGCTCGTCTTGTCTTTCGCATCGATATTTCCTTTTGGAGTGTCTTCATCATCCAGATCTACCAGAGACTTTGGTGTCTGTTCATCCGGTGCGGTGGTCGTATCGTCTGTCGTATCCTGAGAATTGTCTGCATTCGTTGTACCACCGGCAGTACCGCCTGTTGTAGTACCACCCGCTGTAGTGCCACCTGCTGTAGTGCCACCTGCTGCAGTACCACCCGCTGTAGTACCTGTACCAGTACCGGCGGCTGCACCTGTTGTACCGGCAGCTCCGGTTGTACCTGCTGCACCGGCAGGAGTTGCGGTTCCAGGAACTGTTGTTGTGACGGTAGTTGTTGTCTCAACGATACGGTCTGTAGCTCCCGGTGTGTAGGTAAACGTAAATACATTCTCAGATTCATTATCACTCAAAGTCTTCGTAAGTGCAAGAGCATCCGGAATATAATTTTCAACGTAACGGTAAGCAACGACCGGCTTGTCGCCGACGTTTCCGTAGAAGGTCTGGCTCTCTGCCAGTGATTTACCGGATGCATCCTGATAATTTACGGTATAGGCAACCATGTTGCCTTTGATTCCGTAAGCGACTACGTAGTCGGCATCACCTGTGACGGTAAATGCAGGAGCATCAAGTGGTTCTGAACTTGCATTATCACGTCCGCTGAGGCGGATTCCTTTGACATAATATCTATCGTCTGTTACCTGAATATTGTACAAAGCAGCATTGTCAAAAGAAAAATCAGAGCCATAAGCAATGTCAGATTTTTCAATCTTGTTCTGTCCGTTAATTGTTCCTTTGTTTCCTGCGGATAATGTTACCTTGTAGGTATACGGTGTAGTATCATCTGCCATAACGCTCATTGTGGATGCACCGAGTGTCATGGATACAGTCAGAAGAGAAACCAGTAATCTTTTCCATTTTTTCATCTGCTTACTCTCCTTTCTGTCTGCGTCTTTTTGTGTTCTTATTGAGTGTGTAGATACCATATGCAAGAAGAATCAGTCCACTGATCAGTGCAAGCACACAGAAGAGAAGAACTCTTGCGGTATCACCGGTCTTAACGGTGTTGGTTGTCTTAACAATCTTATTCTTGGTGATGGTTTTGCCGGCTGAAACCTTTTCTACTGCAAAGTTCATACGGAGCTTTGCGAGTGTGAGCTGATAACCGTTGCCCTGTGTCTCACCTTCAACACCGACGGTAAGGTGTACCGTTCCGGTATTATTGGAAGCAAGTCTTCCGAGGTAGAAATATTCCTGGGTTGAGCTATCGATCTGCTTCAGACCTTCTCCTGCTTTGGAAGCGCCTTCCCCTCCGACAGTTGAGCTGTCGTAGAGTACCTTTTCGGCATTGTCACTTCCAACATAGGTCAGCTTGTATTCATAAGCACCACCTTCTGCGGAAGACTGTGCATCCTCCAGTGTCTGGATCACTTCATTGGTCATGTACCAGTCGGTATCCGTACTGTCGGAGTTCTTAAGCTGAACCTTGAGCTCGATGCTGTCACCCGGCTGGATATTTGCCAGCTCGTCAGTCACATCGGAGCTTTTAAAATTACTTTCCATCTTGCCGCCGGTGAAATTAACCTGCCATCCATCGGCTCCCTGATAATCCTTTGCAAATGCAGTTGTGTGTACCCCTGCTGCCATTATCACTGTCATGGCGAGGCACAAAATTTTCTTTTTCATACTCTGTACCTCCCTACTGTAAGCTCATTGTTGTTTCGTCGTCTGATACATTTACGTCCACGCCCCAGGCACTCTTGATCGCGTCCTTTGCGTTGTGTGTCTGAACTGCATCCACCTCTGCGTCAATGTGGAAGGTGTAGCCATTGTACTTGTAAGTATAAGTAATAGTGTTGCCATCTACATGCTTTGTAACATCCTTTGCAATCGACGGATTAATCCGAATGGTATCAGATAATGCCGGTGTCGAATCTCCTGCTGCGACTGCCTTTGTGTAATAAAGAACGGTACGCTCTTTATACTGTTCAGACTGTTCAGACTGGTAAGACTGGTCTTTTGCAACCTGCCATCCATTGTCTGTAAGGAAATTCAGTTCAATCAGATCAGGGGAAAGAGTGGTATTCTTCTTTCCTTCTTCGTCCTGCCAGCTCTTTGTGAGGATCACACGTACAAAGGTGTCGATCGTACCGCTGTTCTTGACGCTGATTGCTTCGTTATATTTTTTGCCCGGTGTAAATGTCTCATCCTTTCCGAGAAGATCTGTGAGAAGCTCGCCCTTTGAGGTTCCCTTCCATTCATTGTTCGATACATAATCCCGGCTGCTGACTACTTTGTCATTTTCCAGAAGAGATACGCCGATACTCTGCATATTCATCTGTGCGGAATAATTCTCACTGTAGTAAGTGAGTGCGGCGCGTGTACTGCCGACAGTGCTTCCAACCAGCAGGAGTGCTGCGGCTGTCAGGACCAGGGCAGGTTTCTTTGGAAATGATTTCTTTTTCTTTTTCATTCTCATTACCTCCTACTCTGTCGTCTGTGTGCTGTCGTCTTTGATTACGTGGTTCCAGTCGGCGTATGGTGTACCATCTTCCTTGTAAAGAACCGGGGTGCATTCCTGGATAACTATGACGTTGAATTCTTCTGGTTTGTCATCGCCTGATGGAAACTCATAAGAAATCACGAGTTCTGGATCCGTTGTCTGACCAGCTGGAAGTATGTCACTGTAATACCAGTAATCATCTGCTCCTTTTGACCAGTTTTTATCTGCTTTGTATCCAAGAGATACTGGAGCAAATGCCTTGACTCTTACGAAGCAGTCATATTTACCAGTGTTGGAGATTGTAACGTGTTTTCCATCTGATTTGATTTGTTCATCTGGAACTGTTTTGGTAAATCCCATATTCATTTTCACACCGCCACCGGCTGTCGAATAGGTTGTAAAATACGCCATCGCACTTCCAACTGCCAGGGTTCCGGTAAGAGCAAGTGTTGCTGCTGCCATGATAAGTGGTTTTTTATGTAACTTTCTCATTCCGATTCCCCCTTTCTAGTTTTTTGCTGCCGGTTGGGTGTACTGATACTGATTATTTTTGTCCAGCTTGAAATTATTTCTTACACCGTAACCGCCATTGGTACGTCCGTTGTGTTCATTAGTAAATGAAACTTCTACAGCCGCTCCTGCTTTATCAGCTTCTTTTTCGTCAGTAGCAATGATTTTTACAGTCTGATTAATCTGATTTCTGTCAGAAGTGAGTTGGTAACTAGCACCGCTATAGATTTCATTTACAACTACTTCAGAGCCGGCAGGAATCTTCGTGATCGTTACAGAATTCTTACCTGCTGCGCTAAATGTAAGTTCTTCGATTCTGGTTTCTTTTTTCTTATCCAGTGTTGTGATATCGATCTGGAATACGAAGGTTGCCTCGTCTCCGAAGGTAGCATTGTGATCTACCAGTTCCTTGTTGATCACCAGATCACCGTATCTTACGTGCTGTTCCGGTTTCAGACCAACTGCACTGTTGTATTCTTTGGTCAGATCGTAGATCCAGTCATCACTTGCACCGTTACCACTGTAGTAATTATTGGTCGGAAGTGATACAAGGTAAGGTGTAAAGGTATAAGTATAATTGGTTGTAATCACTTTTGGTGTATCTACAAGGTAAAGTCCTGTCTCCAATTTATTTTTGTAGCCTCTTCCATTCTGCAGTGTAACGGTTTCGGTTGGTTCAACAACTGTATTTCCATCAGAATCTGTCAGCTTCTCCTTTGCTTTATTGGCACGTTCTTTCCAGGTAGCAGCTGCAGTATCCAAGTTATCAGCACTTACGGATGAAAGATCCAGTTTTGAAAATGCACCGGTTGCGGTATAGTTGCCGGATTCATCAACCGAAGCAACTTTGTACAGATTGACCTGAACAGTAACGCCGTCATTTAGAAGTTCACTGCTTCCCCCAATGTCAAATTCGATGGAACACTCTGCATCGGTATCGATCGCGCTTGCGGCTTTCGCACCCGGAAGAGTGAGCAGTGGAAATGTAAGAGCGACAGCTAAGAGAAAAGTACTTCCCTGTTTTAATCGTTTATTCATCATCGCCTCATGTCCTCCTTAAAAATCTTGGTTATTCTTTGTGAGCTTTTCTCTTGGAAAGGAATCGCAAGAGAATGATCACAAGAATCGTGATTGAAAGTCCTAAAATTAAATAAAGCATATAATAATTCTGAATGGCTTTTACCATAGAATCTGTAACTGATTCGGTAGCATCCTCTTCGCCGTTATATGGAACTCTGGTTCCTCTTACGAGAAGACGATGGGAGTTGACTCCATATGGTGTACAGGTAAATAAAGTTACCTGGTCTTTTCCTTCTTCAATCTGGAGTGCTTTCTCCAGTGTTTCATGATCGTCTTTGTCTACCATCGGAAGAATCTGATCTACCTTGTAGGCAAGGACTTCATCCAGTACATGGATGTAAAATTTATCGCCAACTTTGAGCTGATCGATATCGGTAAATAGCTTTGCGCTTGGAAGTCCACGGTGAGCTGCGAGAACACTGTGGGTACTCTCCCCTCCGATCGGAAGCTTTGTGCCGTTCAGATGTCCGACGCCGGTCTGAAGTTCATCATCACCGGTGCCATGGTAAATGGCAAGCTTGATGTTGATCTTCGGAATGGAAAGGTATCCCATTACTCCGTCATCTGCAACGTTCAGGATCTTCCAGTATTCGGTATCTTTGATGTCATTTTCATCTTCACCAAATACATCTCCGTAGAGGTTGTTCTGCTGAATGGTATCATTGAAAGCTTTTGCTTTTTCCCACTCAGAGGTGAAGTCCTCCGGTTCCATGTCCTGTATTGTATTGTCATAGCTGCTGATCAGCTGATTCTGTCTGTAGGTGTTCCACTGGTTGGATACCATCGGATAGATCAGAATCCCAAATCCTATCAAGAATAACAGACCGAAAAGGAAGGTTGAGATTTTTCTTTTCATAGGCATATTCCCTTTCTCGTTCTTATTCTCTTTTTAAGAGGTCTCATTTTTCTTCTTTTGAAGCTTCTTCTCCTTTAAGTATAACACAAGGATGAAGATTGTGGTAATTACAAGACCAATAATTACCCATAAAAGATAATTTGTATGAAGACTGATTCCGCTGAGCGGTGTCTTCTCATCGGCAACTTCCTGTTCCACATAAGGTACTCTGTGACCACGGACCAGAAGCCGCTCGGTATTGACTCCGTATGGAGTACAGGTAAGAAGTGTTACAAGATCTTTTCCTTCTTCTACTGCAAGAGAGGAAGTTTCTTCCGGTTTTACTACGGAAATCTTGTCGACTTCATAACATAATGTTTCGTTTAATACATGGATCAGAAAATGATCGCCTTCTTCCAGCTGATCCAGATCGGTAAAAAGAGACGCACTCGGAAGTCCACGGTGTGCGGAGATAACGGCGTGTGTACTTTTACCGCCGATTGGAAGAGAGCTTCCTTCCAGATGTCCGGCTGCCTGTTTGAGAACATCTTCATCGGTAGTGTGGTAGATCGGAAGCTTGATGTCAATCTTCGGGATCTCCACGATTCCCATCATCTCGTCACCGGCAATATTCAGAGCATCCATGTAGGACTGATCTTCTTTGTCACTGGCTGCGGCTACTGCAAATGAGTCAGGAAGAATACTTGGAAGTAAGGCTTCGTTGTAAGCTTCTGCTTTCTGCAGTTCTGCGTCATAATCAATCTCATGTGCTGCATCCTTTTCGGATACAGTCTGTTCATAACTGCTGATCAATTGCTTCTGCCTGTAGTTATTCCACTGGTTTGCAACGAATGGATACAGCAGTAAGGACAACCCGGCTAAAAATATGATGCCAATAATAAGTTTGTTTGCTTTGCGTTTCATCCGAACTCTCCTTGCTGTTGTATTATTTTTTAGGAATCCGGGGCGACCTGCCCCGGATTCAATATCTGATTATAAATAATTATTGCAATTATTTGTTGTCTGATTTCTTGCGGCTTGCGAAGAACAGACCAGCTGCTGCGATCATGATAACGCATCCAGCGATTGTGAAGATTGTTGTACCGATACCACCGGTTGATGGAAGAGCGGAAAGTTTGGTGTTGGTAATAGTTGTTATACCTTTATCACCAAAGTCAGTGAAAGTATAAGTTGTTGTAATAGTAGTTATTTTTGTTTTTGAATCTTTTACTGTATTAATTGTTGGTTCATTAGCTGTAGCTCCAGATAAATGATGTTCGATACCATCAATTTTATATCCGGAAGGAGCCTGTGTTTCAACAATATAGTAAGTAGTGTCCTGAGCATCAAGACCATTAAATGTAGCAATACCTTTATCATCTGTGGTTGCAGTAGCAACTACTGTATCTTTTCCGTTTACAACTCTATGTAATTCAAATACAGCATCTTCAAGTGTAATTTTAGAATCGGTGAGGTCAACTTTCTTGATTGTTGCTTTTACAGGAGTTGAAACAACGATATATTCTGTTTTTGTAGGAGTACCGTTATGGGTACTTGCAGTTTCAGAAGTAACCTTATTTTTCAGAGGAGACTTTGAAGATACAGAGTTAGATACTGTTGCGTAATAAGTAATTTCAACATTTGTGCCAGCTTTGTTGTAATCGTAGTTAAAATTAACTGTCAAAGTATCGCTTCCATTCGAATCAGAAACGATGTAATCAGTAGATGCAGCAGGAGCACCATCAATAGTTACAGTTACAGGATGAGAGTCATCGATTAAGAAATTAGCATTTGTTAAAGTATCAGTTACTTTAAATAATACATCTTCATAATTTGAAGAATAAAATGGATAGTTAGCATTTACTGTATACTTTACAATATCTCCAGCAGCAACAGACTGACCATCTGAAGAGATCTCTTTTCTTACCTGATTTTCTTCACCTTTAGCAGTTACATTAACATTTGCTGTAGAATCAACAGGAACATAAGCAAGCATTGGTGCGTAAGTCCAACCTTCTTTATCAGCGATGATTAAATATACACCACCTTTAGTAGCGGTAAACTGATTTCCAGTAATAGTAGTGGTAGCACTTGATCTAAGACTTTCTAAAAGAGTACTGAGCTTAGTATTGCTAGTGATTTTACCCTGAGCAGCATTTGTATCAGGTGTATCTTGGAGTAAATTTTTAATAGTTAATCCAGCGTCAGTAAAGGCTTTTTCAAAACCAGGAACTATTTTCCAACCATCTTCAGAACCTCTATCCGGTTCAACAATTTGTACATACGTCAGAGTAGCACCGTCAGCGCCGGAAATTTTTACAGTAGCATTTGTTGTTTCGTCAGCTGCAAATGAAGTCATACTCATTCCGAGTACCATTGCCAGTGTTAATAACACTGCAAATAATTTTTTCATCTTTTTCATATTGTTGTCTCCTTTTCTTTTAGGGCTATGCCCGATTTATTGTCCCCTCATAAGGGAGAATAACGTTGTTTGTGGCTTGGGAGCCACTGAAAAGTAAATTGTTCAAATTATCTTTCCAGCACCTCCCTGCATTTGTTTTTATATAAGATCCATGCGGCTGCGAACATAAGTAAGATACCGCCAATCATATACAGGTAAATTCCATTGCCTCCGGCTGATGGGAGGTCGTATAAAGGTGTGTTCTCAAACTGATATAAAGTAATTGTTGTTGTGCCAGCTGTTTGAGAATTTGTTTTTATAGTTGTTCCTGCGCTACTTGTAATACTCTTTAAAGAACCATTCTTTTTAATAACTACAGTCCAGGTTTCTGTACTCTTTGCATAACCTACTGGAGCATATATTTCTTTTAAAGTATAGGTTCCAACTTGCATCTTTTCCATTAATGGAGTATTGGTATTTTCATCAGTATAAGATGTATACCAATTTACAAAACCATTTTGATTAGATACACCAATATAAGTATTGTTTGCAGATTTAAGCTCAAAACGAGCACCTTTAAGTTTTAAGTTACTGTTAGTTGAACTGGTCTTCTGAATTCCCCAATTACTAATTACATTTTCATTTGTGTAAGTTACAACACCTAACTGTCCGGCACCGTCTGTTGAATCTTGCTTCCAAGTATGATTTTGATCGTCCTTTACAATAACATTTGTATTATTTGTATTATTACCCATAGTAAATGTTACTGTATCACCAGTTATGTTTTTGTTATTGCTCCAACAGTTTGTAGTATCGCCAATTACAACATTTTCTATAGCATAATCAGTTTGGTCATTTTCTGAAAGCTTATAGTTTCCGCGTGGCAAATTTATAATTGCAATTTCACCAGATGACTTATTAGCAGATACGGTTACTGTAATTGTTGAAGTAGCTGTTCCATTGGTTATTTCATCAGCTGTTCCTGGACGATAAGCCTTTAAAACATTATCCCATCGTACTAGATAATCAGTATCATCTTTCTTTAAAGTGAAAGTAAATTGCCTATCTTCTGTACTTGATGTTGCTAATTGTTTAGTAAGCTGAATTTTACCTTTGATAACGTTGATTGTGTAAATACCATAACTTTTAGCATCATCAGGATCATCATTTTTATTTACAGCTACAGTACTCCTCGTGTCGCCACCAGAAATGTATATTGTATTATTTTTTGTTGTATTTGTTTTACTTTCAGGTGTAGGTTCATTGGTCTTATAAGTAACTTTTAAATAATAAGATGTTGTATCATTAGGTGTGATGGTTTCCATCTCATCTGGAGTAATTAGAGTAGTTAAAGCTGAATCCGTAAACCATTCTAATGTAAGTCTCTTATTATCTATAAGGTTCTTAAAATCTGTTTCACTTAAAGTACCATTCTCATATGAGGTAACATCTCCACCACCAAAAAGTTTTCCGAGAACATCTTTATCAGTAGGAATGGAATCTGCTTTGAAGATAGTTGCGGTATTGTTATCAACTTTTAATTGTGATTTTACGTTGACAGTTGGTCGTGGGAATAACTTAGTCGTGTACTCTGCTTTTGTGGTTACTTTATAAGTTATACCAGATTTTGCGCCATTTGTAGTTACGTTGTTATCACCGATAAAGGTATCTTTTGCTCTTACCTGGAATGTTTTAGTCCAGGTTGGTGTTCCATCAGTAGAATAGTTAATCGTCTGATTCTTCCATGTAACAGACATTCCATCAGCTGAAATTGTTACATTTGGATCATCTTTTAGTTCTTTTTTAGTTGCTTCGGTTAATTCAAATCTCGGATCAATATAATCTGTAATAGTAGCACCCGTTATATTAATTGGAGTATTACTATTTGTTGTCTGTCCAAGAATCTGAGTAAAGATTGTATTAAGGTGAGATGCATCATTAGCGTTATAAGCCATATTGTCATCTGCGTAGTTTTTCAGTTGCTTCTTCGCTTCTGCAAGGCCGGTATTTGTTTCATCTAATCCTACTCCGACGGTAATTAATTTTGTTTTATTGTCGGTGCTTCCTGTAGTTTTAATATTATTAACTGATGATTGAATAGTATTATAGCTTATATCACCATTTGGACATCCATCTGTTAATAGTACAACGTATCGTTTAAGATTAGATGGATTTGTATCCGCCGTCAGAATATCATACGCTTTATCAAGACCTTTATTTTGATATGTTCCACCGGCTGTTATCATGTTAGAGATTGTAGCTGTTATATATGCAGATTCTTTACCTACATTTTTAAAATCGAACTCTTTTGTTGCAGTCTTATTGAATGTTACCAATGCAATCTCACTATTCGGTGAACTTTGTGCCAATTGAGTAGTAAAATTAGTAGCTGCTTGTTTTAAATAGTAGAATCTGTCATTTGCATCATTTGTTGTATAATACAAGCGCTCTTTGTTATCAGTTAATTTTTCACCTAGCCCTTCTTTACTATCATCAATATAATACCAATTTTCATCAGAGTATTTAACTCTATACATTGTCGCAGCATCTGTTGAAAGAACATAATAATAAGTTTCTTTTTTATCAAGATCATCTGTGGTGCATGTCTTGTAAGGAACTAAAGAACTTCTAAAATGCATAGATCCAGATGTATCAAGTACGAATACAATTTTTACAGGTTCTGGTTCTTTTGATGTTATTTTTGTATAATTAGAAGATGCATTTAATGTAATGTTATAAGTTCTATCATCCCAATTATCAACTTTTGCTGTTTTACTTGTCTGAAGATCACCTTCTATTAATTCTACATCGACTTGAATAACTGGTTTCTGATAATCTTCTGTTTGAGATTTATTAGTTTTTGTATTAGTATAAGTTACTGATGAATTATGGTTTGTATTATCATTGGAAGGGAAACCTTTTTTTTCAGAAGAAGAATCATTTGCATTTCCCATCGTTCCATAATTACCGTCAGCTGAAGCATCCGTGTTGGAATCTCCTGTATCAGTATAGGCTTTATCAGTTTTATATTTTTCTTCGGCTGATGTAGTAGGTTTTACGTCAGTTATTGTGATGTAGTAATAAATATCATCTTCAAGTTCATAACTTGCGCCCAAGCTCCAAGTTACCTGCTTTTTACCTGAATCATATTTTACGGTTCCAAGGCTCTTTTCATTTATTGATACAGCTTTTCCATTTGACCTGATAAGGTCTTTATCGGTTAATAGAATTTCTTGTTTTCCTTGATCTTCGTAAGTATCGTGATCGTTCGTAGTTGTCTTTTTAACCATTCGGAGTTGCAATTTAGTATTAGCAGTCGTTTCAACATACTCACTTAAAGTATCCTTAATAGTAACATTTTTACAAGGGAATTTCTGAATATCTGCTGCTATTTCGCTAAATTTCGTAGACAAGTTTGAACCAGAAGAATCTGAATTAAATACGGTGTCTTTGGTAGTTGCATTTACTTTATTCGCAACATTTTGTAAAAGAACAGTAGCTGAATCAGGAACCTTTTGCTGATCCGAGTAACTGTCGTAGTAATATTTTTTTACCGATTCTAACCCGATTCCTACAGGAATGATTCTGTCACATTTAAGTTTTGCAGCTGCATCAAGTGCATGTTGATATACTTCATAACTAGTACTGCTACCAGGACCAGCAGAACTTGTGCCAGATTTATAATAAGTAGGTTGCCCATCAGTTAAAAATACTATAATTTTTTCGGCATCAGCTCGAGTACCACTTGATAAAGCTTCTTTTGCTTTTACTAAACCATCTTCATAGTTTGTACCTTGGTCTTCTTTAATAGAATAATTAGATAAAGTTGATTTTACGGTTTTCCCGGTTGTCCAGTTAGTTCGTATTTGTGCAGTAGTTCCAAAAGTAACTAAACGATAATTGACATCTACGGTTGTTTGACTGGAAAGAGTATCTATTAGTTTATTAACAGCAGTTTTACTATTTCCCCATTTATTGTTATTACTCATGGAAGTAGAAGTATCCATTATTAGTACAATGTCAAATTTCTTTTTAGAACTAGTGGTTCCTTTTTTACTAGAAACATTCAACGTTAAATCATAATTATTTCCATCTTTCTTTTTGATATATTTCTGATGGGAAAGATGTGGTGCTGTATCCTCAATTGTTCCACCGCCAGTACTACCAGTAGATTTTGCAGTATAAACTAGATAAATATTTTTGGTGGTAGCAGGATAAGATAGAGTTTCAACCTTATTATCTTTTCCGTTATATAAAGTTAATTTAGCGCGCTTACCAGAACTACCATTTGTAACAGCAGACGTAACAGTCTTTCCGGATATTTTATCTACCTTTGCATATTTATAATCATAATTATCAATTATTTCAACATAATCAGAAAAAGATATGTCAGAGTCATAATTAAGTGTTGCATCAGATGATAGAGTTGTTGGAAGTTCGTTACCTTTTTCATCAACATGATGAAGAGTCAGCTTAAAGTAAGTTGTGGATTTATATTTCCATGTAATTGTAAAGGTTGAAAAACTATCTGTAACAAATGCTGCTTTTTCAACTTCTTTCGTTTCTGTTGTTTCTACTGTCGCTTCTTTGGTTTCATCTGCAACCATGTCGACAACTTCTTTAACTTCACCCTGCTCGTCTTCTTCCAGATGCATAACCGTTACATCAAGTTTCTGTTCGTCTTGCTTTGCATCAATGGCTTTCTTTGCTTCTTCTGGGATTTCTGCCTTTTTATAATCCATGGAAATTTTTACATTTCCATTCGGCTCCATCTTGTTTCCGTCGGCATCTACGAAAGTAATATCGTAAGCAAGGAAACCGGCGATATCATAAGTTTCATCTTTTGCTTTTTCGTTCAGCTTTTTCTCAGTGTGATCATACTGATCATTGAGTTCTTCAGCTTTTGTTTTTTCTTCATCACTCATGGAATCAGTGATTTCCTGCTTGATGATAGGAGTAACAGAAAGTGTTGCACCTTCCGGAATATTACCGGATTCAACAGCATCGACTGTTATCTTTACATTATCATCTTCATAAGTAAGCTGCTGGATCGGCTGTGCCTCTTCAGCTGCCGGCTGTTCAGCCGGTGCCTCAACTGTAGGAGCTTCTGTCTTAGGCTGCTGTTGTTCCGGTTGCTGTTGTTCTTGTTGTTGTTGTTCCGGTTGCTGCTGTTCTTGTTGTTGTTGTTGTTGTTGTTGTTCCGGTTGCTGCTCCTCTTGTTGCTGTTGTTCTGAGGAGTTCACCGCTGCCTCATCTCCTGTAGCCTCATCTGCCGCCGGTTCTGCTACTGCTTCGGTCTGACTCTGGCTGTCTGTGTTCTGTGGCTCATCAGCAAAAGCTGATGTCGCACTGCTAAGCACAAGTACCATGCAAAGCATGAATGCTATTAAACGTTTCTTTGTATTACTTTTCATGGCGTCCTCCTTCTATTCCTCAATTCTGACTTCATAATTGTTATCAAGTGCTCCATCTATCAGCTTCAATAATTCAAGGGCACTGCGGAAATGCTGCTCTCGCTGCTCTTCCACCCAGGTAACGCTGCCCTGCCAGGTACCGTTCTGCTGATCCATGATTTTTATTAAAAAAGTTCTTGTATTTTTTTGCTTTTTATTCATGTCAGTTTTCATCTGCCCTTCCTAATTATTTAGACTTTTTTATCTTATATAGGTATTGTATCTGACAAAGCATTACGTGAATCATTACCAATAACAAAAAATATTAACTTTTTTAAGTTATAACAAGAAATAGTCATGTTTTTGTAATAATATAATGATTTGATACCAGGGTCAAAAGGTCAGAAAGCCGATGCAAGCTTGCTTACAAGAGAATTTTTGACCTCTTGACCCGCCAAAAACATGAGTAAGTAGCCATTTTTCAAAGAAAAGTGAGCGGATTACGAATGTTTTTGAGTATTGCGAGAGTGCAAAGCACGTAGTAATCTGGTATCAAAGGGGTCAAAATACCTTTGAACCCCAACATCATGATTTGTAGGAGTGCGTAATATTTGTGTCTGACTCTACTATATGTATTGGGATATTAGAATAGAAGTAAAAGTGGGGAATAATGTGATGGAAGTACAAAAAGTATAGATTGCGGGGAGCGCATAGAAAAGGAGTGATCTGGTTATAGCGGTGAGGGAGAGGGATTTTCCGGACAAAAAGATCCCGTGACTGATATAGGGGGGAGATGCACTGCATCTTAGACGGTGATCAGTCACGGGATAGGGGTAAGGGTTATTTAGTTTTTATTCAATGCCTAATTCTTTTAATAGTTTCTTTTGGTATTCGATGTCTTCGGTAGCGCGTTCGAGGTCATTGTAGCGCTTGGCTTTCAGGAGACATTTGTTTAGTAGTTTGAATTCATTTAATTCTGCTCTGATTTCAGCGCGACCTTCCTCTCTGGCATCTTCCTTCAAGATTTTCTCATATAAGTCTTTATCATATGTCGTTAAGATCATATTTGTTACCTCCGTTTGGCATAACGTAGATAATTTACTTAGTATCATTCGATTCAATGCCAAATTCTTTTAATAGTTTCTTTTGATATTCGATATCTTCGGTAGCACGTTCGAGGTCATTGTAGCGCTTGGATTTTAAGAGATATTTGTTTAGCTGATTTAGATATTCCATACCTTCTTCTCTGCCTTCCACTCTGCCTTCTTCTCTGCCTCTAGCACGTCCTTCCATAAGCCCTTCTTCTCTACCTTCCTCTCTGGCATCTTCTTTCAAAGTCTTCTC
>ULZG01020973.1_pt1 | contig 22564 bp, 27 predicted proteins | sample 1962881 | NCBI WGS metagenome assembly ULZG01 (sample SAMEA4835883, study PRJEB28245) | human gut metagenome | biome: gut microbiome; material: fecal sample | place: Denmark | collected 2008 | reverse complement strand
CATTCCCCATGAAATTCCGGGAATCTCAAATGGGGTACATTCAGTTTATTCTGTTCTTTATTTGTTGCCATAATTATTTTAAATCCTTAATTGTTTGTTATACTTTCCTCTACTGGTATTTACTCTTCTTTTGGGTCGATGTCAAACGGAAGCAATGGTGTGTCATCATCATTGCCGTTATTGAATCGGTCGAAATCTGAGATATATGAACGGTCTTGAATAACCTTAAACTTCTCATACTCAGAATAAGCCTTATCTCTTGCTTCCTCTTGGGAAACCTTGCCTGCACTACTCTTTGCATCATAATCCATAGTTGCAAGGAATTGTTGTAAGCGTTGCTTCCAATCATCCATCGTTGTGATAATATGACGCCGTGCACGAGATTCGGCAAGATCAAGAAAACTTGTTGTTATTGTATTGAGCTGAGACAGTTCATCTTCTGAAAGATAGTTCTTGGCGACAATCGTATCAGACTTTTGCACTCTGCCATTAGGTGCTTTTTTCCATGTGGTCAAGCCCATATGTGGCATTTCTGCATCGGCACGTTCATAAACAATCTCTGCTGCCGTATGATTGGTAACAGCCAAGTGCATCATATTCTGTACCATCTTATAAAAGAGTTTGGTACTCTCTGCTTTTGCATCATAGTCAGCACTACACTCAGCGTAAATGTCAGTTATCTTTTGATAATATCTACGCTCTGACGTACGAATTTCACGAATGCGTTCCAGCAAATCATCAAAGTAATCCTTGCCAAAGTGCTTACCTTGTTTCAAACGCTCATCATCTAACACATATCCCTTAATAACAAATTCCTTCAATACAGAGGTTGCCCATATACGGAACTGAGTTGCTTGATAGCTGTTAACTCGATACCCCACAGCTATGATAACATCAAGGTTGTAGAACAACGGAGCACGCTCTACATCACGCTCACCTTCAAGTTGAACTTGTTGAATTTTTCTACAAGTTGCCTCTCTTTGCAATTCTCCCGACTCATAAATTTGAGAAATATGATAGGCTATAGTTGCCCTATCAACTCCAAACAAAGAAGCCATTCTTTTCTGTGACATCCAAAAGGTCTCACTGTTGAATATCACTTCAATGCGAGTCTCACCTTGTGCAGTCTTATATAGTAAGATATTGGATTCCAACGAGTTCTGCACAATCTCTGTCGTAGATACAGACTGCGAGAAATATTCTCTTGCTTGCTTCACTAATGGCTTCCTTGAATCAGCGTTCTCAGCTATTATCATACAAGCCATTCGAGAAAGATGAAAGTTTTCGACCTTTCGGAAAGAACCACTACCAAGCTTGACCATTTCAACCACATGGTTGAAATGGTCGTCAATATTCATACCCTTTTCACCTGCAACACGAATTGCTTTGTCTATTACATTTTGGAATTTCCAATACCCCGAATATCCCATCGCATTGCAGAGTTCACGAGAGTTCCAATATTCTTTGCCGTTATCATCCACCTTCCGAATTTCATCGAATGTAGGACGCATATCTGGTACATTATTCTCTTCCATATATTTTATTCGTTAGATGGTTCCAAAATGAAAATGAGTTCAGACTCTGCAACATCGCACTTGTCGAACAAGTAGCGGAGACAGGCTATCTTACCCTTATTACCCATAGATGTCCAAAGATACTTATCAGTACCTATTTGCGTGCAATAGTTCAAATCAGCTTGTTTAGCAGTCCAAAGATATGCACCTCCATCATAGAGGGAATCGATAATATCAGGATAACGCTCAGACAATAATAATACAATTTTTATAAGCATATCTTTCCATATCGTTTCGTTATACTCATGTCCAAACACACGGAATCCTCTAAGTATTCTATTTGTTGGAGAGAATGATTCTTCGTCCAAAGATACTTCTTCAACAGGTTTTGGCAATGGCTTGAAATCTGTTTTTGGCAGAGGATACAAGCGCAAGAAAGCTTCACATATCTCTTTACTACGCTTTTGTAATTCTTCTTCCGTCCATTTTTGACAGTCAGTAACGCTTCTTGTTAAACGATATTTTGAATCCTTATAACCAGGATATACAATGTTATCTACCATTCGACCATCACGTTTGATTTCAAAAGCCTTATTACTTAGTTCACTATTTATACCTGTCAATGTCAGATTGGCAAACGTATGCAAATATCTTTCTTGAATTTTCTCAAAATTATCACCAAGCATTTCACGCCACTCTGCATTTAAAGTTTGTGGCATAATGTGCTCAATCGTTGCATCCTTACTCTTCATGTCGGATGCCACATCATTATATTCACCATGCACAGAGTTTTCAAGTCTTTCAAAAAGGAAAATTTGGAAAGGTTTGAGCATATGATAAGCATCACGATTCTCTATAGCTTCGACAAACTGTGTATCTCTTGGCAACTGATAGTTTCCATCACGGCGCATAATATGATAAGTCAAAATATCAGAGTAAGTAAAGCTATTTTCCATTCCTGCTTTTTCATACTCTTCCATACTTTTTAGCACATCTTTATGCAAAGCACAGAAAACCTGAGTTAAGGCATTTCCTGGCATATTGCATACAATACGTCGAGCCATGTAATTCTCGACTAAGTCTATAGCCTTGAAGATTTCATCTTCTGTAAGGTGCTTTTCATCAGCATATTTCAAAAACTGAATAAAGAACACATTAGCCACATCAGTCTCTATATTGCAAATATGACGCATTTTGTCAGACAGTTTCTTTGAGTTGAGTTTACCCTCTGTAACTTGCTGATAATATTGAGCATAAACAAGCATCTCTGCAAGTTCTTCCTTACGGTCATGCCCTAACATGTACTTCTTCCATGCACTATATAAGTTAGACAATCTCACAGGGCGTTGGAGTTGTTGCTTGATAGTTAAGTAGTCACGAAGAAACATTGTTGGTTCGTTCTCCGTAGCTATCTCTATCTTTTGCCAATATGTTTTGAAATAATATTGCTGTTCTTCTGCTGTAAGAGACATCAACAAATAGTTTCTAATCTCATCAGCACCAGTCAAATCCAAGCCTGTAGAATTAAGACTTTCAAAAATAAGTTGAGGTTGGTCATTACCATCCAATTCTATTGATATAATTTGCAAACGTTCAATAGCATTCAATAAAGCATCAAACGAAAGCTGATGAGGTTCTTTGGTCAAACGCTCATAGAAATATTGATAATTACGGGTCATCTTAGAATCTTTCACATAATTATCTACATCATGCTCAAAGATTCTATCGTAAGCCTCCATATCATTTTCAATGGGTAAAAGTTTGATTTTTCTTTCTGTACCACTAAACTTTGCCATCAAGAATTCCTCTTTCGCCTCTTCTATACTTCCTTTATCACCTTCAAGTTTACCATCTTCTACGGCATGAATGCCTGCCAATAACAGCAACGAAACTGTTGTAAGGCGTTGCTGTCCATCAATGACAAGTCGATTGATGCCATAGCCATCTGCTGGAGATGTAACTATAGAACCAAAGAAATGAGTCGGTCTGCCAGAATGAACCAAATCCACCAAGTCGTTGAACAACTGATTGCAGTTCTCGGTTAACCAACTATAATTACGCTGATATACAGGAATGATAAATTGCACTCTACCTCCTGCTATAACTCTACTTAACAATAATGCATCGCCCTTCATATCAATATTCTTTTAATATTCTACTCTACCAGCCCCAACTCTTTCAGATATACATCAATCTGCTTGTCGAGGTCAGCACGCTTAGCTTCCAAATCCTTGATTTCCTTCATGACCGCATGAATGTCGATAGGCTCTTCTTCCTCGAACGTATCTACATAACGAGGAATGTTAAGGTTATAGTCATTGTCGGCAACCTCTTGTAAAGTTGCCAAATGACTATACTTCTCGATTTCCTTGCGCTCACGATAGGTATCAACTATCTTCTTAATGTGCTCTGGGCGAAGCTTATTTTGTGTCTTTATCTTTTCAAACTCCTTGCTGGCATCTATGAAGAGTATATTATCATCATCCTTGCGGCACTTCTTTACCACAATGATACAAGTTGGGATACTTGTACCATAGAAAATGTTGGCAGGCAAACCGATGATGGCGTCAATATAGTTCTTCTTCTCAATGAGGAAACGGCGAATCTTACCTTCTGATGCACCACGGAAAAGAACACCATGAGGAGCAACACATGCCATCGTTCCACCTTCATTAAGATGATGGATCATGTGAAGTATGAATGCATAGTCAGCCTTAGACTTTGGAGCCAAGACTCCAGCCTTGCTAAATCTATCATCATTATTAAATTTCTCCGCTGCACTCCAGGCTGCAGAGAATGGCGGATTAGCTACCACCGCATCAAACTGTTCCTCAGGGAAAGCATCATCTTCAAGAGTATCTCCATTTTCTATGTCGAAGTCACTAAACTTAATTCCATGAAGCAACATATTCATTCGGGCAAGGTTGAATGTCGTAGGGTTCTTCTCTTGACCATAAATCAAATCAGCCTTACCATTGCGAGCAGTACGGAGAAGCAATGAACCTGAACCACAAGTTGGGTCATATACATTTTTCAAGCGTGTTTTGCCTGTAGTAACTATATCTGCAAGAATCTGACTAACTTCCTGTGGGGTGTAGAATTCTCCAGCCTTTTTGCCAGCTCCTGCGGCAAACTGACCTATCATATACTCATAGGCATCGCCGAGAATATCAATATCAGAAGCCTCGTTTAAGCCGAAGTCGATACCATCAAGAGCAATCAATACTTCACTAATCAAATTGTTCTTATCCTCTGCGGTCTTTCCCAATTTAGGAGAAGCGAGGTCTATATCAGAGAACAAACCTCCAAAATCCTCTTCACTATCGTGTCCAATGGTACTGTCCTCTATTTTCTTCAATGAACGCTCCAGCTGTGGAAGGATGTTCTCCTTGCGATTGATAGCCTCTATCACAGAAGAATACAGGTATTCTGGCTCGATAAAATAACCGAGTTCATTCATGCAAAACTTCTTCAACTCCTCCTTCAGTTCTTCCTCATTACTTGCCCAGGCTTCCTTAAAGTTACTTCCATCCTCTTCAAGTTCAGCATCAATACACATTTCTATCTTTTCAGACAAGTACTTATAAAAGATAAAGCCCAAAGTGAAATACATGAAATCACTGGCTGACATATTGCCACGCAAAGTATTGGCTACTGTCCAAAGTTGCGTACGCAGTTTTTGTTGTAATTCTTCACTCATATTTTTTTCTTTTTATTTTCTTTTTTATTCCCAACTGAATGTTTCGATAATTTTACGCAGTTTTAAAATCAATGACTCTTTAAGATGAATACGCTGCAAGAAACGCAGTCCCTTTTTCTCCTTGATAGCCTTCTGCAAAATTTCTGGCTTTTCCCGATGTAAATAATCATACTCCTGCACATATTTAATAAGTGCATCATGACTTACTCCCACTTCCGTAGCCAATGAAGTAACCGCATGGGCTCGTGCCTGAGTAACATAGGTTGTCAGACGACTCTCCAAATCCATCTTGCCATCAGCTTTCGACTTTACAAATCCAGCTTGGTCATTATCAACATTGTCACGGATGAAGTGGTCGATAAGTTTAGCCTTATTGCGCATAGCTGGGTCTTTTATCATCGTGTCGATGATATTCTGTCGTTTCATCTGATAATCATCGCTTGCAGGATTGAGGTCTTCTATCAATTCCAGTATATATGCTACATTAATAACATCACTATGCAACAACTCCAGACAGAAATCAATATCGTCGATATCTGCTGTTGGGTCTTCATGCGCCATTCCTTCATCTTCTTTGCCATTGTCATCGTTCTTGTCATCCTCATCATCTTGTATGAATCCCATCGTCATATCAAGATATTTAGAGCGGTAATCATTGTATTCCTGCTCTGTCATTACCAAAGAAGAATCATCGGCATTCCACTCTTCATACACCTGAATCTCAGAATGTTTTCTGATAATATCACGGAAAGCGAGGATAAAATTGCGCTTGTCATATTCACTCTGCAACTTGTCAACGGAAGCCATGTCCGGATAACGCGCTTTAAAATTCTGACATAACTCATCCAAATCTTTCTTTACATCAGCAAATGGTTTACGAAGTACGAATCCCAATGCCTCAGGAGCGTCAGTATTGCTGAACAACTTGATTGCTCTATCAACATTGTCCTTCAAATTACGGAAGCAGACAACTTTTCCGAATCGCTTTTTCTCATTGAGAACACGATTTGTACGACTGAAAGCCTGCAATAAACCATGATATTCAAGGTTCTTGTCAACATACAGCGTATTTAGTTTCTTGGCATCAAATCCAGTAAGGAACATACCGACAACAAGCAACAAATCCAACGGTTCCATGTCGGCTCGTTTCTTCTTCATACGAAGATTTATGTCGTCATAATATGCACTGAAATTGTCTGTTGTAAAAGCAGTTCCGTACATATTATTATAATCATCCATAATGGTTTGCAGCTTGTCACTCGTAACCGTGTCGTCAACAAAACCATTGTTCATGCCAGTGTTATCATCATCTTGGCTTTCGTTTGCAGCGTATGTGAACACAGCACCTATCCTTATCTTTGGGTGTAATGACTTGAAAATATCATAGTATTTCACTAGCATTGGCACTGATTGTACAGCAAACAAAGCATTGAAATCACCATCGTATGTTGATTTGTTGAAGTTGTTGAGGATGAATTGAGCAATTTCCTTCATTCGCTGTTCTTCCATCAAGTCAACATCACCATGACCTTGATAATATTCCACAAGGAATCCAAGCACGTTTTCATCGGCAATGGCATCCTTTATCAGATACCTGTGGAGACATTCTCCAAAAACCTCTGCAGTGGTATGTTCTCCTTTGGCATTTTCTGAAAATATCGGTGTACCAGTAAAGCCAAATATCTGTAAGTTTTTGAAGAAGCCTACTATATTTTTATGACAATCACCAAAATGACTGCGGTGACATTCATCGAATATCATCACTACCTTCTGGTTCTTGACATCTTGCAAATGCTTGTTGTAAGCATCACGAGTGACTGCGCAGTTTAACTTTTGGATTGTGGTGATTATTATTTTTGACTTACCACTTAATCTCTTGATTAGTTCGTAAGTGTTATCAGTACCATCCACTGCCCCAGGCTCAAAAGCCTCATACTCTGATTGTGTTTGCGTATCAAGATCGTGACGGTCAACGACAAACATCACCTTGTCTATACCATCAATTTCAGAAACAAGTTGAGCCGCTTTGAATGAAGTTAATGTCTTACCGGCACCAGTAGTATGCCATATATAACCATTCTTATTAGAGTTCTGCACCCTATCCAGAATTTTCTCTACGGCATAATACTGATATGGCCGTAATACCATCAAGCATTTGTCTCCCTCATGCAGAACGATATACTTACTTATCATCTTACCCAAGGTACATTTGTCGAAGAAGAACAATGCAAACTTGGAGAGATCATTAAACGGCACATTCTCAGCATCTGTCCAATTGAAAGTGAACTTGTAGCCACTGTTAGGATTGTTGGCAAAATAACGAGTGTTCACACCATTTGAAATCACAAACAACTGTATGTAGTCAAACAAGCCATGAAACGAAGTCTTGTGGTAGCGCTGTATCTGATTGTAAGCTTGCTTTAACTCCACGCCACGTTTCTTTAGCTCTATTTGAACCAAAGGCAAACCATTGATAAGTATTGTGACATCATATCGACACTTCTTTCTACCTTCCACTGTAATCTGGTTGGAAACCTGGAACTCATTCTGACACCACTGCTGGCGATTGAGAAATTCAACCCACACACGTTCGCCTGTTTCCAATTCTAATGGAAACAGGTCTCTCAGTTTCTTGGCTTTCTCAAAACGAGTACCGCCCTCTAAATGAATTTTTATCTTTTCAAATTCACTATCCGTAAAACTTGTACGTCCATGACGGGCAAGTTCTTTCTTATTATGCTTTTCGAGTTGAGTCTTGAAGTTCTGGTCAAGATTTGTTTCTTCTTCAATCTTGACATATTCATAACTCATATCTTGAAGTGTCTTTATCAGTCCCTGTTCCAGGGCTGCTTCACTTTGTGTCACCATATCCGTTTCGTTTACTATTGTCGTTATAATACAATATTTAATAGCAAAAATACAAAAAAAAGCCGAAAATCATCCCTAATCATTTACATTAAGGATGATTTTTAAAGTTATTTATGCAAAAAGAAACGAATATGTCAGAATATATTGATTTTTCCAGTTTTTGCCGATTTAATCACTTACTATATGTCTTTCATGCATACATTTAATAAAACATCAGATTATCGGTTGGCATAATGGTAGCTTTGTTATAGCTTTATCTTTATTTTTTCTAAATTAGGACATAGCCATGCATAAACTATGGCGTTTATGCAGCATTGTCACTTTAAAACATTATCTTTGCGTCAATTAACATTATACTATATTGAGATGAGAAAAGAAGTTGTCTTGGCTACATTCTATAGTGACGGTGAGAGTATCTTTAAAGATGTGACAGATAATTATAAGAAAACTTATCCTCACATTAAAAAGGTCGAGCTACAAGCCATTTGCGCAATAGAGGAATTGGAGCCGGACAAATAATTGATAGAAGTAAGGATTACATTTATATCTGAATAAATTGCAACATGAAGATACATGAAGTGGTGCGATTAAAATTATCGAAAAAAGCAACTGTGGAATAATATTTTTTAAGATAATAGTTTGCTCTAATCCAATATAAATCTGTATCTTTGCAACCAGATAAGCGTTCTGTAACACAAGAAACGGAAGAGGCTGAGAAACAATGCATTGCATTTGTTTCCAGAATCTTACAAAAAAGGCTAAAAAGAAGCGGTACAACTTTATCGCTAACAGACTGAGAATAAGCATATTACATTTGTTGTTCATTTTCTCTGCACTTGTAAAAAGGGTAGTTGTACCGTTTAAAAGATAAAAGCTTAACTATCAGCAACATCCACATGTTGCGTGGGAAAGTAACCTTTCTGCAGGGTAAAGGTCATTCGCATCATCAGCATCCACGACCGGATTGACTCCAACAACATCCTGTTTCCGGAAACCAAGCCATCTGACGTATTGGTAATGATTGGTTCCCTGCCCGACGAAGTCCTTGCTCTCAGGAAATCAGCAGAGCATGTAATCAAACTGCAGGAGAAGATGATTGTGTCTCTGCCTCCTGTTTCTGCCACCAAGACGCAGAAGCTCGACAGAGAAAAGACTGTAGTGAACCTCTATGTTGCCGGACATCCGATAGATGAAATCTGGAGAGCCAGCGGATTCAGAAGCAGAAGTTCCGTATTCCGCATTCTCAACAAGAACGGAATCAAGCTGAATAGAGGCAACCACTCCTATCAAGAAAAGAGACACAAAGTAAACAAGACATTGAAGATTAAATCATGAAGAAGATATTATTCTTACACGGATTCTTCGCCACGGGCAGTTGTCCGATGGCGAGAGCCTTGAAAGAGGCGTTTGAGGGGACGACGGTGGTGCTGACTCCCGACCTCCCTTTGCACCCCAAGGAGGCACTGAAGGAGATTCGCTCCATCATCGACAGGGAACAGCCCGACTTGCTTCTGGGCAACAGCTGCGGCTCTTTCCTTGCCCAGATGCTGGCTCCGGTGGTGGGCATTCCTGCCCTGCTGGGCAATCCGTATTTCATGATGACGGAGTTTCTAAAGGAGCGCATCGGCGAGCATGAATACAAGGCACCGAGAAGGGACGGCAATCAGCGGCTGGTGATTGACGAGGCGCTGATTGAGGAGTTTGCGGAGCTGGAAGCCGTGCAGTTTGACCATTGCAATCCCTATTATAAGGATCGTGTGTGGGGACTTTTTGGTGAGCAGGACACCCTGGCTCACTTCTCCCCTCTCTTCCTGCAGCATTACAATCAAGCCTTCCATTTCCCTGGCGGTCATACGCCTACTGAGCAGGAGGTGAAGACCTGGTACGCTCCCCTTGCCCAGAAAATGCTGATGGAGTTTTCTGCAAAGGAAGAAAGATATTGTGGCGCACAAGCGGTGTGGTAGATAAAACCGAACTGCTGGCTACGCTTGATCCATTCTTGACATAATCAAAAATATAAAAGAATAATCTTATGCGCATAATTGGAAACTTACTTTGGTGGCTGGATATGAACACATTACATAGTTGCCTCGCCTACTATCTTCTTGCTATCAATGCAGTTGCATTCATCGTGTACGGCATTGACAAATACAAGGCCAAGAAAGCCAAATGGCGCATTCCAGAAGCCACGCTTTTGTTGCTGGCTGTACTTGGAGGAAGCATCGGGGCATGGATGGGAATGAAAGTCTGGCACCATAAGACGATGCACAAGAAATTCAAATACGGCATTCCTGCTATTCTGCTTATACAGATTGCGCTAATGGCGTATTTACACATGAATCTTTGGAAACAAATAGTTTGAAGAAAATTATGGCAATAACAATTGATACAACAAACCTCTGTTCACATCTTCAAAAGAAGTTGTTTGAACCTGAGGGAGTATATTATCCTATCTGGCAAGCCATGCAGAATGATGAGGAGTTGACAGCCGTGGTTCGCTCACGACAGCTTCATATTTATCGTAATGGTAAAAAGATTCTCATTCTCGCTGGCAAGGCTCAGCCGAAGATTATCAGAGAGGACAAACTGAATGAATTGATAATAAAATAAAGAACGAAGCTTATGAACTTTCCAGAAATATATTCAGCAACAGGCATGATGGAGCTAATTCAGAAAATCGGCTTCCTCCCCCTCCTTGATAGTGGCATTGAAGGCTTCTCTGCCGAAGACATCGTGGCAGAGGATTGCGGTTACGTAAGACTTCCTGAAGGCGGTTGGGACTGGCCGCTATGGAAATGGAAGGGCGAAATTGTGCAGGAAATGCCATGTATGTACGGAAAGTTCTTTAACAAGAAAGCAGGATTCATCAGCCAGGAATGGTGGCCGGACTTCTGTAACTACAGAAGAAGCAAGTTCCCTCGTCCAAATGATGACTCGATAGAAGGAGCCATTCTCTGCACGCTTCAATCTACCGGCAGTCTCATCACGAGAGAACTTCGGGCTGCTTGCGGTTTCACCGGAAAGGGAATGAGAAGCAAGTTTGACGGTTATCTCACCCGACTGGAAATGGCAACTTACATCGTAACCGAGGATTTCATCTACCCTCGTGACAAGCATAACCATGAATATGGCTGGGGGTGGTCGCTGCTCAATACTCCCGAAGATCTCTATGGCAGGGAGGCTTGCCAATGCAACCGAACTCCCCAGGAATCTTACCAGAGAATTTTCAAATATCTGAAAGAAATCCTGCCTGATGCTTCGGATAAACAGATTATTAAATTAATTGGATAAAATGACTTCACTTCAAGAACGACTGTTCGCCATGCAGGATAAGCAGTATGCTGCTTTCCAAGCCAAATTGACACCGGGAGTGCCTGTGGAGAGTTTCATAGGCATTCGTGTGCCTGTGCTTCGCAAGTTCGCAAAAGAATTTACAAAGGAGGCAGAATGTGAGGATTTCCTTCAGCAGCTTCCTCACGAATACTACGATGAGAACATGCTTCATGGACTCCTCATTTCCCAGGTGAAGGACTACGAAGAATGCATTCGTCTTACAGACACCTTCCTGCCTTTCGTGGACAACTGGGCAGTTTGCGACATCATGTCTCCGAAGGTGTTTGCCAAACACAAGAAGGAGCTATTGGCGAAGATCAAGACTTGGAGTAAATCGTCACACGTTTATACTTGTCGCTTTGGAATAGAGGCACTTATGTCTCATTACCTGGATAAAGACTTCAAGGCAGAATATCTTGAAATTCCAGCCTCTGTAAGGAGCGAAGAGTATTACGTAAAAATGATGGTTGCCTGGTTCTTCGCCACCGCCCTTGCCAAACAATGGGACCAGGCGATTCCCTACATTGAGCAACGCCGTCTTGCTCCCTGGACGCACAACAAGACCATCCAGAAGGCCATCGAGAGCTACAGAATCACGCCCGAGCAGAAGGAATATCTGCGGACATTGAAGATAAAATAATTATGACACAAGATACTTCTACATATTACGTTTGGATAGGTGGCACATGTGATAAATGTCACATAAATATTGTATTCAACAAATCTTTATATTCGGGAAACCACTGTTCTGCCTTATAATCATAAAAATGATGATCGGCATTAATGGCGAAAATCAGCACGTGCAGAAGCTAAAGCGTGCCTTTGCTTTCTCCAACATCAATCAGGTAATCTACAAGTATATGGACGATAAAGGCAACATCAAACTGCCAGAGAGCACCACCACAACGACTAAACCGGGTAGTGGTGTAGGAGTTGGCGGTGAGATAGAAACATAATATCATCCCTGCAAGGTTGACAACACCCTCTTAACCTCTCTAATAAAAACAACAGCGTTTCTTGCAATATTACTAAATTAGTAATGCAATGAACGCTGTTCATTTTGCCTTTATCGTGGCATAAGTGGATTAAATTTCAGTTATTTCGCAACTGACAGTCCATAAAGTATTTATTATCACGGTTTTTTTGTAACTTTGTGGCGCATTCGCAATCAAAGCGTTTGCAGACATAATGTAAATTTGGAAGTGCATTCCATACTTTGTCCGACCCTGTGAAACTTCGACAACTTCACAAACCAATGACGAGGACAAGTAGAGAAGGTGCTCCCTTGGATTCGTATTATCGTAACCCGATATACGTTCAAGGTGAGGCTTTATCTATCTTGGTTCGTTATTGGGCAGTCGAAGGCCTCACAGGTGAGCAGGATATGATGAGGTCTCACTTCTTTTTGTATAAATAAAGAATGATGAATGATTATGAGAATCTTTAAGATTATAGCATGTTGTATTTTTGCATTGACATGTATGAATGTCAATGTATATGGTGACAGAATTAGAAAGTATAAAGTTAGTAGTTACATTCCTATTGTGGGAGACACTATCGCTTTTTACCCTCTTAATAGTTACTATGAAGGAAATATAATACAAGCCTATTCTTGTTTCTATAATTCTGAAAGCGTAAAAAAGGGATTTAAGGATAAATTTAGATTTCATCCTAATGCTAATGGACTCACTCCTGCGTCTGAAATATCAGATGTATATATGCGTGTAGAACAAGTTATACCATCTTATATATACAAGAAAGAGAAGTATTTTGCTATCAATTTTACCAGGATTGCGGATGGAAAGCAAATTATACTTGCTATACCATATTCAATGAAAGGTGTCCCCACTAATGCCATAGAGCGAACTTGGCTTCATAAAGAATATGTACCATTTTTCAGCATACCATTCTATACAAAATCATTCCTCAGCTATTTCAAGCAAATGGTAAATGAGGATATTATTTTTATGGGAAATACAATACAGATACTGAATTGTATGATATGTTGGAATTTGCGAACAAATCTTATGATGTCGGTAATTTGAATTTTTATCGTGGCAAAAAATACACAATTCTTAATATGGGCTTCTTGTCCACATCTACAAAACTTATCTATCCTAATCTGTATTGTACAATTCAAGATGCAGAGAAGAAAATATATTATATTCCGCTAACATATTTTGTCGGTAATGCAAAATTGGATTACCTTATGTCTGCTAAAATGGAAAATCTGTTTGACGACCATTTTAAAAGAGTCATTGAACTTGAAAATGCAGTACAAAACATACCCCCAGAAAGTGAAGAAGGTAAATTGATAGACAAATTTTCAGGGCAAGATGTTCATTACGACGCTATTATTGAACTCTGCATATCTTCATCTAGTAAATACAAATATGAAATACGAAACATAGCGACCAACGAAATGTATCCTATTAAAACTGCAAATTATAAATGTTTAGGATTTCAATATCGTATTCCGTACATAGAAACTAATAGAAATTTTGAACTTTATGCTGTCCTAGAGGATAGCGAGGGAATACAATTTCTGTTTCCTGCCAATAAGTTCGGATTGAGTGATATAGATCATGTTTTTGGCGATTTTTTTACGTTGAAAAGTGAGGCTGAGGAACATGAAAGGAAAAATAGAGCTGAGGCCGATATATTTAAAGAAAAAGAAGAATTTTACACAAAGAAATATGGATGGAGAGCAGCTAACGGCATAATGTATAATGATTGTACGGAAGAAAGATACATAAAACTAAAAAAGAAATACGGGAAAGAAAAGGCCGGATATATGGCAATGAAACAATTCAAAATCGGATGGACCTATGAAGAGGTCATGGAGGCTGTACAAGACGGATATTTCGTACTTCTAAATACTTATGAAAACAAGTACTCATATTATGAGTATTACCAATATAGAAAGTATAATCCTAAATATGTTTTATTTGAAAATGGTAAGGTTGTAAGTATAAATGATTAATAAAGTTTACAAGACAAGCAATTTGATTCCGAAAGTATTAATTGCTGTAACATCTATATTCTGTATAAGCAGTTGTGGTAAAGTGAAAAACGAGCCTGTTAAAGTAATTCAAACAGGCTCGTTTTCAAATGCTTTGGTAATTCAAGTTAATAAGATAGGCAAATATAGTGTCTACATTCCAAATGATACTGTTAGACCGAAATTTGCTAAATTGGTAGGTCTAAAGGCAGTTTGTGGAGACTCAATATGGGAAATTAAACTTTCAGAGATAAGCAACGCTTTTGATGCCTACAAAGATATTACAAAAAGTAAAGACTTACAGTTAAAAATAGAAGCAGACCGAAATGCAGAATATTTGCCTATAAAGAATCTAATGAGATGCTTGCAAGATGCAGGTTATACTCAATATAATCTAACAACAAAACCTTAAGGATATGACAATTCAAAAACACCCATATGGTTACTGGACTAATGAAAGAATTATTGAAGAATCAAAGAAATACAAAACCCCAATAGAGTTTAAGATAAATGCACCTACTGCATACAAAAAGGCTAATAAAAAGAAGTTGATAAAAGAGATGAGATGGTTGAAAACAGACCGTCATAAAAAGCGTGGACCACGTGCAAATCACAAATACACAAAAGATGTGGTTGTTTCATTTATACAAGAACATAAATGTATAATATATGCTGATTTTAGGCGCATAAATGAATACGCATATAACCAAGCAAAGAAAAATGGTTGGTTACCTGAATTAGGTTTAATACAGGATAATCCAGGAAAGAAATTTTGGACTAAAAAGAAGGTATTTGAAGTAGCTCGCAACTACTCAAATAAAACGGATTTTCAAAAAAAAGATAACCATTAAAGTTAATGAATATATTGAAGATTCAGAACTTATGGAAGAATTTGAGATATCTGTTGATGCACATTTTTTTTGCACAAGAAAAGCAAACGAGCACCTTTCTTTTTAGCAGTAATCAATGATAAGATTTTCTAACACATTTTGTACCGCTCTGTTCTGTAGTAATAGATTGTGATACCATATTCGGCAGATAAGTGCAAAAGTGCACTAATACCTAACTTACACCTTGCATTACATAAGTACCTCTATTCATCTTGTAAGTAATTTTCAAATCCATTTAAATAAAATTTTGCTATAAACAAATTAGGCTCTTGGGGCTAAATGCATAGATTACAAATCCTCAATTACACGGGCTATATCTTTTAAAGAATAATGTACATTACTCTTTGCTGCAACAAAGCCCTTGAATGCTATATATACAATAAACGAATTTTTAACAGCATCATTTATATCCATAGTAAAGATATGAGTACGCCATTGAAAAAACAGCATGGTATCTGAAATTAAAAACACAACATAAATCAATAAGACCATCATATTTACCAAACTTTTGTCTATCAGTATTTTTCGTAAGTACATTATTCTTCTATCCCTATAAGTTGCTGGGTATATTTCGTTTTCTGGCTCTCCTAAACCATAGATACAAATAAGAATAAACCTTGTAAAAATTTTATTTGCATAAACGATAGTGAAAGACCCTATAATCAAAGAGCAAAAAATCATATTTGCATACGATATAGGTAATTGAGTAAAACATGTTAGCCAAATCAATACAGCAAAAGGAATACCACAAGATACAAATAACGAGACAACATAAGGTAATACCAACATTAATGGCATCTTGAAATAAAAATCAAAACACCACAACAATCTATCGCTAATCAGACCTTTTTTTAGGAATAAGACACCGATTCCCATAAATCCCCATATAAATGTCATTAAAAGCATTAAGCCATAAATGCCTTTCATATAGCCAACAAAGACCACCATTATAAGATAGGTTAGTCCTAAAGCTATATGTGTCAACAATTTGAGTACAGAGACATCTACCTTTGTACCTATTTTTACAGCATTCTATGTTGGTTTACGGAGGGTTTTGTTACGTTTCAAAGTATCTAAATCCAACAATAGATGTATTTTATTAGGAAGAACTTTAACGACAACACATTTAAACTCATAAATATTGCCTTCAGATAAGAATATAGTATAATTCCATCTCATATCTGAAATGTCAATGCATGCAGCCACCCGTCTGAGTTTTCTTTTAGAAACTATACCTTCTGATATTTTTAGAACTCTTAATATTTCTGAATCAGAAAGAATACCACTTAGCTTATTTTTTACATTTTAGAATATCTAAGGATTTCTATAATAAAATAAATTAAGCAAAAGCCCATAAAGTCGGAAAGACATGCCATTATGGTAAATCCCAACATTAAATCTGGTAAGTAAACCTTAGTTAATGAGTAGATAATTATCAAAAGTTGACAAATTCCAATAACTATCAAGAAATAATTGGGTTTAAGTTTGGGGATATCAAAAAATAAAACTTTCTCCATTGTCCATTATAAATTAATACATTTCATAAAATCAAAAGCCTTAGCCTCCCCATGGCTAACATATCCAAGTTGATTGGAGATACATTTTGTCTGTCCTATCACCTTGTCTATGTTTCGATGGGAATGACCATATATCCAATAGTCAATATGACTATAAGCTATAAAGTTTCCAAGTTCTGCCGTAAAGGCACCATTTATCGGACTGCCCATGAAGTCTGGGGATACCAATTCAAATGATGGAACATGATGCGTTGCCACCACAATATGCTTAGCCTTACTCGCACCAACCGCTTTTTCTATGAATGCACGGCACTTATCATGCTCTTTGTTAAATTGCTCGCTACTAATCACAACACCATTGTCCTTAATACGAAAGAAATCATTCACGCTTCGCTCTGTTGCGAAAGCATCCTGTGCCTCTATATGTCCCCAAAGAGTTGAAACTATAAGGTCTGTATCATCTGAGAGATGTATTACTGCATTATAATAGCATTTGATATTGTGCCGAATTTCCATGCACCATCCATCATGGAGTTGCCCTAAGTCATAACCCAAATAAAACTCATGATTACCTGGTATCACTACTACTTGCTTGAAATGCTCAGATGCCCAATCCCAGAAGGGATGCTTGATAAAGCCTTCATCACCTAAATAGCCGGTATCTCCTGCCAACACCAAGATGTCTGCAACAGGATGGAGAGGATGAGCCTCCAAATACAGAGTATTCTCCATGAACTCCAAATGCAAATCAGAGGCATATTGAATTTTAACCATAACTACAACATTGATTTTTTGAGTTGTTCTACAATCTGTTGGCTTGTCACATTGCCAAGACCTGCTGACTTTATGAAATCGGCATTAGGCAAATCCTGCATGATAGCATCACAAAAGTCACTGACATCAGTTTTTAATGTGTCGGGTAGTTCATATCTACTTGCTGGAGCAAGCATTGCTGCAAGGCGAAAAACATCTTTCTTATGTTTCGCAATGTGCTTGCTATCCATACTTTCACCATTAGCTTTTCTTTGACTCAAATCCAAGAAGGCTTTGCTTTTCAAACAGATAAGACTCTCGATGTTAGCGATATGAACGCCATCTTCTTGCAAGCTATGTTCTATCGTGAAACGATAATAGTCTTCATCCATGAGTATTGCTGATAAACTTGAAAGGTCTTCATCCACAGGAATCGGGGTTATACGAACCTCCTCAGAGAAATTCATCAAACCAAGACTACGTGAAAAGAGTTCAACCTGATATGGGAAAGCAGGATTAGCAGGCTTCATAAAACGAAAATATTCATGCTTGGGTTCTACATTCTCATTAACACCCTTGTTACGCTGCTCGTAATTACCCATCTTTACGAACTCCCAGAATTTGGCAACAAACTCTGCAGATAAAGCCTCAACAATCAAAATGATGTCTATATCCTTTGTCGCACGAGGTACTTGGGCATACAGATCCTCATGGATTTCACATGCCGTACCGCCAATAATAACATAATTGTCTTCAAAGCCCTTAAAAAACTGCTTGAATGTTTCTATTCCTCTTACCATGACATTGCATTTATCAATCGTTCTAACTCTATTTGTATTCGCTCATCTTCATTGTCTTTCAACGAAAGATAAAGCGAGAGTTTATCAACCACTCCTTCAGTACTTAACATCTTAGGGTTATACTTCCAAACTTGGATTTCATTTTCTCCAAACTGCTCATCTGTTACAACGTTCAAATTCTTCAACTCTTTCTTTGTTATAGCCCAACATTGTCTTGATTCTTCGTTTAACATAGTATAAGAAGCCAAGGCATTTACTCCACTTATCATCATCCCTTCAAAAAGAGCATCTGTATAATGAAGCTGCTCTATCGGAGAGACAAACATAGGCAGAGCCTTGTACCAAAGTTCTCTGTTGCTTAACTCTATTTGCACAGTCTTGGTCTTTACACCCTCTAATTTAATCAGATTCTTGGATGCAAGCCAACGCAAAGACTTGTTCACTGTCGCATAAGAAACACCAAACTTATCACTCAACTCATAACTACTTGTTCCAACTATTGAGCTTATTTGCAAATGATAAAGCAACAAACATTGGGCAAAATGAGGAATAGTTTCTTTTAGATCCGAGCCTATCTTTCTATCTGGTTTAATATCAAGCAAGAGAGATGGCAGAAACATTTGCTTGTCAGGAATGACAAAGTTGACTTTTTGTGCCACCAACCTTACCTTATTATAGGAAGATATACACGGAGTTATTAGTATAACAACAAGTTTTGTCTGTCTTTGTATAATATCCAATAACTTCTTCATTTGTGCAGGTGGCACAGAATCACCATCCTTTATGTAAGCCAACAAAACGGACTGCCTCAACAAACATCCTTCATAAAATGAGAAGTTAGAAGACACACTAATAGGAAGCCCTTCCAACAAACCCTTATTTGCTGGTTCTAAAGCAACATCTTCGCCCAACGTTTTGGCAAAATATGCTTCTGTTTCTTTTATGTAATATTTGATATTGCACATAATAACAACGCTAATATTATGTGCAAATATAATGATTATATTCTGAATATCAACAACAACGATAGAATAAATAGGATTTTTTAAGATATAAATTGAGACCTGTTTCAAGATAAAGTCGTACCTTTGCATTCAAAAATATATTGCATTGGAAAATAAAGACTATGCACACAAACAGGATTATTAAAAAATATTATGCCAAGAAAAGAATACACATCACTACCAACCAATTACCCCGTATGCGAGCATAACGACTGCCCAATGGCAACCAACTGCTTGCACCAGATAGCACACGCCATAATGTTGAAAAACGAGGAGTATCTGCGGCTCATCAACCCTACCAGATGCACTAAGGACACTTCATGCGCATATTATCGCAGCAACAGTCCGATGCTCTACGCTCGTGGCTTCACCAATTTTCAGCGACGCATGTTCCCCGATCAGTACAGACGTTTCATGGAGATTTGCGTCGGCGAATGGGGACGCAATCCTTACTTCGAGCGTCGACGTGGCGCACGTCTCATACCTATAAGCGAACAGGAATTCATACTGAAGGTACTGAAAATAGTGGGCGTAACCGAAGAAATGCAGTTCGATAGCTATGAGCAAGCTATCAACTGGTATGACTAACACATCAAACAGGTGCAACTAACGCATCTGTTCATTACAACTATCACAGTACTCTCCCCACGTAGTACTCGAGTAATCTCACCACTATACTCGAGTAATCTCGCTACTATACTCGAGTAATATATCAACAAGTACTCAAGTACTCTCGTACAAGTACTATAACAAACCTCAACATTAGAACAAAAAGATATATGATTACAGTTGATGGACTGACCGTCGAATTCGGTGGCACCACCCTATTTAAAGATATTTCCTTCCAAATCAATGAGAAGGATCGTATAGCCCTCATGGGCAAAAATGGCGCAGGCAAGAGTACGCTCTTGAAGATTATGGCTGGCGTACGGCAGGCAACGCGTGGCACTGTTTCTGCACCTAAAGATTGCGTCATAGCCTATCTGCCACAGCACCTTATGACAGAAGACGGACGTACCGTCTTTGAGGAGACATGCCAGGCTTTCGCACATCTGCATGAGATTCAGGCTGAGATAGACCGCATAAATACCGAACTCACAACACGTACCGACTATGAGAGCGATGACTATATGCAACTCATAGAGAAAGTATCAACTCTCTCGGAGAAGTTCTATGCCATTGATATGACGCACTTTGAGGAAGACGTAGAGAAGACCCTTCTCGGACTCGGCTTCGAACGCTCCGACTTCAATCGTCCTACAAGTGAATTCTCTGGAGGTTGGCGTATGCGTATCGAACTGGCTAAACTCCTGCTAAAGTCGCCCGACGTACTGCTACTCGACGAGCCAACAAACCACCTCGACATCGAGTCTATCGGTTGGCTTGAGGATTTCATAATCAATAGTTCCAAAGCCGTAGTCGTCATCAGTCACGACCGCAAATTCGTCGATAACATCACCACACGCACCATCGAAGTGACCATGGGACGCATCTACGACTACAAAGCTTCTTACAGTCACTACCTCGAACTGCGCAAGGAACGACGCGAGCAACAGATGAAGCAATACGAAGAGCAGCAGAAGATGATTGCTGAAACAAAAGACTTTATCGAGCGCTTCAAAGGTACGTACTCAAAGACATTTCAGGTACAGAGTCGCGTAAAAATGCTTGAGAAACTCGAACTCATAGAAGTGGACGAAGAGGATACAAGCCGCCTTCGCCTAAAGTTTCCACCAAGCCCACGAAGCGGTGCCTACCCCGTGCAGATGAGCGACGTAGCCATGGCTTTCGATGACAAAACAATATTCAGCGGTGTGAACCTCACCGTAGAACGCGGTGATAAGATAGCCTTCGTAGGTCGCAACGGCGAAGGAAAGTCTACACTCGTGAAGTGTATCATGGGACAACTGCAGAACCAAGGACAACTCAACCTCGGACACAACGTACAGATTGGCTACTTCGCTCAGAACCAGGCATCGCTGCTCGACGGTGAACTCACCGTCTTCCAGACCATTGATGACGTTGCAAAGGGGGAGATACGCAATAAGATACGCGACCTGCTCGGAGCCTTTATGTTCGGAGGCGAAGATTCCACGAAGAAAGTGAAAGTGCTGTCCGGCGGCGAGCGCACACGACTCGCTATCCTCAAACTCCTCCTCGAACCAGTGAACCTCCTCATCCTCGACGAGCCAACAAACCACCTCGACCTCCGCACCAAAGACGTTCTTAAACAAGCCCTGCAGGACTTCGACGGCACCCTCATCGTGGTTAGTCACGACCGCGACTTTCTTGACGGACTCGTCACCAAGGTCTACGAGTTCGGTCACGGTCGCGTCCGCGAACACCTCGGTGGCATCTACGACTTCCTCGAATCAAAGAAACTCGAAAGCCTGCAAGAGCTGGAGAAGAAACGATAGCTTTGAATGGAATAAAGAACGAAGTATATGAGCATTAAAAAGAATGGGATTTATTGGAAGGGCATCAAGCGCCGGATAGGGAAATTCTTTGAGAAAGTGCACGAATGTATACTTATCTTCACCGACTGGCTTGGGTAAGCACACAAAGTAAATAGACAGTAAAACATTGATATAATCTGATGGAAACAGAAAGAATTTTACTTCGCTATTGGGAGGAATCAGATGCAGAGTCGCTCTTCAAGTACGCCTCAGACCCTGACGTAGGACCTCGTGCAGGATGGCCGGCACATAAGTCTGTAGAAGAAAGTCGGGAGATTATCCGGACATTCTTCCATAATGACACGACATGGGCGATTGTGTTGAAAGAGACTGGCGAGGCAATCGGTTGCATCGGCTACTACACCCATGAAACCAGCAACATCCCTATCGGAGAAAACGACTGCGAGGTGGGCTACTAGGTAGGAAAGCCTTATTGGAACAGAGGAATCTGCACCGAAGCCTTAAAGCTGATGCTCGACTACTGCATCCAAGTAAAGCATTTCGAAAACATCTGGGCAGACCACTTCACCGGAAATCCTGCATCGGGAAGAGTCATGGAGAAATGCGGTTTCTCAGACACCGGAATGCTGAACAAATGCAGCCAGCTCGTAGGTGGCGACAAGGATATGGTTAAAGTGTTTAAGTACAAAGGATAAAAACTCCGATAATGGTAATATCTTCCGAAAACCAGGTATAAGCTCTTTGGGAGAATGTGCGTATCTTTGCAG
>ULZG01018750.1_pt1 | contig 22684 bp, 11 predicted proteins | sample 1962881 | NCBI WGS metagenome assembly ULZG01 (sample SAMEA4835883, study PRJEB28245) | human gut metagenome | biome: gut microbiome; material: fecal sample | place: Denmark | collected 2008 | reverse complement strand
CCCATGGAAAAGTGCGGGCTCTGCGTTTAACGTCTGGCTCTTTACGGTTATTCTCTTATTACATACACTTTTTTGTTCACAACATTGATAAGGAATTCTCGCTTACATTTAGGGCAAAATAGCGGAAATTTCAACAACGTAGTATCCGTCCTCACTTTGACTCGTGTTCTACAATGGCATAAAGGGCATAATATCCACTCTTGACTTTTCTTTTGATCTACCAGCTTGTATCAACTCCTTTGACAACAGTCAGCAAGGAATTCACTACAATTTTGAATTTCATTGATTCCATAGTACAGTTTCAAAGGTTATTGAACTTTAAACTGTCGTTCTTGATATCTCAACCATTAACCCATTGATATTACGTTCATGCATATGAAAACAGCTGAATACGTAACAAAGTCGGTTTGTGGAACCGAAGAACGGCTGTTTCGTCTCCATTGAGCCGTCGGGTCATTTTCCAGCAGCCATTTTCATACATACCTTCTTCCACGCACAGCAGATCAGTGTGCGGCTTTGCTTCGCAGTTCGAAAAGGGTACAATAACGCAACCGCAGGTAACAAAGAGGAACTCGTCTTCTGCCAATTCCAGTGCCATACACACACCGTCTTGCCGGGACAGCAGGTAATGCTCTGTGTCAACTATAAAGCCGAATTGTGCAAAGCGCATCGTCATCCGCTCCGGCTTTTCATGGATTACGGCTTGCAGTTTATCCGTACCGTAACGAGCAAGCAGCAGCGGCGCCAGCGAATCCATCGTCCGGGCATACCACGCATATTCCGCCGTGTCCTGCGTTGTGGTCAACAAAGGATCGTGGATATCGACGCCAAACAGTTCTCCAGCCATATCGCCAAAACCGGTTCCCATATCCTCAAAGCCAAAGGGAGAGTAACCAATTGCATGGCAATGCCCGACAGCGTATACCAGTCGCGGCCCGGCGTGGCCGTGGGTTGCTGTTTCAGGGATAAAAAGCGGGTTCTCCCGCTTTTTGTATTGCTCGCAAACATCACAAAAATCATGCACATAGATGTCCGGCGCATATACGTCGATGGCCGGCGCAGCATACTGCCAAACCTCCATCATGCGTGCCACCGGGCCGCCGCTGGGATATTCGCCGGGTTTGTCTCTCTTGTCCAGCCAGCAGTTGACCGCCAGCGGCAGATCGTATTCTGCCAGTCCCTCCGCCGCCACATACTGCACAAAGCGTGCAATGTGATAGGCGCTGAAAACTTCCTCCGCTACCGTACCAAACACATCACTCCAACTTCCCGCGTCCGGCGCGGCTTTTACCGCGGTGCGCAGATCGGGTGCCATTTCGTCTGTATTATGCTTCAGGAAAGCGATCAGCCCCGGATCAACATCCGCAGCAAAGGCGGCGTCAGCGGCATCCGAGTGCTCCCGTGCCGCTCCCTGCAGCCCTGTCTCGTTCTCCACCTGTACCATGTACACGGTCTTCTGTGTGCCATCAACTTCACGCAGATGAGCCATCAAGTGTGCAAAGGCGCGGGCATCCGCCTGCTGTGTGGCCGTGCACAGATAGGATAGCGTTGTATAAGGCATATCGTGGAACTGTTTGAGGCAAACCTTATTTGACCCTTTTTCCACCTCGGCGCGAGCAAAGCGACGGGTGTCGGCCTTGACCCATGCCGGAGCATAACCGCACTGCGCGTTCTTCCACGCGCCAAACCATAACAATACCAACCGCTTGCCGTGGCTTCTTGCCCCATCCAGCAGCATATCCACTGCTGTAAAATCGTACTCCCCTTCCTGCGGTTCCAGCATTTCCCATGTGACTGGCGCCAGCACAGTGTTCAGGCACAATTCATCCGCCTTTTTCCAGACGGGAGCCATTGCCTCTGCACTGGAGGAATTGGAATTGTGGACCTCGCCGCCGATGATCAATAAAGGATCTGCCTGCCAATGTTTTCTGAAATGCTCCGTCATTCACAGCACGCCCCTTTCTCTAATATATTCCCTCTGGCGACCTGCAAAAGCGCCATCAGGTGTGACACGGCCAGCAGAAGCTGCTGACGGGTCAGGCGATTTTCTTTCAGACCGCGCAGAAGCTGCGCAATGACCGGCGGACCGCCCGGCATAACGATATCGTTTCCGGCCGCCACTGCGTCAGCGCCGTCCACCACGATATCCATATCGCCCCAGTCGGTCACCACCGCTCCAGAAAATCCCCACTCCTCCCGCAGAATGTGGGTGCAAAGATCCTGACTGCCGCCGGCAAACACGCCGTTGATTTTATTGAAGGATGTCATGATGCAGCGCACATCCGCCTGCCGCACCAGCATTTCAAAAGGCAGCAGATACAGCTCCCGCAGCGCACGCTCAGGAAGGATGGAGTCCACAGCATCCACACGGCGTTTGGCACTGCCGCGCCGGAAGGTTTCCTGCTCGTTGGCAGCCAAATGTTTAGGGCACACGAATACCCGGCCATTTTGCTGCACGCCCCGGGCAATTTCACAAGCACACAGGCCCGTCAGGAGCGGATCCTCGGAGAAGTATTCAAAATTGCGGCCACACAGCGGATCACGGTGCAGATTCACAGCTGGCGCCAGCCAGATATTGACCCCCTGTTCCTCACATTCCGAAGCTACGGCACTGCCGAAAGCCTGCCAGAGTGACCGGTCGAAACTGCAGGCCAGCAGCATTTCGGTGGGCCAGGCCAGACCGCCCACCCCGGCGGGACCGTCTTTGTAAAAAATCGAATGGATCCCTGCCTGCGGGATGGCGGGAGAGACATACCCTTCAAAACCGGTAGGATGGTCATTCACCGTGAGCGGCGCACCGCTTTCGCTGTAAATGGTGGGAGGATCGCTACGGTCTCCCACCGCCGAGAAGGGTGTGCCCGCGCCGTAACCCACGCAAAGAGCAGCCAATTCCCTGTCTGAAAGAGTATTCAGTACCGGTGGAATCTCCGCTGTGACCGGAGCTGGTTTGGCAGGGGCGGGAAGATCGGCCGCACACAAGGTAATCGTTGGAAGGCCGGCAGATACCAGCTGCGCAGCAGTTTTGTTCGCTCCGGACAAAAACTTGAGCTTCTCCCGGTTGCAGGGCGCAAGACCCAACCGGTTATGACAGTGCTCTGTCACAATATCTTCCCGGACCAGCAGCCGGGCGACCGGTTTGTTCCCACGAGAAGAATTTCCCGCCCGCAAGAGATACTCTCCCGCCTCGATGACCCAGTTCGCCGTTTCTTCTTCATACGCAGCAAGCGCCCGCCAGGGGATGGAGATGGTGAGCGTTTCTTTTGCTCCGGGTTTCAGCAGGCTCGTCTTTGCGAAGCCTTTCAGCTCCTGCGAGGGACGTTCCACGCGAGCGGTTTCGGTACGGGACAAATATACCTGCACCACTTCTTTGCCTGACCGACACCCCGTATTGCAAACCCGCACCTGCAGCTGCAGGCCGGTCTCCGTTCGAACGACCTGCTCCATAAGCAGATCAAATGTGGTATAGGAAAGGCCATAGCCGAAAGGATACAGCACATCCTTGCCAAAGCTATCGAAATAGCGGTAGCCGTTGTAGATTCCCTCCTGATAAACGGTCACCGGGCTTTTGGCAAAATCCGTGCTGCCGTTTTCTGCTGCCGAAAGGCCGTACTTTTCATAGGAGCGAATGGCATCCAGATGGTCTTTGTCCCAGGAGAAATGCGCCGCGGAAGGATAATCTTCATACCTTCGGGCAATGGTAAAGGCCAGTTTGCCCGAGGGATTCACCTGCCCGCTGAGAATGCGCGCCACTGCTCCAGCTCCCTGTTCTCCGGGGATGCCAGCAAACAGAATCGCCTTTACGCTGGGATATTTCTCCATCCAGGAGAGATCAACAAGGCCGTTGGTGTTGAGCACCACAACCACACGAAGGAAATGGCGACAGACGGTGGCGACAAGTTTTTCTTCGCTGGCAGTCAAAAAATAGTCAGATTCCTTGTGGCGGTCGCATTCCTCTCCACCGGAATTGCGCCCCAATACCAGCAGGGCCGTGTCGGTTTTTTCGGCAGCCTGCTGCGCAAGGGTATCGGGGATCTCAAATTCCTCCACCGGCGGGCGGTACCGTCCAAAGATCTCATACATGATGCCGCTGTTGACCATCTCCGACACCTTGGTCCAGTCGAACTCATCCGCTTCGCTCACCGGTTCTCCAGCAAACTTGTACGCATAGAAACCTTTCAGCAGCGGTTCCGGCACAAGGCCTGTCTCCTCACAGGCTTCCAGCAATGTCTGGCACCCTGCCACATGAGCTCCGCCCGAACCGTTTCCCGAAAACAGAGTGCCTGTCTGCGCACGGCCAAATACAGCGATCGTATCTCCGGAAGCCAAGGGGAGCACATCGTTTTCGTTTTTCAAAAGTACAATAGAATTTTCCGCCAGCCGTGCGGCCAGCGATTCCCGTTCGGTTTTGTTCATAGGTTACTCCTGTTCTGCCGGTTCCACTGCGACTCCGGCATAAAATGCGCGATGCGCGCCGTTGATCCAGCTGTCTTCGCAGATACGGAACGCCCCCTGCAAGCGAATATCCTCCGAAGAAGCACCGATCTCCACATCAATGTCGCCGGCCTCAACTTTCCAGTTCATTTGCCGATCAAGGAAGGCAGTCTGACTGGGATGTACAGCAAACCGGATGCGCTTTGCCTGTCCCGGCTGCAAGGTAACGCGGCAAAATCCCGCCAGCTCTTTTACCGGTCTCGTCACGCTGGAAAAGCGATCCCGCAGGTACAGCTGTACAACTTCATCCCCCGCGCACTCACCCGTATTGCGGACCGTACAGCTGATCTCAACGGTTTCTTCCGGCTGGACTCTTTCAGACGACAGGGTAAGATCTGAATACGCAAACTCCGTATAGGAAAGACCGTATCCGAAGTAATACCGCGGCGTATGGGGCAGGTCCACATAGTTAACAAAGCCGATGCTCTCCTGCCCATGCCACGCGGAACCGTTGGGATGATTGTAATATATGGGAAGCTGCCCGGCGTGATAAGCCACCGTGACGGGCAATTTGCCGCCCGGATTATAGTCTCCCAGCAATGCATCGGCCACCGCCTGCGCCCCATACTCAGCAGGGCTCCACGCCTCCAGGATCGCGTCAAGACAGGTATCCGCAGCGTCGCTGGAGATGGGACGTCCGTCAAAATGCACACCGATCAGAGGTTTTCCCAGTTTGGCCGCCGCACTCAGGAAGGCGTCCTGACAGGGGGGCAGATTGATGTTGCTGGCATCGACTCCTTCGCCCATCGAGGCGATGGAGCAGGTGCCGTGCTTGCCGCCCAGCGTCAAAATCACTGCATCCGCCTGGCGCACCGCCTCCAGCGCCTGGGCAAAGCCGCTTTCGTCTGCGCCGGCGATGGGATACCCATAAGCATAGACTACCTCTGTGTCAGGCATGCGGGCGCGCAGTTCTTCCAGCAGGCTGCGGCAGCCGGGCTTTTGCCGGCGCAGAATTTCGTCGAACCGCTCGCCCTCGTCCGACTGAATCTTTGTACCGGGCACAAAGCGTACATCGGCGGATTCCACCGCCGCACCATTGCCCTCGACCCCTGCGATGGAACTGGCCACAGCATAGATCGACTCCATCATGCACAGATGGGTGTAGCCGCCAAACATCTTCCGGGCACAATCCGCATGAGGGCCGATCACCGCCAGCTTTGCGGGACGGGACAGAGGTAAAACGCCGTTGTTTTTGAGCAACACCAGGGACTGCCGCGCTGCCTGCAGCGAAGCTTCCCCTGCACCTTCCATTGTAAACGCTCCGTGAAGCTCGGCGCCCTCCAGCGCAAAGGGATGTTCAAACAAACCCATGCGGAATTTCGCTTCCAGCACCCCCAGCACAGTCCTGTCCAGAACGGCCGGATCGGCGCGTCCGTCGCGGAACATCTGCGCCAATTCCTCTCCGTATCCCGCCGGGCGCGGCATCTCAATATCCATACCGGCCTGCATGGCCATCCAGCCCGTTTCCCCGAGGCTCTCACCGATCCTGTGCACGGTGTGCGCATTGCCGATCCCGCCGTAATCGCTGACACACAGCCCGGAAAAGCCCATGCGGTTGCGCAGCAGTTCCGTCAGAAGCCGATGCGAGACAGAGGCCGGTTCCCCGTCGATGGAATTATAACAGGGCATGATCCCCCGCAGATCTCCTTCCGTGATCGCCGCCTGGAAGGGTTTCGCATAGACTTCTTCCAACAGACGGGGCGGCGTGTCGCTATGGGTGCCATGGATTCCCCCCTGGGAATTGTGGAAAGACACAAAATGTTTGGCTACACTCTCCGGGGTCCGTCCCCCTTTCTGTGTCATCTGCACGCCGCGGGTGTAGGCAGCCCCCAGCGCGGCAGCCAGCGCCGGATCTTCGCCGTAGCTTTCACCCTGACGCCCCATTCGGGCATCCCGGGCAATATCCAGCACCGGTGCAAGGATGTGCGTGATCCCGCAGGCAGCTTCCTGCCGTGCCACCGTGCGGGCAATTCGTTCTTCCAGTTGAGGATCCCACCCTGCGCCCCGGGCCAGCCCGTCCGGAAAGCTGGTCGCCTCCTGGATGAACGCACCGCACAGACCTTCCATGTGGAAAATCGCCGGGATATGGTGGGGGCTATTCTCCATTACGCGGCGCTGCATAGCACGCTGCCAGGCGGCGGCCTCTTCCAGCGTTTGGATCCGCCGCATCTCCAGCGTACTCACCTCGCCCGCTCCCCAGGGCATTTCATCGCACCAAGTCTTTGCGTCGCCGTATTCATCCCCCAGAGGAAAGATACAGTTCAGCTGCGCCAGCTTTTCTTCCAAAGAAAGTTCTTTCAACAGGTCCTGTGCCCGTTCCTTTGGAGAACGGGTCGGATCCAGATATATCGGTTGGTTCGGCATATTGATTCCTCTTTTCAATTTTCCGGTGCGGGGTGTGCATTCAGTGCACCAAGCACCATTTCATAAAGCGGACGGATCTGCGGCGCCGAACTGATACCTTCGGCCAGCGTCATGCGCTTGGCGTATTCGATCATCGGGTTGTTGACAAGCTCCGGCGCATACTGGGTCAGCAGCTGCAGCCCCAGAGGCTGAGCCATGATATCTCCCAGTGTGCTGTCCAGTGTAAACCGTAGTCTACGCAGATCGGTGGAGGTGGGATATTCGTAAAGATAGGTTCCGGAACCCAGTTCTATGGCTTCCTTGTCCGATTTTTCCGGCAGGTACAGCACAGCGCGGGTATTGGCCGGCACCGTGACCTCAACGCGGATGACGCCGCCACGGCACGCCCACCGGCTGACGATGCGGCCATAGGGTGTCTCCAACTGGCAGTCCACCTCCTCGATGCCGCGCACAAAGCGCGGCCGTATCACAAAACGGCGATAGCCGGCCTCTGTCTCGTTGATGCCGCCGATTTTGCGGTACATCCAGTCTCCGATGGCACCATTTGCATAGTGGTTCATCGAGTTGAGGCCCGGATCCTGCATGGTGCCGTCTGGCAAAATGGCGTCCCACTTTTCCCACAGGGTCGTCGCGCCCTTGTTCACCGCGTACAGCCAGGAGGGCAGATCCTCGCGCATAAAGAGCATGGTTGCTGCTTCATGGGCGCCGCCGTCAGACAGGGCGTGGCACAGATAGGGCGTACCCACAAACCCGGTGGTAAGATGGTTTTTGTGGTTTTCGATATTGGTGGTCAGTGCATTGAGGATGCCGGGGCGATGTTTTTCCTCTGCCAATCCAAAATGCAGCGAGAGCACACAGCCCGTCTGGGTCTCGCTGACGATGCGCCCGCGCGGGGTATAGTATTCCTGCCGGAAAGAGGCCAGCGTTTTGTCGCGCAGCGCCGTGTACTGTTTGGCCTCAGCGTCCTTACCCAACACCCTGGCGGTTTCGGCTACCAGGCCGGTAACATAAATATAGTAAGCGTTGGCAACCAGGTAAACATCGGTAGCACCTACGCTGCCTTCACCCCGCTCCCGGTCCAGAGCCAGCCAGTCGCCGTATTGATAGTTCGTCATCCACAGGCCGTTTTCGTTGGTATGGGCTGTGATGTAGTCCACCCATTGGTGCATGCAGGTCCAGTTTTCTTCCAGAATGCGCCGGTCACCGTAGGTGCGCCACACGACCCAGGGGATGATAACGGCGGCGTCGCTCCATGCGGCGGAACTGAAGGTTCCCTGAATATCCGGCACGATGTGCGGCACGCCGTTTTCCAGCGAGGAGGCAGCGGACACGTCACGCATCCATTTGGTAAAAAAGAGTGCAGTCTCCCGATTGAAAGCCGCCGTCCAAGAGAAGACCTGGGCATCCCCCATCCAGCCTAGGCGTTCGTCACGCTGGGGGCAATCGGTGGGGATATCTACGAAATTGTCCCGCAGGCTCCAGCTGATATTCTGCTGCAGTCGATTCACTTTTTCGTTCGAACAATGGAAAAATCCCGTCTGGCGCATATCGCTGTGCAGCACACAGGCCTGGAACATTTCCGGCCGCGGTTCGTCCAGCCCTTCCACCTCTGCGTAGCGGAATCCATGGAATGTGAAATGGGGATGCAGCACCTGTTCTTCGCCGTTGAGGATAAAGACATCCTCGCTCTTGGCCTGCCGCAGGGTATCCGGATAGAAATTGCCTTCCCGGTCCAGCACCTCGGCGTGACGCAACGTCACCTTTTGTCCCTGCGCTCCCTTTACATGCAGTTCCACAAAGCCGCTAAGGTTCTGGCCAAAATCCACGATCTGCCGGCCTGCCGGATCCTTAAAAATGCGCACCGGTTTCAACCGCTGGGTGATGCGTACCGGTTCGTTGACCTGCGGCGTCAACGTAGCGGGATCAAAGAGTTCCGGCGATACAGCACACACCTGGCCCGCCTCAAAATCAGATGCGGTGGTGTCTACCGTCTCGCCCATGTAAAGTTCACTGCACCGGATTGCTCCGGTACGCACCGTCCATTGGCCGTCAGCATCGGTGACCAGCGTTTCGCGGCGGCCATCTACATACAAAATGTTCAGCTGCGCCCAGACGCCTACCCGGTCACCGTAGCGGTTAGGGATACAGTCCCAGCTCAGCGGCCCCTTATACCAGCCGTCTGCCACCGTCAGTTCCAGAGTATTTTCCGCTTCTGGACACAGTTGCTCCGTCACGTCGTAATACTGGTATTGCAGAATCTTATGGTAGTCCGTCCAGCCAGGCGCCAAGTATCCATCGCCGATCCGCCGCCCATTGAGTGATGCTTCATACACCCCGTGGGCAGTGACATAAAGGTGAGCCGTTTTGACAGAGCCACACAGCGCAAACCGCCGGATAAACACCGGACAAGCCGTCATCTCCGGGGGAAAATTGTGCGTGATCATTTTGGCCGTAAAGTGGCGAGGATCCAATACGCCGGTGGTGAAACTTGTTTTTGCCTCGGCAGTTTCACCATGGTTGTTTGTTACGAACAGCTGAACCGTGTACGTGGTCTCCTCCGCCAGCGGCGCGCCGGCATACTCCACCAGTACCGACTGGTCGCTTTCCCGCACGCCGCTGTCCCACACCATACCCTGCGGTCCTGTCACAACAAGCTTCCAGGACGTTTGCAGCGTATTTTTGTGTTCAGAATGGATCTTCCAGGAAAAACGCGGCCTGGATATCGCCAGCCCCTTGGGACTTTCCCGATATTCAAGGCGAAAATCTGACAGTTTCATCGCTCTACCTCCTACATTTCAAAAGGCCGGCGTGCCGGAGTTTCCGGCACACCGGCCCACACTTTGTTCTTTTGGGTCGTTTTGTTTGTTCGTTAGGTCGCGTTGCCAGCAGCCTTTCTCGCCGCGACTTCTTCACGCATCTTCGGAAGTTTTGCTTCCAGATCAAAGCCACGGAAGATGAAGAACATCAGCAGGTTGATGACCACAGGCATGAAGTTGGAGAAGGCGTAGATGGACCAGGTCATGGAGGTGGTGGCCACCTCCAGTGTAGCGTCGTAACTGCCGAGAGTCAGGAAGATCATGAGTACCAGCGCGCCCAGGCCATTGCCCACCTTGTTGCCGAAGCCGATAGCACCACCGGACATCGCTACCATCTTGCGGTCATATTTCCATTCGTTGTAGTCCACGGTCATAGCGGTCAGCACACCGTACAGGCTCATCATGGGGATCTGCACAAAGCTGCCCAGCAAACTGGTGACCACATACATGATAAAGTTGGTCGGCGCCAAGCAGCGGATGCCGGCAAACAGGGCCGCCCCCAACAGGCTGACAGAAATGGTCTTTTGGACTCCGAGCTTCGAAATAATCGGCTGCGAGAGGGCAAATCCCGCCGCGGTGGCCAACAGCCCTGCTGCGCCGATGAGGCCGACCAGTGTCTCGTCGCCGAAGATCCAGCGGCAATAATAGGTGCCACCGGATGCGGCCACCGCATTGGTGATCGCAGTAATCAGGTTAAAGGCCAGTACGATTACCCAATACTTGTTTTTGAACAGCATCGTCACGGCTTGCAGGAACGGAACAGGCGTCTCCTCTTCTTCCACTGCCGCCACATCGTCTTCATAGTCGCAGGCGTACTTTGCTTTGCGGTTGTTGTTCCAGCAAATACCGAACAAAAGCAGCACCAGCAGCGCCAGCACCGCGCCGTACTTGATCCAGGCGTTCTGCGTACCGCCCAGCGCACTGGTAACCGGCACGGTGGCGATGGAGATAATCATACCCGCACCATAGTTGCCCACCGCACGAATCAGGCCCATGCTGCCACGCTCTGCCAGGCTGCGGGTGCGCACCACCATGATTGCCGAGAAGGGCGTCGCAATAAATGTGTAGAACACGGCGGACAGCAGCAGGTTGGTCACAAGGACATAAATCACTGCTGGAAGCTGGCCGGCCTGAATAGGCACCGTAAACATCAGCAGCACAATGATTGCCGCCGGAATTGCCTGCGCTCCCATCCATTTGTTGTATTTGTGGTCGCCACCTTTGGAGTGGTCGATGATATGGCCGGCGATAACGTCTGTCAACGCATCAATCACCTTGGACACCGCCATGACAATACCGACGCTCAGCGTCGCGATGCCGACCTTATCCGTGTAAAAATAACTCAGCTGCCCCACCAGGTTCGCCATCAGGCCCAGCGCCATCTGACCGCTGAAATCCGCAAAATAGTCCCGCTTGCGCATCACCCGCCGGGCGCCAGCGCTGTCAAAGCGGTCTGCTGTCTTTGTTTGTGCCATATGTATCCTCCTGTCTGTTTTCCGTTGCCGGTTCACTTTCTGTATTCATATTACAGTCATTTCGCACAGAAGTATTTCTATATCGGGCATGAAATTGTAATTTTCTATACATATCAGTCAAACAGAACCACGACCTCATGCCTCTTTCCGTCCGCAAAGTCCGGCAGAAGTCCGTCAAGGCAAGATTTGCCATCCACAGTGACCGATGCGCTTCCCCGTTCCAGATGACGGGGATTGCTGTAAACTATGTGGTATTCCGCACCGCGGAAATGTCGTATCACTTCAGCATGTTCCCAATGCGACGGGAAGCAAGGGGCAACGCGCAGCCCCGCATAGGTACGGTGCAGACCCAAAACCCCTTCGTACAATCCCATCAAACACCACGCAGATGTTCCAGTGGTCCAGGATTGATAGCTTCTGCCGAAATATCCAGAATGGGATGCGTAGCAGTTGGTGAACACATACGGCTCCGCTCCCGACCGCGTACTTGGATTTACCTCGCTGTCCGGCATGATTTTTTTCAATGTCTGCACCGCCTTATCCGCCCGGCCCATGCAACAATCCATCAAAATCTTAAAACCGGTGGCGTGGCAATAAACGCCACCGTTTTCAAAGAGGCCCGGCAACATCCCAGACATGCGGCCCACGTGCGGGTCATACTGTGCATAAGGAGGATCGTTGAGGGGAAAACCAAAATCCCTCTCCATGCTGTCCACCGCCGCCAGCACCTTGGGCAACCGGTCTCCGTCAGCCACACCGCTGAGCACCGCCCAGGTTTGGGCATTCAGATAGATCTTGCTTCCCTGGCTGTCACGCACGCCCACATCGCCCTTTTTGCTCAGAGCCCGAGCATACCATTCACCGTCCCACGCGTACCGGTTGATGGCATTTTTCACCGTGTCATACTCTTGACGGCACCAGTCGGCAAAAACCGAATCCTGCCGCTTGTCAGCCAGGACGGCCAATTCTCTAAGCGCCAGACAGAACTGGTGAGAAAGCATGACCGATTCTGCTTCGGGATCGTCAGTGATATTAAGCGCATCGTTCCAGTCGGCAAAAAAAAGCTTCACAAGGCCATGGGCACCCTTGTCTCCTGCCAGACGTTCCGCTGCTGCCTGCACATGCCGCCAAACGGCGTCGCTGCCTCCATCCTGCCATTCCACCGGCTTGTCCAGTACGCCCAAGTCGCCGGTCTCCTTCACGAGTTCACATACAGCCCAGATGATCCAGAACGGCTGATCGGAGTAGCGGGTATCGTCATAGGGATACCAGGTCAACACCGCATGACCGTCCCGGAACTGATGACGGAGACATTCCAGTATCTCCTCCCGGGCTTTATCGGGTCGATAATTTAGCAGCGCCACCGCAATCTGTAGATTGTCTCGCACACCTTTTTTTCCTACTATGCAGAAGTCCACCTGTTTTTGCACCCATTGATTCATCAGGCGGTCAATCTTTTCATCGGGCGTCTGTACCTGTAAACTGCTGTATTTTTCACGGCAGGCTCTTTGCGCTTGTTCAAACATTTGGTGAGTGAGTTCCTCAGACCGGTAGCGTTCCAACACCTGTTGCGCGTCCTTTCGGTCGGCGGCAATGCCGAATACCACCCGCATTTGATGCTCTTCGCCGGGGGCAAGTTCCCACTTGTTCTGCAGCACGCCGCCCGCAATGAACAGGGCGGCCGTGGAATTGGTACAGTCGCGCCCCTGTACGACCACGTCCGGTCTAGCAAACAAAGCAGTGGCCGAGGCATCCGGCTGGGTCAGGGTGTTGACCGAACCGCAGAACGCATTCAGGTCGCCATCAAAAGCCGCCACGGGATCGGTGCTGGCCAAGAAGCCATGATATAATCCATGCGGCGCAAAGGGATGAGCCGAGTCACAATAAACACCATTAAGCTGCTGATCAAAGGTGGTTTGTATACAGCGGTACATCTCGTAGTAACGCGGGTAGGAAAATCCCTCCAGCGCAAAGCCTACTGCAGAAAACAGGCTGATCCTGCGAGGCCGATTACTCTCATTGCGCAGCTTTACGCACCACACTTCATGATGGCCGGACTTCGGCACAAAAATTTCCCAGCTGCCGGCAATTCCGTTTTTCTTCGCCGCAAGCCGACTGAATCCAATGCCATGGCGGCACTCGTAGTCTTCCACCGGAGTATTCAGCGGCCCAAAGCCTAGATTCCAGCTCACATTGTCCTCATCGTCTCGCAGATAGAGATACCGGGCGCTGTCGCTGTTGATCTGGCACATATCTGCCCGCTCGCTCAGGTAGTAGCTGCGGCCATGGCCCAGCTGCGAAATCTGCGCACAGTATCGGTCCTCGTTCCACAAATAGTTATACCAATGACGGGGCGGGTCAGGACGCAAAACGCAGCAATCGTCCGTTTCGCCTGCAAATGCATAAAGAGGGTTCTGATTCGTCATGTTAACCTCCTCGCCTTATGCCTGCAGTATCAGATGATATTGAACGCTCGCAACGCTGCCATCCAGTGCAAAACAGATCTCGCCGGTCTGGCTCTCGTCCTCCATCACGGCGAGCGTATTGCCTTCGGTGTCCAAAATCTCCAGCCGCGCCCGACGCGCCTTGACAAGGATCTCGCCTTCCAGCGTCTCGACATACAATTTTCCGGCAAAGGTCACCGCCGTGAACGGAATTCCCATCAGTTCAGGGCCAGGGCCCATGGCGGTCTGATCCATACCGCTCTGTCCCATTGCGGTCAGAATAAACTCTTGCGTTTCCTCCAGCGGAGCTTCGTTTTTAGCGATTAGAGCCATCGAGATGCGTTCATTCTTTACCCGTGCTCGGACGGCCTCGCTCAGTACCACCGTATCTTCCGGTTTACCGCTGAAATAGCCGCAAGTGGGGGTACGCACCGCAAAACGGGCATGATCGGGATCGAATACCAGCTCGCCTGTATCAGAAACCAACGCGCCGTCTACATAACCGGCATTCTCCGGCAGCAAATCCCATTTCCGCAGCGCCGTGGTGAAAAGTTCTGCCAGGTGGCGATAGTCGCCGCCTGCGGAAGCTGCCTGAATGTCGTCAAAAACCAGTGCTTGTTTGCCCCAATGAACACCAGGTTCCAGTTCTTCCGTCCCTTTGGCAGCCAAGGCCAGGCGCTGTTCCTCCGGATAACGGCGCTGAGCATCACGGAAACGCGACCACGCGTAGTACACCCCGTGCTGCGCCTCGCTCAGATCGGTACCGTTCAAGTATCCGGCGTTGACCGCCACATCCGCATTGCCCTTGTACGCGTCGCCGCCATCCAAAAAGACATTGCGCATCGAAGTCACATAGGGGAAGAAGGTCATGGGCATCGAGTGGAAGTTCGGAAGGGTACGCCAATCATTTTGGGTGTATACCACATCCACACAACGGCGGGCCTCCGAAACCAGGCCTTTGAGGAACATGGCGGACGCAAATCCCCACTGACAGATCACAGCGGGATCATTGTAGACATCAAAGACACTCCGGATTTCATCATCAGGCTGATCATCCGCATGTTCGGATGTGTGATGGTTGTACAGGATCAGCCCGTCCCAGTCATTCAGGCAGGCGTAGGCCGCCGTCTGTACAAGCGCGGTGGAATGGAAGGGGTACAGCCCATATTCATTCCACTCGCTAAGTATGAACGGCTTTCCCTTGACGATGGCCACGGAAGCCAAACTCAGCAACGTGGTCGCCATCGCGCCGATCCCCCGCTGCATGGTCAGCGGATTGCTGGAAACGAGTTCAGCAGGTCCGGCGACCAGGTAGGTATCTCCCTGCACCGGGAGCAACGGATGGTTGAAGTAGCTGTTATTCTCCATCAGGTCGCCGTCCGTATGCCCATAGACATCCGCGGCTCCGGCGATCAGGTTGCTGGTCACAATAGGCACCTTCACGCCCAGAGAACGCAAGTGATCCCGCATATCCTGGTAGAAGCGGCGATTCATCCAGGTGCCAAATTCCATAAAGTCTGCATACCGGGCCGGGCCTTCCGGGGCGTTCCAGTCACCGTTCGGGTCGTTAATCGGCTGATAAAAGCCGCCCTCAATTCCGCGAACTGTTCCGTCTGCAGGATCTTCCTCCTCACCCAACGCACAGCATCCATTCCAGGTCCATGCCTTGGCCAGCTTTTCCCGAGTGTGATACTTTGCCAGCAGGAAGTGGTTGAACCTCCGCTGTACTTCCTCTCGGTAGGGCTTCATCTCTTCGCCGGCATCTGCACCCATATTCCCCTTGATGGCCGTATCCTCATTGTTAATCTGCACCGTGATGACCGCCGGGTCATCCACCAGCGCGCGTCCGGTATAGGGATTCACATGGCATAGCACTGCTTTGGCGTATTCTTTTTGTAGCTCGATGAGGCGCTCATTGTACAGGCAGTACCGCTTGATGCAGGAGGGCGCACCGCCCGGATATTCCAGCTCGTCCCCCTCTACGAACTGCCGGGCAACGATCAGATCGACATGCAGATAGATGCCCTTTTCTTCCAATTTTGCCACAAGATATTCAAACCGATCTAGCCCTTCGGGGCCAAACTGGCGGCTGGATCCCGACGGATAGTCCAGGAAGGGCGCTTCCTTGCAACTGCTCCAACTGGCAGGATCCTTACCAATGGGGGCATCCACTGCGTGCAGGCGGATCACATTGACCCCCATGCTGGCAAAATGTGCGGCCAGCTTTTCGGCGGTGGCATGATCAGGCGTATTGGAACGGGTAGCAATGTTAAAGCCAAAAAAACGCGCGCGCAATCCGTCCTCAAAGTAGAAGTGACCGTTTTTTACCTTGACAAAGCCATGTTTTCCTGCTGGAGCATCCAGCAAATGCGAATAATCCAACGCGCCACGGCAAATTTGTGTCTTGCCGATACGGATATGCTTTTTCATAGAACCCTTCCTTTACCTGTTTTATTGCTTGTGTTTATGATCAGATCTGAGCGACCTTCTCCATTTGCGTTCATCATATCATGTATAGCTTTTCAATGATTGCAAAATCCTTTTTCAGATTGTAGAATAGAATACATAATTCACAGTTTTTTTCAGTGCACGAACGCCAAAACCATAGAAATCACACATCATTACAGCTTGCCATCCGGGAGAGAATACACTATGACCTATTTGTATTTATGCCGTCATTTCTATTCCGCCACCAATATTCCCATCACGCTGACAAAGAACGGCGTGGCCGTATACAGTTCCTACAACGACATTGTTTCTTCCACGCCGAACTATATCCGCGAAATGTTCCCGCTCGAACAAAACCCTTGCTTTTGCGGAGATATTCCCGACACCATTTTTGGCCGCGTCCACATCGAAGGCAGCGATTATGATCTGTTTTTGGGACCTGTCTTCAGCATACCCATGGACACAGATCACCTATATCAAATCAAGAAGCACCTATCGATGTCACAAGAAACATCTGAAACATTCCTGGACTTTTTGCGCTCTATTCCGCTGTTGACTCAGCATCAATTCGCTCACTACCTTGTTCTTTTGCACAGAGCTGTCAATGGTCAAGAGGTTGAGATCGAAACGCTTTTTCAAGAAAATGAGATTCAAACGAGCAATCGGCGGGAACAGCAACTGGAAAATCGCATATCCGACCTAGAAGAAGAAAACTTCCACAACTCCTATTACTTTGAACTAGAGCTCTATCAGCATATAAAAAATGGCGACGTAGAGAAGCTCAAGCGCTTTCTCGCCTCTTCCCATGTGCCGCTTCGGGAGGGACGAATGGCGGCCTCGCCCCTTCGTCACGCAAAGAATATTTTCATCGGATTTGTAACAAAGGTGGGCACAATGGCTGCAATCCCTGGCGGCTTGGATGTAGAAAAGACCTATCAGCTCATCGATTATTACATTTGCGAGTGCGAACAACTGGATCGGATCGAATACATTGACAAGCTTCAATACAGCATGATTCTGGATTTTTGTCAGCGCTGCCGCGAAGCCCATATTCCGGCCGGCATTTCCAGTGAGGTGTACCGCTGCATGATGTACATACGCAATCATACAAATGAGCCCATTTCCATTGAGTCCGCCTGTGCTCATGTCAACCGGAGCGCCTCGTACATGATGAAACATTTCAAAACAGAACTCGGCATGGGCATGGGGGCTTACATTACGCAGTGCAAACTGGAAGAAGCACAAAGCCTGCTGGCTTACAGCGACAAAAGCCTAGCGGAAATCAGCAACTATCTGTGTTTTTCCAGTCAGCCCTACTTCCAGAATGTTTTCAAAAAGCAGTATGGCTTGACGCCGCTGGCCTACCGAAAACAATCGCAAAGCGGAAAAGTATGATGGGATTTTGCAACATTTATTTACCATACAACGAAAGCTACAGGCTCTCCGTGAACCGGAAGCTTTATAATTAACTCACTAGGAAAAAATACATTGCATCAGTGCGCTCCCCATTCACCCATACCTCGAAATGCAGGTGGTTGCCTGTTGAATTTCCTGTGCTGCCAACAAACCCGATCACCTCGCCCTGCTGTACTTGCTGACCGGGAGTCACGCAGATAGCCGAGCAGTGCGCATAAAGAGTCTCCAACCCGCCACCGTGATCGATCTTGATGTGGTAGCCGTAGCCGCCGCCCCAGGAGTCGATACCGTTGGCAATGGTCACTGTGCCGGCTGCAGCCGCCAGAATCTGGGTTCCGTTGGGGGCGGCGATGTCGGTGCCATTGTGGTATTCGATCTCCCCGGTGAATGGATCCTCCCGATAGCCAAAGGGAGACGAGATGGAGAAAGTCTGCGGCAAAGGCCAGGCCAGCGCACCGGTGGGAATCCAGTCTGTGTCCGGTATAATAATCTGCCCACCGCCGGACACAAGGCCGCCCAGCAGCTGCGCCCACAAATTCTGATTGTCCGGCTGCATCATTAAGGCTAAATACTCATTCTGACGGCTGTTGAAGTGGTACGCTACTGCCATTTCAGCAGCCGTCTTGTGCGTGATGGTAATGGTCAGCACCGTTTCGGTGACGGTCTCAGTGGTGGTTTCTTCTTCTCCGTCATCGTTGGTCGTGGTGACCTCCACCTCGTGAGATTCCGTGTGAGTCGAGTAGTCCACATCGTTCATCTCCCACAGGATATCACGCAAGATATCCACTTGCGCATCCGTAAGGGAAGCCACCTGCTCACCATCAGAAGCGCCTGATACCTTTGCAGAAAAGACAGCCAGCACCCCCTGCCAGTTGATCGAGAGGCTGCCGTCGTTGGATGTCATCTCCTGCCGGTCGTGAGACACAGACTCTGAAATCTGTTGCAGGTAATCCGCATATTCCTGGTTCAGATTCCTCACAGCCTGGGAAACGCTGGTGCCGGATCCGGTGGATTCCACACCGAAGAAGATGCCATAGCTGGAGCCCATGACCAAGGCAATCAAACAGATAAGCAGGATGATCACCACCGCCACCCAGCCGCCGGCCAGGATCGCAGCTGCAAGGCTCTGGGCTGCAGCCACCGCCGCCTTGAAGGCTGCCATCATCGCATGAGCTGCCGCCCGGATCCCTCGCAGGGTTGCCTTGGCCGCGGCCTGCATTCGCTGGGTGATCTGCTGGGCTGTCTTCGCAGCTTTCTGAGTATTGGCGGCGTTCTGCCGGATCCCCTTGATTCCTTTCTCGCCCTGCTTGATGGCCTTGGCCACATTGTCCTTGGGCTTGGCCGCAGGCTGCCGGCCCTTGATGGTTTTCTTCCCAGTCGGTCCTGCCGATGTGCCTTTTCGGGTGGCTCCTGTACTGGATTGTGACGTGCCGGAAGCCTGGTTTTTGATACGGGCCGCTTCCCGGCGCTCCTTGACCTTCCGGCCGACGAACTGTGTCAGTTTCCGGCCCCTATCATATGTGGTTTCCGCCCCCTTCTTGACTGTAGTCTCTGCACCGGACAACATCTGATCTCCCGCTGTGTTGGCAGACGTATTGTTGGAGGCTTCCTGCTGGCTGGCAAATGGCGTTCCCATCGTCTCACTCAAAACTTTATCCTTGGTATGGAGCCACATCTCCTTCATTGCGGTCTTGGGAATGGCCCCCGCCTTATCAAAGGTGCGGGGCTGATTGGTTGTAGATTTTGTTTTTATTTCATTCAAATTCATTTCTCCTCTTGTATGGATACAGAAAACGGGCGCAGCTTTGGCTTTTGTGCCAGACAAGACCGGCAAACTTAGCGACAGAGGCTTGAGAGCTGAAACGGTGGATATCGCCGATCTCAGCGATAATACCGGCGGAGTAAACCTTGCCAATGCCAGGGATGGAAGTTAGAGTGTTTGGGATAATTTCAAACTGTTGTTCAATGGCTTTGTCCAGAACCTTGACCTGTTCCTTCAGTGCCCGCATAGAGGCAATAGAAACAGACATTGCCTGGTTCACGGTGTCGTTCACAGTCTTGGGCAGGCGGTAAGATCCTTTGGCCGCAGTTTGTATCACTTTGGCCACAGCATTCGGATCGGCAAATCTGCCGCGGCCTGTTTCGGCAATAAAAGCTGTCAGTTCGTCCAGATCCGCATTTGCCAGATCGTCCACAGTCTCAAAGCGTTCCATGAGCGCAATGGTGGTGGCGCTGGTGTTCTGAATGTCTTTGTCCTGGGCCATGCCGGAGCACTTCAAAAACAAGTAGTTTGCAAACCGCTGCTTTTCCCGTGTCAGGTTCTGAATCACATCAAATCTGGCTCTGGTAAGGGTTCTGAGTGCCTGGTAGCGATAGTCGTCCATATAGACCTCCTTGGCGATCCTGCCAAAACGGAGATGGTCGGCGATCACAAAGGCATCCACAAAGTCGTTCTTGGGCAGATCGGGATAGGCTTCCTTGAACTTCCGCACCTGCTTCGGATTCAGAACATGGATTTTCCTCTGGAATCGGCCCAGGCTGCCATCCTCGCGAAGAGCATAGACCAAACTGTCCCCGTAGATGGAGGTGGCCTCCAGGCCAATCACCACATCGCTGAGCCGCATGGAACTGAGCGCCGACACGATTCTCTCTGACAACAGTTTAGCACCGCCAAGGTTGTTCTGCACAGAAAAACTGGAATACTTGCTGCCGTCGGGGTTCATCAGGTAGGCGACATTGCTCCTGCTGCTCACGTCAATGCCAACGAATAATGGATTCACAATTTTCACCTCCCCACATGGAGATTTCAGGCCAGCAGGCTTTGAGATACCCATGATAACCGGAGCATCCTCACCCTTGCTTATTAGAATCATTCCAGAGTTGGTCAATGCGATAGCCCTCACTGCCAACAGGGCGGCCTTGCCTCTGGCAAACAGCCAATGAGTTTGCAGCTAACTTCCGGCTCAGGGGGACGGACTTTTTTTGAAGCAGCCTTGTGGCTCAACTGGAGGCATCAGAGCTTGACCCTGCTGTCCTACAGCTATTGTATCACGGGCATCCCAAAGCCTGCTGATACCTGATTTATTAACTTTAAACTTATTATACGAGATTCCTGTAAAGAGCCAAAATCCAGGGTTTGCACAAAAAGAGATACCTCCTTACAATCAAAGTACACAAGCAGGGTCAAAGCCCTAATAAAAACGTACGTTGAGATTGAAAGGAAGTATCCGAAATGAGTGTAACACAGAATGAGAAAATCCGTCAAGTCACAGACACAACAATGGTAATCGGTGTGGATATCGCCAGTGAGCTCCATTGGGCAAGAGCATTCGACTGGCGCGGCCTTGAACTGGGTAAGGCAGTCAAATTTGAGAACAGTGCAGAAGGTTTTAACTTCTTTCTGCGCTGGGTATCGGAGTTGACGGTCGAACAGAAGAAGGACAGCGTCATGGTAGGGCTTGAGCCCACAGGACACTACTGGTTTACACTGGCAGCCCATCTGCAAGGGGGTGATTTTAAACTGGTGCTGGTCAATCCATATCATGTGAAACGCAGCAAAGAATTGGATGATGGCCATCCCAGCAAAAGTGACAAGAAAGACCCAAAAACAATAGCGAAGCTGGTGTTGGAAGGACGCTATGTATATCCGTACATTCCACAAGGACTATACGCAGAATTACGGGTTGCGATGAATTGCCGCTGGAGGATTCGCAAAGAGCTTGCTTCGATCCAAAATCAAATTCAGCGCTGGTTGAAAATCTATTTTCCGGAGCACAGTAAAGTGTTTGGGCGTTTCACCGGCGCCGGCAGCATGGCGCTTCTTCATTCCGCTCCGTTTCCAAGTGATTTAATTTCTCTTGGTGTAGAAGGAATCAGTGGGATTTGGAAGCAGATGAAACTTCGCGGAATAGGCCGAAAGAGGGCACAGCGCATTTATGAAGCTGCCCAAACCAGCGTAGGGTGTACCACAGGTATGGAAGCAGCCCGTATGGAACTGCAGATTTTGTTGGAGGATTATGACGCTAAACTTCAGCAATATGAGCGTGTCATGCAGGTTGTGGAGAATCTATGCAGTCAAATTCCAGCGGTGGCTGAATTGCTTAAGATACAAGGCCTTGGTCTGGTGACAGTTGCTGGACTTTTTGCCGAAATTGGCGATATCAGACGCTTTGAATCTCCTCGCCAAATCCAAAAACTGGCTGGCCTTGCCATTACTGAAAACAGTTCCGGTAAGCACAAAGGACCGACAGAGATCAGCCGGCGAGGAAGATCGAGACTTAGAGCAATCCTGTTTCGGGCAGCAATACCTCTACTTGCAAAAAACCGGGAGTTTCAGCTTCTTCACCGTTATTACACCACACGGCAAAATAATCCATTGCAAAAAATCCAGTCGGTAATTGCGATATGCTGTAAACTGCTTCGAGTGTTCTATGCGCTTGCCACAAAAGACTGTGCATACAGTCCTGAAAAGATGCTTGCAGATATCCAAAGAAACCAGCCGTTAAAAGCGGCATAACCCCATTACAGGAAGCGTCTCCCTGTTGCGTCGCGGGAAGACTCGTCAAACTTCCGCTTAACATGATTCCATAGAAAAATACAGAGCCGGTAGTTGGTCATTGATTCCCTCCATCAGAGCGTAGACTCGGTATACAAGAAAAGACCGACACCACTTTGCAGGCAAGCAGGACGAAGGAATGTAGGGCTATGACCCTGATAGAAATGTGAGGTTTGCTGCTGCAAAAAATGTGGTTTATCGAAAGCCCGTCATCCAAAAACCACTGGACGCTGGCTTTGCCTTACACATTTTTCGCCGGAACTTGCACTTGATGTGGTTCCTGCCTGCATTTGCTCTGTATGAACTTTATGAAATCCTGTGAAAACGGGAGTATTCAAGAGTAAATCTAAGATTATATAGTGAGGAGGCATGAGCCTGTTCACGGGCGATGGCGCACAGAGTTGCCATCTCGTCCATGCCGTTGCGCACATAAATCGTGCGCTGCTTGGGCACATACTGCGCCTGCACTCCCTGGGGCAGCTGGTCCGACAGCGACAGCGGAACCGGGCTGTTCTCGATCATGGCGGCGATTACTTCTTCCGGCAGGTGCGGCTGAGCGGGATAAGGCTGCTGCCCTCGCGTCTGGCTGATGTCGAACGCTTTGAGGATCTCATAACCGTTTGCCATCGTGCCGTCTTCCCGTTCATATTTGCTGTCTGCAAAGAAAGCGTACCC
>ULZG01028474.1_pt1 | contig 23123 bp, 31 predicted proteins | sample 1962881 | NCBI WGS metagenome assembly ULZG01 (sample SAMEA4835883, study PRJEB28245) | human gut metagenome | biome: gut microbiome; material: fecal sample | place: Denmark | collected 2008 | reverse complement strand
ACCCAAAAAGTTGCATTTATAAGTTGAACTCAAGTTTTAATTGTAGAGTTGGCATCATCATTTTTAGGATTTTCGTAGAATTTATATACAAAATCCTAATATCCTCTTGAGTAAAAGATAATTTCATCGTTCCGCTGCATTCATAATACTTTTGGTTATTAAACTCTTTATCGCAAATTTTATATACATTCTGATATAATTGCTGAAAAATAGGAATATGAAAATATCTAAATTTATAAGCAGAAAGAGATTCATATAAATATTGAATAGATTGTATCAATTCTGCTTCATCACTTGGATCTATGATATATTGACTATTTGCTTTTTGAAAAGCCATTAATCTTTGAATAATTTCCTTGTCCATTGAAAAACACAAATTCATTATGTATTTGTGTGATTCAAATTCTTTTTGAAGTTCGATTTTATGGGATTCCAGGGCTTTATTGTAGCTATCTTTAACTGATTCTATTCTTCTGGTTATATCTGCTATATCTTCCTTTGTTGCAAGGTTCTTCCCTTTTTCTCCCTCATAATTTATATCACAGGAGTCCTCTTTCATAGCAAGGTTTTCTCCTTTTTTCTTGTTATAACTTTCCCATTTATAGTAGAGGCCAATACTCCAAATTTGTAGGGCTAGTATCAATGTTAATATTACCCATTCCATATTAGTTTGTAAATAATAATTAATTGTATTCTGGTATTTTATATTCAATAATGTAACGATAAATATTCAATTTTATAATCTTGTGCAATCTATCAAGATCATAGTTATCTAACATTTTATCTCCGCAATATATCCGTCCACAAATAGGACATTCATTCCCCCGTAAAGAAACATTATCCAATAGACAAGAAAGCCTTATATTAATAGGCTCATAGCCAAATGTACCATTTTTACTTTTAACATATTCCCATTTAAAAGGGTAACCATGATAATAACAATAAGTATATTTTTTTATTATCTTCCTTATTCTAAGCTTTATGTATATTTTCCTACATAATAAATGGAAAAATACTGTTATTGTTATGAGTACTAATACAATGCCTAATGATATTGGGTACTTAAGAATCTCAGCATCCTTTAAATTCAACAAAATAGAAGATAGCATAGATACTGCTATACCTTGAATCCAACTATTGTTCAGTATTTTTTTATAATTCATATTTTTTATTTTTCTTCATTTAATATTGAAATTCCTTTGATTAAGCCTTCCATTTCATATGCAGCATCTGTTTCTACAAACGAGGACTCAGCTCCCTCCACTTTTTCATATATTTTAATTGCTCTTTGATAAGAATCAGGATAAATATCTTTATTAGTTTCCATAAAAGAAAGGCCCGCTTGAATGAATCCGCGATTTGTAAATTCGGTACTTCGCTCTTTTATTAGTTCATTTGCAGCTTTTTGTATATCTTCTATCCTTCCAAGCCTTGATTTTGAGTGTATTAATAACCCACTAATGAATGCAATTACTAAGAAAGAAATAACAATAAAGGATTTTCTTTTTCTAAAACTATCAGGCATAAAGTATGATATTAAACTGATAATAGAAGATACTATTGACAATAATAAAATATAATCCATTCTCTTTTCTATATTTAATTTTTCATATTTATTAATCTTTCCAAATCCTCAAATGAGTGAACTTCGTAAAGAGTTCCTTTCACTTTAACGTATCCATTCACCTCAGACTCTTGAGAGTTCTCTGAAAATAAATCTACTATATTAACCCCCAATGCTTTAGCTATATCTCCCAATTTCCCAATCGTAGGATTACCAGAAACAGCAGCATATAAAGCTTGGTAAGTAACTCCCATCTTTTTTGCCAAATCTTGCATGGTTATTCCCTGCTCCTTACAGATTTCTTGAACTCGTAACATATTATTCAAATTATAGTTTGATGCAAATATAGGAACATTTTTCAAATCATAAGTAGATATATCAAATAATAGTATCAAAAAATAATTTGAAAAATTTCTTCTAAAAGTTTTGTTTATTCAAAATAAAGTTTGATATTTGCAATCGGAAAATCAAAATATAATTTGAATGACAATTTAAACACATACGATTATGAATACTATTAGCAGCGAGTACATCAAAGAAATCAAGGCTCAAATCAGAGTTATCAATGAAGCTCTAAAAAGAATACAAGAAGCTGAAAAGGTTCAGGATTCAGCGGTAAATAATAGAGAATATAACAAGGCAAAGAATGAAGCTATTGACGCAAGCTCAGACGTAATGATTGCTTTAGAAGAAGCGGTAAGACTTGCATCAGCAATGGGTTGTGAAACTGGTCTATATGAGATACACAAATATCACAAGATTGTAGAACTTGATTTCAGAGAGTCACACAAATAAGTTTAACCGGCAGCCTTTCGGTGATTGCCACAACATAAGAAAATTATGAGAACAACAAGCTACATGAAAAGCCATAAGGCAAATGAGTTTTACGTGAAGAAGTCAAGAGGCTATTATATGGTCATAGATGGCTATGATATGAGTATGGCTTCTTTAGAAACCACCGAAGAAGCAGCCAATAAAACGGCTAAAGAACTTAATGAAATGAGAGCTAAAAGATTGAATATAGCATAAGTTTAACCAGCAGGACTTATGTCCTGCATTATCCCCTACACGATTATGAATACATATTACAAATTTTGTCCAAACGTATTTCTTGCTAAATGCGATGCTAAGCATGAAAAAGGTGAAACCATTCTTGTAATCACCAAATACGGTAAAGAGAATGAAAGCATAGTGTTTAATCTGATATTTGAACGTGATGGCTTCTACTATTATTCGATAGTTCGCGCTGATGGCTTTAACGTTCAAGAATGGGCAAAGCGAAAGGCAGAACGCCGGCTGGATTGGGCTGCCACTGCAGAACGAAAGAGTGAAGAATACTTCAAAGCATCAAACAAAGACAGTGATTTTCTCTCGCTGGGTGAACCTATTAAAATCGGCCATCATAGCGAAAGACGACACAGAAAAGCCATTGAAGATGCCTGGAATAATATGGGAAAGAGCGTAGAGTTTGACGAGAAAGCCAAAGAACATGAAAGAATAGCCAAGTATTGGGCAAACAAGGCTGATACCATAAATCTTTCAATGCCTGAAAGCGTGGACTATTATGAGCATAAGTTAGCAGCAGCTAAAGAGTATCATGAGGGGCTGAAATCCGGCAAATATCCACGTGAGCACTCATACTCTTTGACGTATGCAAAGAAAGCGGTAAACGAAGCTCAAAAGAATTTTGATTTGGCAAAGAAACTTTGGTTATAAACCCGGTAGCCTTCGGGCTACCACTATTTAAGATGGTTATGAAAAGAGAAAAGTTAACGGTTAAAGCATCAGATGTAAGAAGCATAAAAATGAGCGTGAATCCGCCCAAAGTGGTAGTGGATGCAGGTTATAGAGTGATTCATGACGGTGAAATAAAATGCTGGGTAGGTATAGGCTGGTTGACCGAAGGCAGAGCGTCAAAGAGTGACTATTATAAGATACCAGAAGTTGTAAACGGATAATTTAAGATAGCTATGAGAAATGTAGATATTGACGTAATGCGAGAGATTTTAGAAGAGCATGGCATTTTAGTGAATGAAGATGTTGCTAAATCCATAACAGAGGATTTTGTATGCCATTTAGAAGTATGTAGAGAAATGGATGCATCACAATTTAGAGGATGTAATACCGAATCTGATACAGAGAAAATCATGCGATTAGAAGCAGAACTGAAGAAGGTTAAAAGAGAGCTTTCAAAGGCATCTACAGAGAATGAAGTCTATAGAGATAATGTTATGAAAAGACATAACGCATCGTCTGTATGGATTGAAGATGGAGTGATAAAATATAGTTATGGGGTATGAACGAGAAAGAAATCCTGCAAGAAATAATCGAGTGGTTGGGTAATTATACCAGCTACTTGTCTACAAGAACAGACTATGCCAGAGGGTATAAATCCGGTATAGAATGTGCAAAAGAAATTGTTGAAAGCATCATCAATAAACACAACCCTGAATTATTAGCAAACAATTAGCAAATTGTTTCGTATGTATTGAATTGTTATTCAAAATTGTCTTCATAATGGGGTATCTTTGTATAGATACCATCGCGGGTTAGAGCAGTGGTCAGCTCGTCACTTTGACTTGGTGAAGGCCGGTGGTTCGAATCCATCACCCGCAACTAACATTTAAACTTTACACGATTATGGAAATACTAACGCTTATCATCAAACAGAAGTTCTTTGACGAAATCTTGTCAGGCAAGAAAACACAAGAATTCAGAGAAATCAGACCTACAACACAGAAGAAATACTGCCAGCTTGACGCTGATGGCTATTGTGTCGAGAAAGACGGTGTGTTACAGCCTAAGCATTACGATGCTATCCAGTTCTTTGTAGGCTACAATAAAGACAGAGCCAGCGCACTGGTAGAAGTCAAGGATGCAAAGATAGAGCTGTTTGAAGATGAAAATCACAATCTGATTGAATACACCTATCAGGGTGAGATATATCTGGCAGCACAGGTCGTTTATGGCCTTGGCAGAATTATTGAAAAGCATGTTTAACCCTTTAAATTTTCGTTGAGTCAGAACAAACAGAAGCACATTTTCAACTGGTGGCTACCGTGGTGGCCGTAGAGGTTTAACTACAGAGAATGGTGGTCTCTCTCAGGGTGGCAGATTTATCACCCGAAGACAGCAGTATTATAACGTCCGCACAGGACTTGGCATGAGTGGCGGATAATGACACTGCAAGAAAGGACATACAGCCATATTGACCTCGTCAGACAGAAGACTGACGGGGTTTTGCTGTTTCTGTCGCTGGGTAAGGATTCTTTGGTATTGCTGGACATGATCTACCCGAAGTTTGATAGAATAGTCTGCGTGTTCATGTACTTCGTCAAAGGTTTAGATCACATCGAAAGATGGATTGGATGGGTAGAAGCCAAATATCCGAAGATAGAGTTTGTTCAGGTACCCCACTGGAACCTTACCTACATTCTTCGCGGCGGTATGTATTGCGTGCCAAACCACAAAGTGAAGCTTTTGAAGTTGGCCGATGTGGTGAAGGCCATGCAGCTAAGATACGGACTTTACTACACGTTCTTGGGCATGAAGAAGGCCGACGGCATGAACCGCCGCCTGATGCTGAAAGGCTATGAAGCAAACGGGTATGAGAACAACGGAATGTGCTATCCTCTGGCAGACTGGACGCAGAAAGACATTCTATCCTACATGAAGCAGAACGGCTTGCCTGAGCCGGTGAGATATTCACTGAAGGCCAGTTCGGGTGTAGGCTTTAACTTGGATTGTATGCTATGGCTTGAGAAGAATTACCCGCAGGATTTACAGAGAATTTATAAGGTGTTTCCGATGGCTGAAAGAATCCTTTGGGAACATAAACAAAAGCAATAGGTATGGAACTGAGCAAATACATAAAGAGTGAATCGGTAGAACTTAACCGTTCCGCCATCCACTTCGCAGATTATAACCCCCGCAAATTGTCTGATGAATCTCGTAAGACATTGAAGCGGGGCATTAAGAAGTTTGGTCTGGTTGGAGGAATCGTAGTCAACAAGCGGACTGGCCTTACTGTCGTATCCGGTCACCAGCGTCTGAGCGTGATGGATGAACTGCAGAAGTTTCCTGAAAACGACTACCGAATTCGCGTTGATGTCATTGATGTAGACGAAAAGCAGGAAAAGGAATTGAACATCCTGATGAACAATCCTAACGCACAAGGTTCATGGGATTATGATACTTTGGCCCGGTTGGTTCCGGATATAGATTACCAGGATGCTGGATTAACGGCCGCTGATTTGAATATGATTGGCTGTGATTTCCTTCTCCAGACAGAAGAAGAAAGCTCTATTGCCGATGCCCTAGAGGATATGATGGCACCAGTCACCGAACAGAAAGAAGCTGAGAAAGCTGCAAAGCAGATGGAAAGAGCTGAAAAGGTAGCTCACATGAAAGAAGTAAAGCAGCAGGTTAAGGATGCAGCCCAAAAGCAGACACAGGATATGGACGCTTATCTTATGCTTTCCTTTGACACGTTCGAAGCTAAGGCAGCCTTCTGTGAAAGGTTCGGTTACGACCCCTACTCCAAATTTATCAAGGGTGAGGTATTCGATGAACAGATAGAAAGAATTGAATGACAACATGAAATTTTAGGAGGAAAGCCGAGTCAGAAGAAAAACATATAGTCAGTTGTATCAACAGTCAAGACGAATAATGTACAACGCCGGAAGGCAATACGGGCTTGGTACAGACAGACAAAGAAGTATAAGAGACAGAACGAAGTCGATAATGGAAAGATATGCGGCAAGGATAGACAGTTATTTCTCAAAGAGAGGAATTGATATTTATGGTGATAAGCCTGTTTCTCGCCGCATTTATATGGGTAACAATAACGGATGATTGATTATGAAAAGTGAATCTCAAAAAAGCAAACATACAGGACGAAAGCCAAAATTTGATTACAAGAGTGAGGAGTTTCTCTCTCAGGTGGAGATGTATGCCAAGAAGGGATTCACAGACAGAGAAATCGCTTTTGCGTTAGGCCTGGCTCCCCAAACGTTCTGTGAGAAGAAGAATGAGCACTCTGAATTATGCGAAGTATTAGCGCGCGGGCGTGCGACCATCACTGCAGCTGTACGTGCCAAGTTCCTTGCTGTAGCTTTGGGCGGTATCAAGACCAAGAGTACTGTAGTAAGAAAGCTGAAAGACCAGGACGGAAACCTGACCGGCGAAGAAGAGCTTCAGGTAAGTGAAAGCGAGCTGGCTCCCAACCTTCAGGCAATGTCTGTCTGGCTGTATCATCACGACGATGAATGGAGGAAGGTTGAACGCCGTCAGGACGAAGATGCAGATATTCCAAAGGATATTGACCATGGAATTTCTATTGACTCATGGATTAAAGACAAACTGAAATGATTGTACCCCAAGCGATATATCATCCGCTATATACCGATAGCGAGAAGTTTATCATTCTCATTACCGGTGGTCGTGGTTCGGGGAAGTCTTTCAACGCTTCTACCTTCATAGAGCGGCTGACGTTCGAGATGATTCCCACAGAGAAGATAGTCCACCAGATTCTTTATACCCGTTACACGATGGTATCTGCCGGGATGTCTATCATTCCAGAGATGATGGAAAAGATAGATTTGGATGGAACAACAAAGTATTTCAAGACCACTAAAACCGATATTGTAAACCGGATGACCGGCAGTCGTATCATGTTCCGGGGTATCAAGACTTCTTCCGGGAATCAGACGGCAAAGTTGAAATCAATTCAGGGTATCACCACCTTTGTTTGTGATGAAGCAGAGGAATGGACCAGTGAGGAAGAGTTTGACAAGATTATGCTCTCCATCCGTAAGAAGGGAATTCAGAACCGGATTATCATCATCATGAATCCATGTGACTCCAATCACTTCATCTACAAGAAATACATCGAGAATACTCATCGGCTGGTGGAGATTGACGGCGTCCAGGTACAGATTTCCACCCATCCGAATGTACTTCATATCCATACGACTTACTTCGACAATATCGAGAACCTTTCTCCTGAGTTCCTGAGAGAAGTCAAGGAAATGAAAGAGAAGAATCCGGAGAAGTACGCTCATGTGGTTATCGGTCGATGGGCAGACGTGGCCGAAGGTGCCGTGTTCAAGAAATGGGGTATCGTGGATGAGTTCCCCATGTGGTGTAAGAAAGTTGGTATCGGATTAGACTTCGGTTATACCAATGATCCTACAGCAGCTATCCGATGTGGAATCATTGACAATGCACTGTATTTGGATGAAATTGACTATCGGACCGGACTACTTTCTGGGGATATAATTAAGACTCTCCGCCCCTGGAACCTGAAAGTAATTGCTGACAGTGCAGATCCGCGACTCATTCAGGAAATCAGTAACGGTGGAATCAAAATCTATCCTGTTGAGAAGGGATCAGGATCTATCAATGCCGGACTCGACAAGATGCAGGGTATGGAAGTTTACATTACCAGACGCTCCTATAACCTGCAGAGAGAGTACAGAAACTATGTCTGGGCAAAGGATAAGGACGGAAACTACATCAACGAACCTGAAGACCATGATAATCATGGCATAGATGCTGCACGCTACTATGTGCTGGGAGAACTTCTCGGCAGGATAATGAAGCCGAAAGACATATCAGGAATATTTGGACATTAAACTTTGAGATATGACTATAGAAGAAATTTTAGCTATGCCGGAAGTAGAGAGAAAAATCTACTATCTGAAAAAAGGGCGAAAGACCGAGCAACCAAACGCTCACGCTCTTTACAACGACTGGAACCCGAACAAACACGAGATAGTGATAGATGAAGAGAAATACCCGAAAATCAAAATCACGACCCAGCCTGAGAAACGAATTACAGACCCGACAACCGGGAAAGAATATATTGAGCCGGCAGTAAGGAAAGAAGTTGAACCGAACAGGATTGCTCTTCCTCTCGAGCAGGACATCGTGAACATTCAGACTGCCTTCACCGTGGGAACAGAACCGGTCCTTGATTGCCAGCCGGATGAATCGGAGGAGAATCTTCTTTCGGCCTTGAAGCAGGTGTTCAAGAAAAACAAGTTGAAATACCAGAACAAGAAAGTAGTCCGGGCATGGCTGGCCGAGCAGGAAGTGGCCGAATACTGGTATGTGGTGAAGGATGACGGCTTCTGGGCAAAGCTCAAACGAAAGATTTCAGGAATCTTCGGCAAGTCAAAGCCTGAGTACCGTCTGAAGAGTGCCATCTGGTCTCCGTTCCGTGGAGACAGGCTCTACCCTTTCTTCAATGACCAGGGGGATTTGGTGGCCTTATCCCGTGAATACAAGAAAAAAGACCTGAACGATGTAGAGATTACCTGTTTCATGACCATTACCAAAGACATGGTTTACCAGTGGGAGCTAACGAGCAGCTGGTCAGACAAAGGTTCATTTGCTCATGGATTCAAGAAGATGCCGGTGATTTATATGTACCGTCCGGAAGCGTACTGTGAGAAGATAAAGAGTATGCGTATCAGGCTGGAGAAACTTCTTTCAAATTATGCAGATTGTATCGACTACCACTTCTTCCCTATCCTCATGCTTTTTGGTAACGTGGAGAATTTCTCAGGTGAGTTCAAGAATCGTGTAGTCGAGCTGACCGGCCAGGGAGCAAATGCCCAGTATCTTACCTGGTCTCAGGTACCCGATACTGTCAAGTTCGAGGTAGAAACCTTGCTGAGCCAGATATACGGACTGACCAATACACCCAGAATCTCTTTTGACTCCCTGAAGGGTACAGGAAACGCCGTTTCTGGTGTGACTTTCGACTATGTGTTCATGTCCACCCACCTTAATGTAGAAAATCTAAACGAAACTGTCGGTGAGTTCATGCAACGACGTGTAAATTTCCTCATATCAGCTTTGGGTTCCGTGAATTCCACCCTAGAAGAAGCCTCCGAAACCATTGACGTGGATGTACAGATGCAGCCGTATAAGCTGGAGGACATCAAAGACAAGATAGACACAGCTATCAAGGCCAAGGACGGTGAAATCTGGTCACAGCAGCGGGCCATCACCTTCGTGGGGAACGTGGATGCAGTTCTGGATGAGATTGAAGCCATCAAGGAAGAGCAGGCTGAGAAACAGAAGAACGATATTGAGAAGCAGAAACAGCTTTTCTCTCTCAAAAGTTCCAGCAGTAAATCTGAAGAATAGAACAATCCAGTCGGAAAAATTACGAGGTTTATACAAAACAGACGAATGGAAATCTAAAATATTTACCAATTGAGTAGCGGTATCTTTCGAGGTATCGCTATTTTCTTTATCATAGTAAAAACATGAATACTTCTTTGTAATTATTCGTTATTTTACTATATTTGCATCGTAATTAAGTCTTAAACGCTATGAGCTACAAATCAGTTAAAGACGTTGTAACGCTGCTTACTGAAAATGGCTTTTGGTTCGTGAGGCAGAAAGGCAGTCACATGGTTTACACTGATGGTAGCCATGTAGTGATTGTCCCAGACCACGGCAAGAAAGGCGTTGAGAAAGGCACTTATTACAACATTCTGAGGCAAGCGGGGCTAAAATAGCCCCCGCCTCTTTTGTTTAACGATAAAAAGGAGGTCAGTATGAAAACCGTAGAAGTGATTGTAGAACATGCAGGAAATAATCTTAGTGCCTATATTGAAGGTGCTCCGGTGATTACTGTCGGTAACGACGTGAAGGAAATCGAGAAAAACATGAAGGAAGCTGTTGAACTTTATCTGGAGTCATGCAAGGAGATGAACATCGCTCCAGTGGAAATTTTGCAGGGAGAGTTCACCTTGAAGTTCAAGATAGATGCTGCCACCTTCATCAACTATTACAGCAGTATCTTTACTAAAGCTGCTTTGAGCCGGATTACTGGAATCAATGAGCGCCAGTTGTGGCATTATGCTGCTGGAGTACACAAACCACGTAAACAGCAGTTGGAGAAGATTCAGAAAGGTATTAATGCTCTGACAGAAGAACTGTCTGCTATAAATTTGTTGTGATTTTATGTCTGAGCTAATTTCTAAAATATGGAATTTCCTTGAAAATAAAAGAATTTCAGTCCCAAGAAAAATATCCATCACTATACTGATAATATTATCAATATTGTTTGTTGATAATATTGTAGGATTTTCTTACTTATACATAAATTCTCAAGAACTTGATTATTTATTAAAAATTGAAAAAACAAAAGTAGCATTAAAGCAAGATACAATAACTTGTAAGTTACTTGATGAAATGAAATATGATTTTATTAATAGGAAAACAGTAGTAGAGCAATTTCTTGAATTATTTGATAATCAGTCTACATTAGAAGATAAGATTTCTAATAATATGCAAGAAATCGATAGGAAAAATATCCAAAGAAATCAAATTTTGCATACAGTATCTTCTTCTTTATTTTGGATTATATGGTTAATAATATTTTTGTTTATGCTTATAATATCTCCATTTGCTCCACCTGAAAATAAATGGGGTTTAATATTAGGAATGGTGATAGGGATTAGTGGAATGTCCATTTTAATTTGGGTAACACAATGGATGTTCGGGCTATTACCTATATTCTTTAATCGTCCGTGGATAAATTACACATTGCAGTTTATTTTAAATCTAATTCCGATATTTATTTTAACGCGTGGAAGTATAAGGAACAAATTGATAACTTAATAAATAATCAGTTTAGCGTGATTACTTAGGTAGTCACGCTTTCTTTTTGCCTAAAAACGAACATTCTCTTAATTGTTTCGTATCGTTAGCCTTAAAATTTCCCATTCCCTTTCTCTATAAGTAAATTTACCGTATGAAATTATTAATCAAACTCATACGGTATGACAATTTTTGAACAAATCTTGGCAGGACTGCAACAGAAATTCGCTGGGGTGGACACTGCTATACTTACCCGAGTTGCCACAAAAAAGGCAGAGGGTATAACGGACGAGACGAAGGTAAACTCCATCGTGGAGGGTATCTCATTTCAAGACGTGTTGACTTCATACGGCGATTTCCGTGCTGGGGATGCTCGAATCACTTCAGTTGCAAACTATGAGAAGAAGCATAACCTTAAAGACGGTAAGCCTATCGAGAATCCGAAACCAGAACCACCGAAACCAAACGATCCTCCCAAGCCACAGGAGACAGACATCGCAAAGATGATTGCCGATGGCATCGCAGCTGGTATCAAGCCTTTTGCTGAAGAACTGGCAGCATTCAAGACAGAACGTGCCCAGGAAGCACGTAATGCGCAGATTTTGGCTAAGGCCAAGGAATATGGAATCTCGGAAAAACTTGTGCCTATGTTGAACATACCATCCGATGCAGACCTTGACGTTTTCATGAGGGACGCAAAGCAGATCTTCGTGAATGCTGGTATGAAAAGCGTTCCTCCTGAGAGTGGAGAGACGAAGCCGAAGGACGATGTGGAATCGCTGGTATCTGTTATCGACAAAGGCACGAAAGAAATCGAACAATCTAAAACAGAGAAGTAAACTATGGCAGCAGGTATTGTATGGAATACGGCTACACCGCCCGTTGAACACGAGGTGTGTGACGAAAGCACCATCTACCGTCTGAACGACGGAGGTATGGACTTGGATATGGGCAACCTTCCTTCCAAGGGCTGGTTGCCGGAACTCGCTCCGCTTTTCCGTGACAAGGATGAGCGGAAGGCGTATGCGTGTATCCGCGTTAAGGTAATCGAAAAGGCTGAGACTACCGGGGCGGAGATTAAAATCAAGAAGAACAGGTTCTGTGAACTGGTAAAGCCGGGCATGTATCTTTCTGATGGAACCAATGTGATAACCGTAAAAAGCGTGGACACCTCAAATGAGGGATATGACCTTATAACAGCCACAGAAAACCTAAAGACAGCCATTGAATCCGGTACTGTCCTTCCGGAAGCAAAGAGTTCAAGTGAGGCTGAATCCAAGCATGTGGCGAACTTCGCATCGTTCGGTTGGAGAAAGCTTGATGATGAAAGGACTGTAGCTTTCGTCGGAAGGGTGTTCGGCATACTTGAAAACGACTTGTACATCCCGTTCACCGATGAGGACAAGGCGGCTTTGGGTGACAGATTCATGTTCATTTAACGAAAGGAGGAGATATGTTACTTACTATTGATATGATTTTTGGAGACTCCCGTATCATGAAGGCGGTCATTGACCGTACGGTGGTTTCCATGCTGGAAATGGACAAGGTATTCTGGAAGGACTATCTTGTTTATGACAAGGCGAATCCGGACGGTACGTTCAAGACCTATTTGGGTACTGTTGTTGGTGTCATCGCCGGTACAGTAATTGACCGATACGCCAACAAACCGCTCAGAAAACGTCACGCATTGTCCAAGGGGTATGGTGAGGTTGCCTGTCTGGGCGATGCTTACCAGATTGATGATACCCGTCTGGAACGTCTACAGATAATGATTGATGAGTTCAATGAAGCACGTACTCAGGAAGCACGTGACATCCGGTTGAACGAAATCGTCAACTTCCTTGTAGATGATGTACGCCAGTGCCTGCTTGCTCCGATGAAGCGGTTCGACCTGATGTTAGGCAGTCTCCGCTTTACCGGAAAATGCAAGGTCAACGGCAAGGAGAACAAGAAGGGCGTTTCAATCGCAGACATTTCTTTGCCTATCTATACCAAGCAGGCAACATCGGGTGACAAGGACAATATCATCACGTGGCTCTATACAGAGTTTGTCGAGAAGCTGCGTGTGAAAGGCTACTCATTTGCGACCGCTGAAATGAACCTCAATACATTCAACAAAAGAATCGCTTCATCTGCCGAATTTGTCGGCAAGTACACCATGAAGTTCGGTGATATGGAGTTCAACTCCGGGAATATGGTCACTACAGAAATGGTTAACCGTTATCTTACTGCCGTAAACATTCCGTTCAGAATCAGGATTAAAGAGGAATGGGTTCAAACCTCTGAGGATGAAATGGTGAATGCTGTTCCGGACGATAAGATTTCGTTCCTTCCTGCTCTTGACCCAAGAAAGAAGCTTGGTACAATGAAGTGGAAGAGACCGTATGAAATGGTAGACCGGATTCCAGGACGTACTTACATCGATGCTGAAGGCGGTAAAATGTTCATTTCTTCCTATCGTAATTCTGAAGGCCGTTTCATGGAATATGGAATGGAAGCTATTCCTAATATCGAAATCCCCAATAAGATGGCGATTGCCGATTTAAGCCAGGTAGGATGACAGTAAATGACTACATATCACAGAAGTTTCAGACCTTCGGCATCAACTTGTCGGAGGCTGACCTTTTGGAGATAAGTTTGTCTTCAGAAGTAAGCGGAGAGGATGAGATGGGCCCGTCAAACATCGGACTCGTTTCGGTGGCTATGGTGAAGTTCATCCCCTCTCTCCTACTTCGTGCCACTTCCATCAGCGAGAACGGCTTTTCTATGTCCTGGGACACCAAAGGCTTGAAGGAATACTACTCTTTCTTGTGCAAGAAGTACGGCCTTGAAGACACGCTGTCAGATAAACCTAAAGTCAGATTCCTATGATATTTGCTCCACATACATTACAGGTTAAGGTCTTTACTCCGATGGAAACGGACGAGTTCGGCAGGCCTATTCCCGGAACCGGTGGAGAAAGCTGGCAGGACGTATGTAAGTGCCGGTGTGATGATAACTCCACCAAGGAGTTTACTTCGGAGAACGGCGAGGTGTACCGACCGAACTATCACATAGTCTGTGAAAAGAAAACCTCCCTGAAGGCTGGCGATGAAGTCAGATGTATGGATGGCGATAATACCAGGGGAACTGGCAAGGTTTACATGGTGAAGAATACGAATTATTTTGGTTACTCAGAGATATGGCTGTAAAGTTTGATTTTTCGGACGTGGATAGCTTTTTCGACCAAGGCTATGCCGAGGTGAAAGCTGTTGAAGATAAAGTTGGCAAGGAGGCTGTCGACTACGCTGTAAAGAACGGCAGTTATCAGAATCAGACTGGCACACTCCGTAAGTCAAACAAGTATTCAGTTGAGGATGACGGACTGGTGATAAAAAACGTTGCAGAGTATGCCTCGCACGTCGAATCTAAAGGCTATGAAGTATCAACTGGTGCGGCTCTATACGCTGAGAAACGATTAAAGGAGGAAATCAAATGATTGTGACTACCGACATAGCAAACATACTCTACCGTGATTGCCGGACTTTCGGCATTGATATTGTCCCTCATGGCAAGAAACTGACGGGTGCGATGAAGTCCGAAAGGATTGTCATTCACTCTAAGAAGCAGCAACCGGGGACGTACTGGAAGAAATCCTTCGTTGAGGTGAATCTTTGCGTTCCTGACTTGAAAGAAGGTGAAGCGAACACCATCCGTCTGAACGAGCTGGAGAAACAGGCGAAAGAATTGTTTGACGGAGTGACCGGACGCTATGACGGTACAACCTATCATTATTCCATCGAGTCAATCGGTACTGAGGAGGACACATCCTTAAAGTGTCACTATGTGAATGTAAGAATTTTGTTTGAAGTTTTAAATGTGAAATAATATGGCAGAAGCAAAGAAAATCACAGCCGTGAATATCAAAAAACTTTTATATGGAGAAACGAGCGAGATTTCCGCGGATTTGACCGGACAAGCTCTGTACACTCTTTTGCAGGGTGACACATTGAAAGAAGTTAAAAATATTCATGGCGACACATGGACGCTCGAAGAAGCGGAAGCGAGCCGAACGAACTATAAGAACCAGCTTACCGGCCAGACCTATCGCAGCGACAAGGAGATGGGTGACGTGACCATTAACTTTACGATTGGTGAGTACGACTATCCTACCAAGAAAGACCTCATGGGAGGTGATGTCATCAACACCGACAAGGGTTGGAAACGTGCAAGAGGTAAGGTGAACATCGAAAAGCTGATTGTTGCCCTGACCGAAGACGACCAGTATTGCGTCATTCCCCGTGCTGACATCGGTGCACGTGAAGCCACAACAGACAAGGCTGTCGGTATTCCTGTAAGTGCGGTGGAGCTGGAACCACAAAATGCAGAAGTTGCACCGGAATACTGGTTTGACTCATCTGAAGTAACAGCAGGTGCTTAATGCCTATCCAATAGGTAGAGATTGAATTCCATAACAGGGGTGGGCTTTATGGCTTCACCCCTTAATTTTTATCTTTTATCAGAATGAATCAAGGAGCGAAAATAGTAACTGAATCCATTATCGGAAGTGATTTCAGAACGGTGTTTGTCGCTGGGAAAGCCTACACGCTCTACCCTCCTACTATCCACAAACTGGCCGGGGCAATCTCCCATTTGTCAGGCGTACAAGAAGCAGACAATTTGAAAGAAGTGCTTCTCTCCCTTGGAGAAAGCGAGGCTTACAGCAAGGCTCTCTCTTGGCTGATAGCTGGTGACGAAAACTTGAGCGAAGAACTGGCAAAAGGAACATACGAAGAGAATGTGGACGCATTGGATGAAGCACTCTCTATGATTGACTCAAAGGTTTTTCTCAAAGCTGTCAGCTTGGCGAGGAACGTAAGTCTGCTGGCAGCGAAACCGAGGTCGTAGGAAATGATACTCTTTTGGGACAGATTGCATCGTTCATGGAAAATCTACATCTGTCATACCGGGAAGTGGTCTATGAGATACCGTACAGAAACTTAGTATTAATGCAGCGTGACAAGCTCCATACAGTTACCGGTACCAAGGTTACAAAGGTGAAGGGTAAGGATATGGCTTCGCGCAGAAGAAGAAATAAGAAATAGATATGGCTACACTATACTTTAAAGTCAGTTCTGACTGGGAGCAGGTTGTCAAGCTGAGACAGGAATGTGAGAGACTGGAAGCCCAACTCAAAAAGATGGACGTGAACAAATCCCCCGCAGCCGCCAAGGCTTTGGAAACCCAACTGGCATCTGCTCGCCAACAGATGATGAGTTTGGTGACAGAAGCGGCCAAGGCTGGTGCTGTGATGGAGAATGATTTGAAGAAAAAGCTTAATTCCGCGTCAAAGGCCTCCGATGAACTGACAGAGGAAATCATAAAACAAAGGAAAATCATCCGTGATACACAGGATGATGTCAGACGGCTGTCTGATGAATATTCAAAGATGGGTAAGTATTCTCCTAATTCAAAAGCTAAATTAGCTGAACTGAACCGGGCTAAAGCAGCCTTGAACGAGCAGAGATATTCCCTTGGCGAATTACAAGACCAGCAGGCCAGAAACAGGCTCGAAGTGAGGAAACTTACGAGAGAGTACAAGGAGTTTTCCAGTGGGACTAACAACGCTGATGAGATTGTAAAATTACTGACAGATTCTTTAAAACGTACTGCTGCTGAAATCGGTGGACTGGTGGCGATAAAGAGATTCGGCTCCGATGTGATTGAAGCAACTGGAAAGATGCAACAGTTACAGGTAGCTCTTTCAACAATCCTTCAGGACAAATCGAAAGCAGAACAACTCATCGCCGATATTGTTCAGTTCGCAGCCAAAACGCCGTTCAATCTTGATGATGTAGCGACCGGAGCAAAACAGCTTTTGGCATACGGTTCCTCTGCCGATAATGTAGTAAATGAACTTTCTATGCTTGGAGATGTGGCTTCCGGATTGCAGATACCTATCGGTCAACTTATTTATCTGTATGGAACACTAAGAACGCAAGGAAGAGCCATGACAGTAGACATTCGTCAATTCGCCGGACGAGGTATTCCAATCTACGAAGAACTGGCCAAGGTATTAGGAGTTTCCAAAGACCAGGTAGGTGAACTTGTGAAGGAAGGTAAGGTCGGCTTTAAGGAAGTTGAACAGGCTTTCAAAAACATGACATCCGAAGGAGGGAAATTTGCCAACCTTATGGAAAGTTCCGCCGGGACGTGGCCCCAACGATTATCGAATATCGAAGATACCCTCTTCCAGAAAATGAATGAGTTCGGGAACAAGTATAAGGAGGTTTTCGAGTTTGGAATCGGTACAGCAGAGGACTTGGTGGAAAGTCTTGATGATATGTTGTCTATCATGGGCGGACTGATTGCAGCTTACGGAACATACAAGGCCGCGTTGATTACCGCAGCCGTAGCACAGAAGGCGGTCGGATTCGTTGAAAGCATCCAACTGATAGGAATGTACAGAAAGGAATTGGGACTGGCCACCGCCGCGCAACAGGCTTTCAATGTCGCTTCGAAATCCAATGTGTATGTCACTCTGTTGGCAGCTCTTGTTGGAATAGGTACGGCGGTTTACATGTTCACAAAGAGAACCAATGAAGCCACTGTAGCGCAGGAGACACTTAATTCGGTAAACAAAAAGGCCGATGAGGAATTTTCCAAGCAGGCAGCAACAGTTGACAGGTTGTCCGGCATATTGAAAAGTGAAACTTCATCCATTGACCAGAAGAAGAAAGCTTTGTCTGATTTGCAGACCATCATTCCTTCTTACAATGCCAGTCTTGATGAAGAGGGCCGACTGATAAACAACAACACTGAGGCCATTAAATCCTATCTTACGCAACTGGAAAAGCAGATACGGATGAAGGCTGCTCAGGAAGAGCTGGAGGAACTGTATCGCAAAAAACGGACTCAAGAAAAGAAGCAGAAAGTCGCTACGGATAATTACAATGAGGCAAAATCCTTATACAATTCATCTGTAACAATGACTGGAAGCGCATTACAAAACAGAGGAGTCAATACAGGTGTGGCCGTATTCTCCCAGAATAGTGCAGTAAACAATCAGCTCAAAGATAGTGCGAATAAGGCCAAAAAAGAATTGGATTCCGTAAACAAGGAATTAGGCGAAACGGTTTCTGCTATCACAGAACTGGAAAAAGAGATTGAGAAATCTTCTCTATCCGATAAAAAAGAAGCCCAACATTCTACAATATCTGAAGAAGTAGAAAATGCCACCATACGTATCAAGACACTCAAACAAGAGATTGCCGACCTTCGTAGCGGAAAATTACAAGCAGAAGCCGGTAAAACCGTAGAATCTGCTATCAAGGCAAAGGAAAAAGAGTTGCAGAGTGCAGAAAAAACCTTGGAAACACTTACTGGTGTCAGCCACAAATCAGAAAACAAGAAGGTCATAGATAATCAGCAAAATCTTTCTGATGAACTTCTACAACTCATAAGAGCTAATCAGCAGGATGAAATCAACTTGATGGAAGAAGGTTCTAAAAAGAAGCGCAGACAGATTGAGCTGGATTACCAGCGAGAAATCGACGAAATTAGGAAACAGCGCAAAAAATGGGAAGATGCACAAGGAGGAAAACTTACGTCTGAACAGCGGGAAGTATTAGGAAGTCGTGCGTCTAATGCCATGCAGTCACGTGAAAAAGGTCTGGCCGAAATTACGAAAGCTGAAAATCAGGCTGCAATCGAGGCTAATGAGCGCTACCTGAAAAGCTATGGTACATTTATGCAGAAACGTGATGCAATCATAGCCGAGTACACCCGTAAAATCTCAGAGGCTACTACTCAGGGAGACAAGGACATACTCCAGAAAGAAATGGATAAGGCACTCTCTTCCCTTGATCTTGAGAAGCTGAAACAGAGAATCAATTGGGAACTTATCTTCGGTGACTTGGAAAAGGTATCCAAAGAATCCTTGAACAAGGTAAAGCAGCAGCTTAGGGACTTCAAGAACTCCGAAGAATACAAGAATATGGCTGTTGACCAGAAGAAGGTCATTGACGAGGCGTTGAGCAACATCCAGTCAACTCTTATCGACAAAGGAGGATTGCTGGCCGACCTACCCGAACAGTTAAGCGAATTAGCCAAGGCACAGGAAGAACTGTCACAAGCTCAGGAGGAATACAACGAAGCCATGAGAAGCGGAACAGATGAACAGAAAGAAGCGGCCACGAAGAAACTGAATGATGCCCAGAAAAGACAGCAGAACGCTCAGGTCAATGTACAAAAGTCAACAGATAAAACGACAAGCAACCTTGTTACATTGTCGAATGTCATTACTCAGCTTGGCTCCAACTCAGAGATGTCTCTTTCAGAAATCGGGAATCTGGCCAGTGATGTTGTTGATGTTTTTACAGAAGCAGGAAGTAAGATTGGTGGAATCATTGGAGCTGCATTTTCTCTTTTAGATGCCATTGGGACACAGGGGCTGGATGGTTTCATAGGTAACATATTCAGTAGTGTCTTTAAGTCTGTAGGTGGAATATGGGATACTCTGACTTTCGGAGGATTCAGCAAACTCTTCGGTATTGGAGGAAACGAAAAAGAGGTGCAGGATACAATCAACAGACTCACGGACAGAAACAAAAAGTTGCAGTCCGCCATCGAATCCCTTACAGAAGAAATGAAGTCCAGCAAGGGAAGCGAGAAATCCGTAGCAGAGTACAATAAGGCCATCAAGTATCAGGAGGAATACAACAAGAATGTTCTTGCAAAAGCGCAGGCCAATGCCAGCTATCACAGTAAGCATCATAGCTGGGCCTATTACATGGGTTGGTCGGAAAGTGACATACAATGGATTCGGGAAAATGTCATGGCAGAGTTCACAGGTACAGATTCCTTGTGGCAGATGTCTCCGGAGCAGATGGATTTATTACGTCAGAATGTGGACTTGTGGCAGAAAATGGCCAATTCAGGGAAAGGAGGCTATGGGAATGGTGTCGTTGATGCACTAGGTGAATATGCAGATCTGGCCGGAAACCTCGAAGAACTGAAGGAGGGACTTTTCGAACAGCTCACAGGAATAAGTTTTGATTCCATGTATGACAGTTTCATCGATACCCTTATGGATATGGATGCATCGGCGGAAGATTTTGCGGATAACCTATCCGAATACTTTATGCGTGCCATGCTTTCAGACAAAATCGGTAATATGTACAGCCAGAAACTTGAAGACTGGTGGAACAGATTCGGTGAAAGTATGAAGGACGGAAACCTGAGTGAGAGTGAACGCAATTCACTCCAAAACGAATATATGGAGTACGTGAATGAGACATTGAAACTACGGGATGAACTTGCCGCAGCTACCGGATATGACAAGACAGGAAGCAGTTCCCAGCAGCCGGCTTCCAGCCGAGGATTTGGTACAGAAATGACGCACGAGGATGCCGGAGAACTGAGCGGTCGGTTCACTGCCGTGTATGAGTCCAATCTTCGTATTGAGACGGCAGAACAGCAGCAAACGATAGCCATTACCGAACTGCGAGGCTCCATCAGTGCCTTGACATCACAAGTGACCGGCCTATACAACATTGCCGACGAGACACGTACCATCCTGGCCAATTCCTATTTGGAGTTACAGCAAATCAGAGAGAACACAGGCGAAATTGTCAAACCTATCAAACAGATGCAGGCTGACATCGCCGAGGTGAAACGTAATACAGCAAGACTATGACAGGAGATTTATTTATTAACGGGAAGGATGCCTGGAGCACATGGGGTGTCCGCATGGGTGACGGTTTTCTCGATGCTATCGACGGATTCAATCAGATGAAAGACTACATCGAAGATGAGAGCCGTCTGGAGCACGGGAAGCGAATGATAACTGACAATGCAAAAGTAGCATCGCGTGAAATCACTCTCCAGTTCACCATAGAAGGAGACTCAGAAGGCGATTACCGGACAAAGAAGAAAGCCTTTCAGATAGAACTGGAAAAAGGTGCCGTAAACATCAAAATCCCCGCTCTTGGGAGCGAAGTCTACAAGCTGGTTTACCTGGGGAAAAGCATCTCTTACGGGTTGAGTATTGACAGGTGTTTCGGTAAGGTTTCAAGTAAGTTTTGCGAACCGAATCCCATGGACAGAAGCGAATAACGAACATTTCCTTTATTGTTTCAAATGGAAGTCCGGATTTTTAGGGCTTCCATTTTCTATTTATGAACTTTGGGGATATGATTGAAATTAAGGACATATCCGGAAAGACAAGGTTCTCTACCTCTATCAATAAAGGAGCGAAGGGAAAGTTTACACTGATGAAAGAGGACTACATAATCCTTCCCTTCTCGGTGTCCTCTCCCATTCCGTTCAAAATTGGTGATTATGTTGACCTAGCTGGAGCGTTGGATGAATCGCTTGGCGGAAAGCTGGCTAAAATCTACGAGATTACCGACATTCAGAAACCCACCTACAACACTTCTACTGGGGGATATGATTACGAATTAAGACTGGATGCCTACTACTGGAAGTGGAAGAACAAGGTTTTCAAATATACCCCGGAACATGCAGGCGGCGAAGCGTCATGGTCGCTAACAGCAGCTCTCGACGTGCAGTTAGGTGTTTTCCTCCGCAACCTGAAAGCGTTGGGATATACCTACCGAGGAACAGACTTTACATTCAGCATAGATGATACCGTAGAGAATAAGGCAGTGGTGATGACCTACGACAACATGAACCTGTTGGATGCTTTGTTTTCTATGGCGGGTGAGGATAAGTGGAACTGTGATTGCTGGATAACGGACAACGTGATTCATTTTGGGCGAAATGAGTTCGGAGATGCCGTTAAAATCGAGCGTGGTGTCGAAGCGTCGGCTATCACCCGCAGCGAAAGTCAGGGCACTTATGCCACCCGCATCTATGCGTTTGGCTCAACAAAGAATATCCCTACGAACTACCGTCCGACTGACGAGCAGGCCGTGGTAAACGGTGTAGTCCAGAAACGGCTTATGCTTCCGGCCGATACTCCCTATATTGACGCATATGAAGGAATGTCGCAAGAAGAGGCCATCGAGGACGTTGTAGTGTTCGATGATGTCTATCCCCGACGGATAGGCACCCTTTCCGATGTCCACACCCGCACTGAAGAAGTGGACAACGAAGATGGCACGAAAGAGACCATTACCTATTACCGCTACAAGGATACCGAGCTTGAGTTCAAGGAAGAATATATCATCGAAGGACAGGAGCTTCAGGTAACATTCCAATCTGGTAAACTGAACGGCATGGTATTTGGTGTTATCTTCAACCCCACCCCGAAGGACGAAACGCGTGGTAATCAGCTATGGGAGATTGTGAGGAACGAAAACTATGGCCGTCCTCTACCCGATGAGATGATGTATCCTGCCAATGGTGACGAATATGTTCTTTCCGGATTTGACATCCAACTTGTTTCCGACCAGTATATCCCTGCCGCAGAAGAAGAGCTGAAAGAGAAAGCACAGAAGTACGCCGACAAGGTGAAGAAGGACGATGGCACCTACCCTACTACCTTAATGAGCACTTGGGTACACGAAGACCCAATTTCACGTATATTCGAGTTTGGCCAACGTATCAATCTCGTTGACGACACCTACTTCGAAAACGGGCGTATCTCCCGTGTTTTGGGTTGGGAAATGAATCTGGATATTCCTTGGGACAGCCCAGTCTATACCATCGGTGAAAGTATGCCCTACTCACGCATCGGTGAAATTGAGGATAAGGTGGATTCCTTGACTTACAAAGGACAGAGCTATAACGAGAATGGTAATGGAGTATATGTTATTAGGGTGAATGATTCAACTATCCCTAGTGACAGTAATGTATTTTCTGCATTAAAGTCGTTGAAGACGCTTCTTCGTAAAGACCAGTCAGACGGAACTAACTTCCTTCTTACCATCGGCGAGTTCATCGACTCTATGCTGGCCGGTAAAGGTACTGGTATCTTCCCGAACGGGCGTATACA
>ULZG01033811.1_pt1 | contig 23442 bp, 20 predicted proteins | sample 1962881 | NCBI WGS metagenome assembly ULZG01 (sample SAMEA4835883, study PRJEB28245) | human gut metagenome | biome: gut microbiome; material: fecal sample | place: Denmark | collected 2008 | reverse complement strand
CACCCCAAAAGTTTTGTGTCTAACTTTTGGGGTGCAGTTCATTTTATATTTATAATATCTGTAAAACCTCTTTGAGGTCTTCAATCTTCTTTAGCTCATCCATTATGACGCTAACCTCGCTGCGATCGTGAACGCGAATCTCAATGGTGCCGTCGAAGATACCATCCTCACTCGAGATTGTGATGCGGTGCATGTTGACATCGAGTTTGTCAGATATGACCTCCGATATCTCGCGCAGCATACCCTTGCGGTCGATGCCACGCAACTCAATTGTAGCATCGAAGAACATCACCTTATGCATATCCCACTTCGCATCAAGGATGCGGTTGCCAAAGCTTGCCTTCAACTTTGAAGCCACGCTGCAGTCGCGACGGTGAATTTCTATGCGGTTCTTGTTATCTATGTATCCCATGATGTCATCGCCCGGTATGGCGTGGCAGCATGTTGGGAAGATGTATTGCGATATATTCTCCTCATTGATAACGACAGGCTTCTTCTTATTAAAGCCCTCGCCAACAACAAACAGTTGGGGCTTCTTACCCTCCTTATTATCGCCCTTCTTGAGAAACGGCACGAACTTGCGCCAACCGCCATTTTGATCTGTTTTGCGTTCACGCAGTTCGTCTAAATCCTTATCACCGAGCAAGACAGAACGTTTACCGAGCATCAAGAAGAGGTCCTCATGCTTCTTCGCCTCGTGCAGATCGCAGAGTTTATTGAGCACGGGAGTAGTCATCTCAAGCTCGTTCTTGCGCAACCACTCATCAAGTATCTGTTCGCCACGTTTCTGCAACTCGCGATTGTCGCGACGCAGTATCGCCATAATCTTCTGCTTCGCCTTCGCCGTAAACACGAAGTTTATCCACGATGCCTGCACATGCTGCGACTTAGAGGAGAGTATCTCCACCTGATCGCCGCTCTGTAACTTGTGGCTCAGTGGCACGAGTTTGTGGTTCACCTTTGCGCCGATGCAGTGCGAACCGAGGAAGGTGTGTATCTGAAAAGCGAAGTCGAGAGCCGTACACTGCGCAGGCATTGTCTTTATTTCGCCCTTCGGTGTGAACACGAATATCTCGCTTGCAAAGAGGTTAAGTTTGATGGTATCGAGGAAGTCCATTGCGTCGGGTTGTGGGTCATCGAGGATTTCCTTGATAGTAGAGAGCCAGTTGTTGAGTTCCGAATCTTCATCAACAGTCTCTACGCTCGACTCCAGTCCCTGCTCCTTATACTTCCAGTGGGCAGCGAAGCCCTGCTCTGCCACCTCGTCCATGTGGTCAGAACGTATCTGCACCTCTATCCACTTACCCTGCTTCGACATGAGCGTCACGTGCAGAGCCTGATAGCCGTTTGCCTTCGGGTGGTTCACCCAGTCGCGCAAACGGTCGGGGTGCGACTTATATATCTGACTGATTGCGACGTATATCTTGAAGCACTCGTTGATTTCCTCCGAGCGTTCCTTCGGCGTATAAATTATACGTACAGCAAGAATATCGTAGATTTCGTCGAAGGTGACGTGCTTGTTCTGCATCTTATTCCAAATAGAATAAGGACTCTTCACACGCGCCTTCAGATCATACTTGATGCCCATCTTGTCGAGGGCAGCACGTATCGGAGCGGTAAAGTTCTCAAAGAGCACATCGCGCTGCGCTTGCGTATCTGCAAGTTTTCCTTTTATATAATCGTATTCCTCCGGATGTTCGTAGCGGAACGAGAGGTCTTCAAGTTCGGTCTTTATCTTGTTCAAACCTAAGCGGTTGGCAAGTGGAGCATAGATGTAAAGCGTTTCGCCTGCAATCTTATACTGCTTATTGGCAGGCTGCGATTGTAGCGTGCGCATATTGTGCAGACGGTCGCATATCTTGATAAGGATGACACGTATGTCGTCGCTCATCGTGAGCAGCAACTTCTTGAAGTTCTCTGCCTGCGCCGATGCCTTGTCGCCGAAGATGCCGCCCGAAATCTTTGTCAGTCCATCTACAATCTGCGCTATCTTCTCGCCAAAGATGTTCGAGATATCCTCTACGGTATAGTCGGTATCCTCCACCACATCGTGCAAGAGTGCGGCGCAGATACTTGTCGAGCCGAGTCCCATCTCCTCTACGGCGATGCGAGCCACGGCGATAGGGTGCATAATATATGGTTCGCCCGACAACCGGCGCACACCTTTGTGCGCCTGTCGTGCGAAGTTGAACGCCTTTGTTATTATGTCTACCTTCTTTCGGTGACGCGATGCCACGTATATATCAAGTACTTCCTTGAAGGCTTGTTCAATCATTTGGTCATCAGCAAGCTCACGCTGCTTGTCTTTCAGATTTTGGTCGTCCATGATTTAGGTCTCCTATATATTAATAAGGTATATATATGTATGCAGCAGTAGGAAGACTTCCGTATCATTACTACTTGACGCGGAGCTTCTTGCCTGCACGGATATTAGTACCGCTGATTTTATTCAGTCGCTTCAGTTTGCTCACTGTTGTTCCACTACGACGTGCGATTTCAGAGAGTGTGTCGCCTTGGCGTATAGTCACGCTCCTACTACGACCATTCGAGCCTCTACGTGTTCTCGATTTGCTGTGTCTACCTCTGCCTTTAGAGCGGTACGACACGGTTGGGGTCTCTGTGTTCACAGCCACCTCAAGTCGTTTTGTGAGCAGTTCGTCAGGGCGATAGGCGTAGATAGAGTCTTCGTTATCGATGAAGTTGCCCACCATAGCCACGGGCAGGCGCAGTGCTGACGGTTTCGTTCTGCCGTTAACCACATTGCGACGATACTGCGGGTTGAGTTGCTTCACCTGGTCGACATCCATACCAAGCACCTTAGCCACCTGCTCGAAGTGTACATCGCGGTTGACTACCACGGTGTCGGTCTTCACGGGCAAGTCGGCACGCATCGGACAGATGTTGTGCTCGCAGTAGTAGTTCATAATATAGTTGGCGGCGATGAACGCCGGAACATAGCCACGGGTCTCCTTCGGCAGATAGGGATAGATGCGCCAATAGTCCTTCTCGCCGTTTGAGCGATGGATAGCTCGGTTAATGGCTTCTGGTCCGCAGTTGTAGGCTGCTATGACAAGGTTCCAATCGCCGAATATCTTATAGAGGTCGCGCAGGTAGTGAGCAGCGGCGTACGATGCACGCACGGGGTCGCGACGCTCGTCGACAAGCGAGTTCACCTCCAAGCCATACTTCTTGCCGGTTGTAATCATAAACTGCCACAGACCAGTGGCACCGACGCGCGAAACGGCGTTCGGGTTGAGTGCCGACTCTATCACTGGCAGATATTTCAGTTCGAGCGGCAAGCCGTAAGACTCGAGTGCCTCCTCGAATATAGGCATATAGAAGTTCTGTGCACCAAGCATAACGCTCACCGAGCGGCGCAAGCGTCCGCTGTAACGGTCTATGAACTTCTGTACGACATCATTGTATGGCATCTCAATGATTGTCGGCATACGGCTCAGACGTTCTTTATACACCTCCGCACTATACACGGGGTTCACATCGGGCATGTTGCAATCGAAGCTAACATGCAGATAAGTCTTGCTATTGTAGTTGTTGAGCAGACTATCATAATCGTTGGTAAGTGCCTCGGGCAGGTCGATAACCTCCTGCTTACCATGAGCATCGGTTATAACGATTTCGTCGTCATTATTCTCGCTCTGCGCGAGAGCCTGACTGGTAAAGCCGAAAAATGCTGCGGCTATAAGTATCAGTGATTTATTCATATTCGTTTGTTTGTCTTTAGAAATTCAGGCTACAACTCAATCCCAAGCTATTAGCCTTGAACGGATTTCTTTCGCGGTCGTTGTTGAGTATCGTAGGCTCCACCCTCAAGCTCAAGTCTTTCGAGATATCGAATTCGGAGAGCGATGCATCGACGTAGGCATCGATGATGGAGAGTGCGTAGACTCCCACCAAGCAGAAGAAGCTCAGGTCGCGCCAACGACGAAACTTGTCCTTACGTTTCTTGAAGAGTTGTTGATAGCGTTGTATGTTTGTCTCGTCAATCTTCGCTCCGAGATGCAAGAACTGATTATAGCTCTGCGTGTTCGGGTCGTCGTCCATCAAGTCGAGATACGCTTGCGAATAGTCGGAATACATCTGGTTGTTCCAACGCATTGCATAGGCGCAACCAACGAATCCGCCATACACGATCGGCAGTTTCCAATACTTGCGGTTGTATATCTGTCCGGCACCAGGTAGGACAATAGCGAGCCACATTGCACGCTTCGGGTTGGGTCGCCACGTGCTCCAGTCGCGCTTAGGTTTACTTATGACGGTGTCGCTGGCTGCGAAGATGCTATCGGCTTTTATAGACGTGAACTGAACATCCATACTATCAGCTACGACCTGCTCTTGCGCCTTTACTGTTGTACCAAGCAGCAGCAGAAACGCAGTAAGTGTCAATGTTTGTAATATATATGTAATGTCCTTTTTCACTGTTCTTCTTTATGATTTATTTATCTACAAGTAACGCACAGAACGTTTACTTCATCTTATCGAACACAGCCATGATATGCTCCAACTCCTCTTCGTTGGCGAAAGGAATGGTTATCTTTCCCTTGCCTTTCGGCGAGCATGTCATCTGCACTTTCGTTTGCAAGAATTCGGAGAGGTGGGTGCGCAGCGCGTTGTACTCCTCTGGAAGCTTCGACTTTGCCACAATCTTCTTCGAGCCACTGTTCACATCCTCTCCATTCTTCAGCATCTGTGCCATCTCCTCCACCTTGCGTACGGAGTAGCCGTTCTTGAGCACTTCGTTGAAGAGCTTTATCTGCAACGATGGCGAATCGATTGCCAAGATGGCACGAGCATGTCCCATGTCTATCTCTTTCTTCTGCAGGGCTATCTGCACCTGAGCCGGCAGACGGAGCAGACGCAGATAGTTGGTAATGGCTGTGCGGCTCTTTCCTACACGCTCCGACACCTTCTCTTGCGTCATTCCGTCGGCATCGAGCAGATGTTCGTAGGCGAGTGCTATCTCTATGGCATTGAGGTCTTCGCGTTGTATATTCTCAACGAGAGCCATCTCCATAACGTTCTCGTCGGCGATGGTGCGTATGTAAGCCGGAATCGCTGTGAGTCCTGCCATCTGCGAAGCACGCCAACGACGCTCGCCGGCGATAATCTGGAAGCGGTCGTCAGACACCTGACGCAGCGTGATAGGCTGAATAATACCTATCTCACTGATGCTGTTAGCCAACTCCTGCAGTGCTTCAGGGTCGAAGTCGCGGCGGGGCTGATTGGGGTTTGCTTCTATCTGGCTGAGCGGAATTTCATTGATTGTGGACGTACCTTGCGTGCGCACACCACCGGTGTCGATAAGAGCGTCGAGTCCGCGTCCGCCTTCTATCTCGTCGAGTCCGCGTCCTAATACGCTTCTATTGTATTTCTTGTGTACTGCCATCGTCTTGTTTGTTTACTCTTTTTTCGTTTTTGTTGATTATTTCCTTGGCGAGTGCCAAGTGGTTCTTCGACCCTGCCGAGTCGGCATCGTAAAGTATTACGGGGAGTCCATGGCTCGGACTCTCGCTGAGCTTCACGTTGCGTTGTATGACAGTCTTGAACACAAGTTCTTGGAAGTGTCGCTTCACCTCGTCGTATATCTGATTGGCGAGGCGCAGACGACTATCGTACATGGTGAGCAGGAAGCCTTCTATCTCCAACGCCGGATTGAGCTTGCTCTTTATAATCTTAATGGTGTTGAGGAGCTTTGTAATGCCTTCGAGTGCGAAGTACTCGCACTGCACGGGAATGATGACCGAGTCGGCTGCGGTGAGGGCATTCACAGTGATGAGTCCGAGCGACGGACTGCAGTCGATAAGTATATAGTCGTAGTCGTCGCGTATCTGGTCGAGCATGTTCTTTATGACGCGCTCGCGGTTCTTCAGGTTGAGCATCTCTATCTCAGCTCCAACGAGGTCAATATGGCTGGGAATGACGTCGAGCCCGTTGATGTCGGTGGTGTAGACAGCATCGTGTACGTCAGCATGATCGATGATGCACTCGTAGAGCGAGCAGTCAATCTCCTTGATGTCCACACCAAGTCCGCTCGACGCATTTGCCTGCGGGTCTGCGTCCACCACGAGCACCGTCTTTTCGAATGTAGCGAGCGATGCTGCCAAGTTTATTGTTGTTGTTGTCTTGCCTACGCCACCTTTTTGGTTGGCCAATGCTATTATCTTTCCCATTTGAAGTCAAAATTATTCGGCAAAGGTACATATTTTATATGAGAATAGGCTCGTTTAAACCTTTTTTCGTACTTTTGCATAAGAAATAAAACCAAAATTATGAATACGAAAAAGCCATTGATACTGATTTCTAACGACGACGGCTATCATGCCAAGGGTATAAACTCGCTCATTGACATGCTGCGCGACATTGCCGACATCATCGTATGCGCTCCCGAATCGGCTCGATCGGGCTTCGCCACGGCGTTCTCTGCCACAGTTCCGCTACGCCTCAAGCTGCGCCGCAACGAGGTGGGTATGCAGATGTGGTCGTGCAACGGCACACCGGTCGACTGCGTGAAGATTGCGCTGCAGGAGCTATTCGCTGACCGCCTACCCGACATGATTTTGGGTGGCATCAACCACGGCGACAACGCTTCGGTAAATGTTCACTATAGTGGCACAATGGGTGTGACACTTGAGGGTTGCATGAAGTACATCCCGTCTATCGGTTTCTCACTCTGCGATTTCTCTTCGGATGCCGACTTCGAGCCGCTGCGCCCATATGTGCGTCAGATTGTGCAAAAGGTGCTCAGCGAGGGTCTGCCCAAGGGCGTGTGTCTGAACGTAAACTTCCCGAAACTCACTGAGTTTAAGGGCATAAAGGTATGTCGTATGGCTATGGGCACATGGTACAACGAATGCGTAAAACAGCGCCATCCGCACGGCTACGACTACTATTGGATGACTGGCTCCTACCGCAACGACGAGCCGGAGCAGGAGGACACCGACAACTGGGCACTCACGCATGGCTACATATCCATCACACCGACACGCATCGATGTTACGGATTATGAGCTGCTGCGCAACTGGCAAAACAAGTTTTGAGAAAAGTAAAAAGGTAAAAAAATAAAAAAGTAAAAGGGTAAAAAAGCCCTTCCAATCCTTGGCTTAGGAAGGCCTAAAGAGGCTTAGTTCGGCTTAAACGCACCCTAAAGAGGCTTAGTTCGGCTTAAACGCCACCTGCCCTCGGCTTAAACACCACCTAAAAAATCATGAAATACTACTTAATCGTTGGCGAGGCATCGGGCGACCTCCACGCCTCGCATCTTATGAAAGCTCTGCTCAAGGAAGACACCACAGCGGAGTTTCGTTTCTTCGGTGGCGACCTGATGTCGGCTGTCGGAGGCACACGTGTGCGCCACTACCGCGATTTGGCGTATATGGGCATCATCGCCGTACTGCTCCACTTGCGCACCATTCTGCGCAACATGGCGTTCTGCAAGCGCGACATCGTGGAGTGGCAGCCCGACGTAGTGATACTTGTTGACTATCCGGGCTTCAACCTGAAGATTGCAAAGTTCGTACACAACAACACGCACATTCCCGTTTATTATTACATCTCACCGAAGATATGGGCATGGAAGGAGTATCGCATCAAGGAGATTAAGCGCAACGTCGACGAGCTTTTCTCTATTTTGCCGTTCGAGGTGCCGTTCTTCGAACAGAAGCACCACTACCCCATCCATTACGTAGGCAACCCTACTGCGGAGGAGGTAAGACAGTTCCAGGCTACATACGACGTAGACGATGCCACCTTCCGCCGTCAGCATGGGCTCGATGCGCGTCCCATCATAGCGTTACTCGCCGGCAGTAGAAAGCAGGAGATAGCGGGCACACTGCCACAGATGATTGCTGCTGCGCAGCGCTTCGCCGACTACCAGCTTGTGCTTGCTGCGGCACCAGGCATCGAACCCGAGTTCTACGACGCACACATCAACGGAAGCAACGTGCGCGTGGTGCGCGGTGAGACCTACGCCCTGCTTTCTCATGCCCACACGGCACTCGTCACGAGTGGCACGGCTACGCTCGAGACGGCACTTTTCCGCGTTCCGCAGGTGGTGTGCTACAACACCGCGCTGCCCAAACTGGTGGGACTGCTGCGCCCGTTGGTGCTGAAGGTGAAATACGTGTCGCTTGTCAACCTCATCGCTGACCGCGAGGTGGTGCCCGAATTAGTGGCTAACACGTTCTCAGAAGCTAACGTAGCCGAGCAACTCACACGCCTGCTTTCCGACGGCGAGCCACGCCAACAGATGCTTGCCGACTACGAGGAGGTATGGCAGAAGATTGGTGCAGACAGTCCGTCGGAGCGCACTGCGAAGGAAATGGTTTTAAAAGTAAAAAAGTAAAAGAGTAAAAAGGTAAAATGCGCAGCTGCATTTTACCTTTTTACTTTAGAACCGTGCCAAGACTCTTACATATACTTCTTTACGAACTCCAGCACTCTGTGCGTGTACTCCTCTTTGTAGTCACCATACGCATCGGCGTGCTTGCTGCCGTGTGCTATCCAGAGTGCCTTAGGCTGCGGTTTCGCCTCGTAGAGCGGATACACCATCCAGGTGGGCACAAACGTATCGTTGTCGCCGTGTATGAAGAGCATCGGCTTCTGGCACTTCGCAACCTGCTTCAGTGGCGATGCCTCATTGAAGTTCCAGCCGTACTTAACCTGCACAAGCCACGAGGCGGTGTACATCAGTGGGAAGTCGGGTAACGAGAAGCGGGCAGATATTTCGTTCGAGAACTCATCCCACACGCTCGTATATCCACAGTCCTCCACGAAGCACTTCACATACTGCGGTATCTGTTCGCCACTGACGCACATCGTCGTAGCGGCACCCATCGAAATGCCGTGCACCACAAGACGCATCGAGTCGGCTTCGGTGCGGAACAGTTCGGGTGCAAGACTTATCCAGTGCAGCACGTCGAGGCGATCCTTCCATCCCATCTGTATTGCGTCGCCGTCGCTCTGTCCGTGCGCATAGAGGTCGGGCAGCAGCACGTTAGCCCCAAGCTCACGATTGTAGATGCGTGCGATGGGCAACATACGTGTGGCGTTGTCACAATAGCCATGCACAAGCACGGCGGTGCGACCCTCCGCACGTGGCGAACGAACAAACAAAGCATGGGCACGCTTACCCGTTGTGGGCATCACAACGAACGTATCGCGCAGTGCGCCCACGGCTTGCAAGCTGTCTACCCACGACTTCAGTTCGGGGAAACGCTTCTCTATCTGTGCCAAGTTGGAGTTGCGCTCGCGCTCAGCACTCACAAGGGCATAGTCGACGAGGTAGAACGAAGCTGCCGTAACTATGGCGAGGAAGAGCGCAAGGGTGGCGCCAAGGGTGACGAATAACTTTTTATGCTTCATACTGTTAAGAGTCTACAAATACTACTTCAGATACGGCTTCAGCACCTCCACCCACTTCTGGTATCCCTTGCCGAGCAGATGCAGTCCGTCGTTGGTGTACTCCGGGTTCATCACGTCGGTAGAAGGCGTTACGAGCGACTTGTACACGTCGATGTATGTAACACCGTGGCGTGCGGCAACAGCCTTTATCTTTGCATTGAGCGCAGGAATATTCTTCTTACGGTCCATATGACCAGAAAACTTGTTGAACTTCGGATTCACAGGGAACACACTCTGCACGTAAAGCTTCGTCGCAGGCGACTCGCGCTTCACGCGCTCCACAATTTTCTCCACGTTCTTCACAATCTCGTCCATACTCTTGCCACGCGCAAAGTCGTTGGTACCGATGAGCAGGAATATCTTCGCCGGCTTGCCCTTTGTCACAGTGCTCAGACGGTCGAGTACGCCTTGGGTTGTATCGCCACTGATACCGCGGTTCTTGGCGTGCGGATTGCCCAGCAGCTCTGCCCACTCGCCACCGTTGGTGATGCTATTGCCGAGGAAGATGATGTCGCTCTTGCTGGTAGGCAGCGCCTCAAACAGAGTGGCACGCTGATAATAGAATGTGGAGTGTTTCTGCTCCTGAGCCTGCATCGTGCACGCACAGAACAGACTCAACATAACGATTAGCTTCTTCATAGTTGTACTTTTATTGTTACGCTACGCTCAAGTTGGTGCAGCAATCGAATTGAAACGTTTATTTAACTCTAACGACAAAAGTACTAATAAAAATCGAAAACGACTATGTTTTTTGCATCCTTTTGTGCAAAAAACACAGCTACGAGGAAGACTTATTCGACAAAAATACGTAACTTTGCAAGCGTTAAATCAAAGTGTAACTAATTTATGGACGACTATCACGCGGAAAACCCGAATTTGTAATGCAGGAGGACGCTCTCACAATGCGGTCTCCCAAGCATCGTTTAATCCAAGGAGACAGCTTTATGAGAACATACTGGAACACCAATTCTACCCTCAAACAAATCGAAGAGTGGCAGCCGAACTGCTGGATACAAGTTACATGTCCAACAGAAGAAGACCAGCAATTGCTGGAAGACGAGTTTAACATACCCGATTATTTCCTTTCCGACATCAGCGATACCGACGAACGTGCCCGCTACGAGTACGACGACGGCTGGATGCTCATCATCCTCCGTATTCCGTACGTCAAGGAGATACGCTCACGTACGCCGTACACCACCGTGCCACTCGGCATCATTCACAAACGCGACGTGACCATCACCGTGTGCTACTACGAGACGAACATGATGATCGACTTCGTGTCCTACCACCAGAAGCGCGGCGAGGGATTTACCGACTATGTTGACATGACATTCCGTCTCTTCCTCTCTTCTGCCGTGTGGTATCTAAAACGCCTGAAGCAGATTAACACGCTCATCGAGAAAGCGAAGCACAACCTCGACCACAACGTGAACAACGAGTCGCTCATAGCACTCTCGCGTCTGCAGGACTCACTCACCTACTTCGTCACATCTATCCGTGGCAACGAGACATTGCTTGCCAAACTGAAGTTCAAGCTGCAGGTGGACGAACTGGATGCCGACCTCATCGAGGACGTAAACATCGAGATGTCACAGGCTCGTGAGACAACGAACATCTACTCCGACATTCTCGAATCGACGATGGACACCTACTCATCCATCATCAACAACAACATGAACACCGTGATGCGTACACTCACCTCCGTGTCAATCATCATGATGTTGCCTACGCTCATCTCCTCATTCTTCGGAATGAACCTCATCAACGGCATGGAAGAATACCCGTTCGGCTTCATCGTGGCGATACTTATCTCGGTGATAATATCAGCCCTTTCATGGATTATACTGCGACATAAGCGACTGCTTTAAAGCAAAATGCAAAAATAAATTGCGTTTTTTGTCGCTATTCAAAATATTTTATTTAAGTTTGCAGTCTATAATAAATAATGTGAGGATGTGACTTCGCGCCACATTCGTGTGAATTACCCTTATCATAAACTTAAAACAGTTAAATGATGGACTCTCAAGAAAACGCCCTGTTGCAAGGTGCACAAGAAGAGCAGAACGTGGAGCAGACTGCCGTAGAGCAGACCGCTGCAGCCGACGTTCAGCAAGTAGAGAACACAAAAGTCTACAAAACTAAACAAGAAGTCGTTGACCGCCTGAAGGAAATCGTCGCAAGCGACGAAGCTCCAGTTAAGGAGGAAATCGACCTTTTAAAGACAGTATTCTACAAACTCCACATCGCAGAGCGTGAAGCACGCCTGAAGGAATACATCAACGGCGGTGGAAACCCTGAAGCTTATCAGGTTTTGCCCGACGAAACCGAGGAAACTTTCAAGGCGCAAATGGCTGTAATCCGCGAGAAACGTGCGCAGATTATGCAGCAGCAGGAGGCTGAAAAGCAAGCCAACCTGGAGAAGAAACTCGAAATAATTGAGAAAATCAAAGCCATGGCTACATCGCCCGACGAGGCAGGCAAGTCGTTCGGTGAGTTCAAGGAGCTGCAGCAGCAGTGGAAGGACATCAAGAACGTGCCGGCTGACAAGGCTAACGAGCTTTGGCGCAACTACCAGTTATATGTTGAGCAGTTCTACGACCTGCTCAAGCTCAACTCTGAGGCTCGCGAATACGACTTCAAGAAGAACCTCGAGCTGAAGACAAAGCTCTGCGAGGCAGCAGAAAAGCTCGCCGACGAGGAAGACGTAATCAGCGCTTTCCACCAGCTTCAGGAGCTGCACCAGCAGTACCGCGAGATCGGACCGGTGGCTAAGGAGCTGCGCGAGGAGGTATGGGCACGCTTCAAGGCTGCATCAACCGTAATCAATAAGCGCCACCAGCAGCACTTCGAAGATCTCCGCGCTAAGGAGGAGGAGAACCTCGCACGCAAGACTGCCCTCTGCGAGAAGGTGGAGGAACTCTGCAAGACCGACAACAAGGGTGCTGCCGACTGGGAGAAGCACTCTAAGGAGATTATCGACATACAGAACGAGTGGAAGACCATTGGCTTCGCTCCACAGAAGATGAACGTGAAGATATTCGAACGCTTCCGTGCTGCCTGCGACGACTTCTTCGGACGCAAGGCAGAATACTTCAAGGCACTCAAGGCTACCTTCTCAGAGAACATCGAGAAAAAGAAGGCACTCGTAGAGAAGGCGCAGGCACTCGCCGACAGCACCGACTGGAAGGCTACAAGCGACAAGCTCATCGCGCTGCAGAAGGAGTGGAAGACCATTGGCATGGTTCCGAAGAAGCTCGGCGACCAGCTCTGGCAGGACTTCCTCGGCGCATGCAACAAGTTCTTCGAGGCTCGCAACGCAGCCGGCGCCGGTCAGCGCAACGAGGAGCACGCCAATCTCGAGAAGAAGCAGGGCATCATTGAGCAGCTGAAAGCACTCGCCGAGAACGCTGCCGAAGCTACACGCGAGAAGGTGCAGGCACTCACCGAGGAGTACAACAAGGTGGGACACGTGCCGTACAAGGAGAAGGATAAGCTCTACGAGGCTTATCACGAAGTGCTCGACCGCATCTACAAAGAGCTGAACATCTCTACAAAGCGCCGCCGTCTGAACGACTTCAAGGCCAACATCAAGAACGTGGCAAAGCGTGGCGAAGAGGCTCTCGACAACGAGCGTGGACGTTTGGTTCGCCGCTTCGACCAGCTCAAGCAGGAGATACAGACCTACGAGAACAACCTCGGTTTCCTCAACGCAAGCTCCAAGAAGGGCAACAGCCTCATCGACGAGATGAACCGCAAGGTGCAGCACCTGCGCGACGACCTCGAACTGGTTCGCCAGAAGATTAAGGCTATCGACGCAGAAAACAAATAAACGCAAGTTAACAATGCCCAAAGAGGCTTAGTAAGGCTTAGAAAGGCTTAGTTCGGCTTAAAAGCAGCCCAAAGAAGGCTTAAAATAAAAAAGATGGAGTCAACAATCGTTGGCTCCATCTTTTTGTTTTATCAGCGTCAGCGGAAAACACCGCCCATCAATTCTTCATATCCTTATCCACCATTGCCGCGACGCACGAATCCGACCACACATTCTCGGCGGTCTCAATCATATCGAGCACCGTGAAGACTGGCAGTATAACACCCATTATCGCAACAGGCGCACCCACGCCCGACATCAGCGAGAGCGTGAGGAAGAAGCACCCCATCGGCACTCCAGCGTTGCCGATAGCAGCCACCACGGAGATGAACAGCCAAAGCAGCATCACGGGCAGCGACAGCTCCACACCGCCGTTCTGCATCACGAAGAGCGATGTCACGAAGATGAACGCAGCACAACCGTTCATGTTGATGGTTGTGCAGATTGGCAGCACGAAGCGCGCCACCTTGCTGTCCACGCCGAGTCGCTCCTCCGAGGTCTGTATCGTCACGGGCAGCGTGGCAGCCGAACTTTTCGTGAACAGAGCCATGAGCACAGCCGGCATCATGCGGCGCATAACGTGCACGGGGTTGAGTCCGCGAGCCACGAGGAACAGTGGCAGCACCACGAAGAACTGCAGAATGTTACCACCCAATATCACGGCTACATACTTGCCTATAGATGCTACGACCGTGCCTGCCGACACCTCTGCCGACAGCTGCGCGGCGAACGCCACGATGCCAACAGGCAGCACAGCGATGAGCCAGCGGATGAGCCTTGACACTACCTCCTGCAGCGCACTCAGTCCGCGCATAAGCAGCACCTTATTATCCCCCTCGGGCATCTTCGCCAACGCCAAGCCCACAGCCACGGCGATGAGCAGCACCGACAGCACATTGCCCTCAATAAAAGGGCGCAGGAAGTTGTCGGGCACGATGCCAATCATATAGTCGAAGTACGACCCATTGGTCACCTCCTGCGGCACGCCGTCACCCAAACGGCTACTCTTCACCATCTCCATCGGCAAGTTGTCGGGCGAGATGATGATATAGAGCACCATGCCCACAGCAGCTGCAGCGATGGTGGTGAGCAGCGTATAGCTGATGGTATGGCGGAAGATGCGACGTGTTTCGCGCTGCATACCGAACGTTGCGAGTGTTGTTGTCACGGCGAGTGCTATGGTCGGCACAGCTATAAACTGGAAGAGACGTGTGAAGATGGTAGCCACGAAGTTAGCCATCGTGTTCACCCACTCCACGCCGAGCAATCCGAGGCACGAGCCCACAACCAATGCGCCAAGCCACAGCCAGAAGTTCTGCCTTCCGCCACAACAGGTGTGTTTTGTTTCTGATTTGTTGTTCATTCTAATCTCTAAAAGAAAGGGTTATTAAACGGTTTTCTTATTTCAGCGTTTCGACTTGAAGAACTCGGTCATCAGCGTTCGGCACTCCTCCTCCAGAACGCCACTCACCACCTCACACTTCGGGTGCAGAGCCTTTGGAGCGAAGGCGCGGAAACCGCGCTTCTCGTCTGCAGCACCATACACCACGCGCCGCACCTGCGCCCAGCCCAAGGCACCGGCGCACATGATACAAGGCTCTACGGTGACGTAGAGCGTGCAGTCGGTAAGATACTTTCCACCGAGCTGATTAGCAGCCGACGTTATCGCCTGCATCTCGGCGTGTGCCGTCACGTCGCCAAGTGTCTCCGTGAGGTTATGCGCACGCGCAATGATGCGGTCGCCAGCCACGACAACCGCGCCCACGGGTATCTCGCCCTCTTCGCGCGCAGCCTCTGCCTCCACAAGAGCGCGGCGCATAAACTGCTCGTCCTTCTTCTGCTGTTCTGTATTCTCCATGTCGTTTTATGTCTTCAAGTGGATACTTAATAAGTACATCGTAGATACTTAATATATACATCGTAGATACTACGTAACTAAAAAAGTGAATACAAAGATAATGCAAAAGAAAGACAACACAAAATAAGTGGTACTTATTTTTTTATAATATAAGTACCACTACCGCATACCAACCTTCTATTTAAAAACCTTGAACGACTCAACCATATATTTCATTATTGGATCGAGTTTGTCTGCATATTCACTCAAACAAAAGACAAAGCAATAGTAGAAATTCTTCTTTGTCTTTGTTGCATAAAGGTAACAATGATGCCTTGTACCATCTAATGTTATATCATATACAATGAGGTATGCATTTTCCTTTGCATCGACAGAAACTTGCTGGAAACCACTTGTCCCTTTAACGTTTGTATTTCCTTTAAGAATCAGGTTGGCGTAGTCTTTTGGAGTTTTTACGCCATATTCATAAAGTGTGGAAGTAGGGTCACATATCACAATGGCAGCAGGATCATAGTCTGAACACATAACACCAAGAATTTGGTCTTCATTGAGATTCGCATTACGAAAATCATCCGGGGCTTCAATTGAACATTCGCCACCATCAGATGTAAACACCTTCCATTTTATCTCGTTTGCATCTTCTTCGGGTTCGTCTATAGCAACCTGCTCGTCCGTGTCTTCATTGTTTAATTCAGAATATTCTTGTAGACCATTAGCCTTGTATAAGGTTGTAAGTATCGTCAGCAGAATTGCACTAAAGAAAACTTGGTAGAGATGACGGCAATGTGCCCAATCCCAGCCACTTTCCATAAGAGCCCAAGCCGAAACGCTATTTTTACGTATCTGTAAAATAGCAAACCATATACCGATAGATATAAGTCCTAATACGGATATAATCGGATTCATGTGTAACAGTCCGATGTTGCAACCAATACATAACAACGAGCTAATGACAAATATGTAAAATCCACATTTATTCCATCGCATAAGCAATATGCTTCCTAAGATGTTGACAAGCGCAAACGAAGCCAACAATCCATATCCTAATATTTCATTTGAGTAACCGCCTCCGAATATAGCAGCTCCACAAATGAAGAAGTACACCAAGTTGCAGATTATTACCAGCCATAGCCAGAAGCTGACACATCCATGACGTTTTTTAAGATTTTCCATATTTCTGATTTTTTATTTATACGTGCATCAATGACAAGTTCAAATGAGTACACAACGCTATAAATAACTTCTTCATACACAGGTTGTTTTTAGCTTTAGTTACTTTTGTCCTAAACGTTCAAGTGCCTCTTTAGCATCGTTAGCTGCTTTATATTTACTATCAGCACACTTTCGATACCATTCTATAGCTTTTTCCTTGTTTGTGCTCACTCCTATACCATTTTCATATAGTTTCGCGAGCTCAAGCATTGCCATACCTTGACCGTCTTCTGCCGCTTTATAGAAATACTTGAATGCTTCAGCATAATCCAACTCGTCTTTGCAGATAAGTCCGAAACGCCATGTAGCATTCTTATCCCCCTGCATAGAACCTTTTTTATAGTAGAATTTTGCTTGTTCTTTATCAGCTTTAACGCCTCTACCTAACTGGTACATATATCCCAAATTGTTGCAGGCGTTTCCATCGTTGTGATCAGCTAATTGCTTGTATTTCTTAAATGCTTTTTGATAGTATTTATCTGATTTTGCTTTGTCGTTAAATGGGTAGTATTCGCTAACGAGTATTTCACCCATCTTTTCCAATGCATCGATATAGTCGCGGTCTGCAGCTGCTTTGATGAAGGCGTATGCCTCAGGTAGCGAAACTGTACGTTGGTTATAACCATTTTCGTATTCCAATCCCGTTTCGTACATTTGCTTTGCAGTCATACCCATCAGCATTGTTTTTGTTGCATCTACGAAGTCTGACTCATACTCCACGGGGACGTTAAGGCGAATAAGTGCCTTGCGTCCGGTTGACTCCAACTCTGTGTCGTACAGAACAGACTTGCGATAACATTGCACAGCCATTGGTATGTCTACAGGAACACCTTTTCCGTTCTCATAGATATAGCCTGCATTTGACAACGCAACAGCACGCGATGAATTTTCTGTAGAACCACATTTGAGAAAACATTGCAAAGCTTTTTCGTAGTCTTCGTTTTCATAGTAGTAGTAACCAAGACTATTTGCAAGGCTGCTATAACCTGCATCAATGGCCTTCTCATAGTATTTCGCCATGAGTTCTTTGTTTTCAGAAGTACCTTCGCCGTATCTATACATGGTAGCTACGTATTCGTAAGCCTTTATATAGTCGTTATCAGCAAGTTCTTTAAAGATAGGGAAAGCCTTGCCGTAGTCTTCATCAGAGTAATATTTTTCTGCTTTAGCAAATGCTCCGTCTTTATCTCCAACAATATCAACATCAATTGTACCTGTTTCTATTATTTCTTTCAGTTTATCAATAGCAGCAGTTGTCACCCCCAACAGTTTCTTAAATGTTTCGTTGAAAATCTCTCCATTTTGACATAAAATATCAGAGCGCAGTGAATATGAGTTGTCTTGACAATACAATTTCACCACTTTATAACGGGCTATTTGCGATATACATTTCTCCACGTTTTGACGTGTAAATTTTCCGTCTCCACTTGAATAATCGAAATTGATAAAGAGTGTAACAAGGTACGGATCTTTCCAATTTTCGTTTATGATAACATAATAGCTGTAGCCATCATTTCTGAAAACGATGTCACCCTCTTTATCTATCTTAGGATTGTAGCCTTCGCGTGCAAGATGCTTTACAATACTAAGACGAATAGCCATCTGTTCTTTATTAAACTCTTTTGCCTGAATACCAACAACCATTGTTGCAAGTAAAAGGAATGTTGTTATAAGTCGTTTCATTTTTTTAGTGTTTTAATTAGTTAATTATGTCATAAGTAGCTTTCAATTGGTTGAATAAATCATCAAAAACATAAGTAAATTCCACCGATTTGCCCACAAACATTTCCGCAGAAATGAGTAGTGACTTTTCCAAACAGGTTACCTTTACACAATATTTTACATTGTAGTCGTTCAACTTTTGTAGTACATTGGCACGTGTTAGTTTTTCTCCATAAGACAGATACAAACAGATGCGCAGATACATTGGGTCTGTATTAGAGTCAGAAATCTCGATATAGTATGTGGTTCCTTCACTCTTAAATTTTAATCCATCGTCCTGCATATCTACACGCAGGCCTTTTTTCTGAAGGTATGCGGCGATGTCTTTACGTAATGTTTCTTGTGCAGCATTATAATTTTCTGCGAATGCAATACTGGTACATACAAGTACAATCAGTAATATTAATAGTCTTTTCATTGTTTTGTATTATTATTGTTATTATTGTTTGTATTCTCATTTACCTTTTGCAGTAACTCATAGAGGTATTTGGTTCTCACACCAAAGTTATATCCCTGTGTATTGGCAAGTCCTGAGTTGTTGATTGCAACGAGTTGTCCTTTTTTGTTCAGAACAGGTGCTCCACTGCTTCCACCTAAGGTGCTGGCATTATATCCGATGCGGTATTTTTCATTTTTCATCGAGATCTTACCTCTTTGCGGTTGCGGATGGATGCCATTTTTAATGTCTGCAAGCTGAATACCTGCGTTATATCCTAAGACTATTACATCATAGTCCTCCGGTATTTCATTATCCATAAGGTCTTTCTTGGGCACCTTAAAGAAGTACGCATCCTTTGGGATATCACGATCTTTGTTCTTTAGCTGGATTATTGCCAAGTCGTTCTCCGTAACACCTCCAGGTTCACCACTTGCACGCAGCGAGCATCCGATGAAGTCGTCCCATGTCTCAATGATAGAGTTCACAAACGCCACAGAAGTCTGACATTCCACCTTCACCTTAAAGTCTCCAAGTGTCAACAGCTTCTCCATTGCTTGTATTTGTTCGTGCAATTGTTTTTGCTGTTTAGACAGTTGGGTGTAATTTGCTTCTACACTTGGGTTCACAAGACTTAACGTACCGAGTTTTCTTAGGATGTCTGACAGAGTGTCGTTCTTTAGCTCAAGTTGTTCCTTTACATTGAGAAACACCTGTTTTACTAATTTCTCTGCCCCTTCTGGAGGAAGTGGGTCTGCGACATGACGATTTGTGGCTATCAATCCGTCTTTTGAAATCAAGAAGCCGGTTCCGGTATGTCTTAGTACGACATTTCCGTCCGATGGGTTGAACGTTACACCATTGATATTCTCATCCTTGTCAAATGTAAGGAAAATACGTTGAGGTTCACCGTCATTGGTCGTAAATCCTGTTTCTACATAATACATAGAATTTGATTGGATCAGCACAACTCCCTTTTCCATTTCCTTCATGGTTGGTGTTTTCCAACTGAAATTTTCCCAAAGCATGTATCCACCCCATGCAAGCAATAACAACAGTGGTAGCAGTGCAAGCCATTTGAGATTAATGCCGCGTTTCTTACCTTCTAGTCCTTTAAGTTGTATTGTGTACTCTGTAGCATCAGGTGCGAATTGTAAGTTTGCTTTCAGCGGATTTTCTCCCTTTATATGCAAATCGATTGGTACGACATCGCCATTGTTGAAGATTTGGTACGGGAATTCGGCTCTGCCGTCTTTTCCCGTAGTATTCTGGTAGGGCGTATCGCCGACAGAAATATTCAGGGATACATCAGGTACCGGTTTTCCCGACTTGCTCAGTACGGTTATACCCACTATCGACTTTTCCGCAGTCTTTACGATAAAGTAGTATGGCTTTTTAGCCTCTTCTGAGGTTATGGTATATTCCTCAGTGTTGGCATAATTGGCAGTGTCAATAACTACAAATTTCTGACCTTCCATCATCATCGGTAGCTGGATAACTCCGTCGGTTCCTGAATTGTACACTGTATCCACACCATTTACAACTATTTTCACGTTATAGTTGAAAACAGTATTTCCATACTGGTCTTCAATGAAGAGAACCGGTGCAAACTTCACGAACTTTTTCACATACGTGTCGTAAATGTCTATGTTTGGTTCAACCTCGAAAGTGCGTTCTTGGTTGCCTTGTATATTCGGGAAAGAGATACCGAACGTGTCGCCATAAGCAAACTCTCCCAAATAAGCAATGCCTTCATCAGAAGTTGTGAATATCTGTTCTTTGTCTGCGGTCTGCAACCTAACAACCTCGTCTGGCACAACATTGTTGTTTTGGTCAAATACACGCAGCTTCACACCTTTCTTCTTCCTTTCTATTTTAGGCGTTTCTGCTTGTAGCACTGCTTTTTGTGCAGAAGTCGGCTGTTGCTTCGTCTCCAGTACGGGCGTACTTGTTTCTGGCAAAGGTATTGTTGTCGGCTCTTCCCTTTCAATTGTCTCTTTAGGCACGGCTGCAACATCTTTACCAACCCGCTCTTTACCTATCGGTTTCTGTTTGTCGCTCTTTTGTGGCGATACATTTATAGAAGGTTCTTCTATAGGCTTTGACACACGTTTTATAAAACCGCTATTGGGGTCTGTTGTGTTTTGGTGGGCAAACTTACAACCCCATCCTACGAGTACAAACTTGTAGCCGCTGCCTTCTGAGCGATAGAACACAAAACTGTAATCGGGAATTTCGAGAATGTCGTCAGTGTATGCTGCCAACTCCTTAGACTGTACAAGTTCCTTACGCACTGAGTTTATGTTCTTAGCAAGAGCGTTGGACAAGGACTTTTGCAATGCAGCTGGAGCCTCTGCAAAATTGCTGTATTCCGCATCGTCATCTGCATACCATATTATGCCTGTTGATTTGGTAGATATTTCTGCAAATAACGAAGCCTTTTTGCCGAGAAGCATACGCAGGCGCGAGTACACCGTGTTGTAGTTGAGCTTCAGCCGGAAGCTCAACTCGCCATTTCGTATTTTAAATATCTGTTTCATGGTGCTCGCATTTTATTTAGTGTTTACAGTAAAGCCCGCTTCACTCCATGCATCTGCAAGTTTTTTTACAATTTCTGCTCTCGGATACTCCTTCTTATTGTCAATTCCTAAGCATGTTTCCTTTTTGCTGTCAATGAATTTCTTCAACAGTCGCTGAGCGTATGGTATCTTATCAATATAATACGTCTCGTCGTCAGCCTCCAATGCCTTCAAGAGGGCTTTGGCATCTCTGCTCTCTTTTTTCTCAACAACCTTGAACACTCTTGCCAGTTCCTTCATTGTGTATTCGTAGTCGTCAAAGACATAAGCAATCTTTTCATAGTCTTTTTTGAAAGCAGCAAATTCTTGCGCATCAGCCTCTGTACTGTATTCCGGCAGCTTCATACTTTCCAACTTTACTTTGATGGCTCTGTATTCAGCTTGAGTGCATCCGTCTTCATAGGCTTTATACATCTCTATCATAGGAATGTATTTTTTGCCAATCTTCTTGACACGTATGCTGTCCTCATACAAATCCCTAAGGCTTTTATACTTTTTCATCACTTCTGTGAAGTTGTTGCTTTTCAACTTTATCTTTTCACGTTTGCTTAGTAGAGTTACGCTTCTTTCTAATTTAGCTAATGAATCGTCATTTTCCACTATTTTTACAGACAAGTCGATAATAGCCTCACCCAACTGTTTGGGGCTTTCGGTTTGGGCTGCCATCCCTAAGGGTAGCAGTCCAGACATTATAAAAAACAAGATCTTTCTCATAATTTCTATTTTTATTGTTATTGCCCAAGCACATCCCTGCCCTTCACCTTAGGCTTTTTCCCTATTTTTTCATCTGCTTCCACTTCTGCTTCCGCTTTTGCATCTACTTCCACTTCCGCTTTTGCATCTGCTTCTACTTCCACTTCCGTTTTAGTCGCTTCTTTCTTTGCAGACTCGGTGGTTGTTTTAGATTTTCGGGCTTTTATCAGAGCTTCTTTCAAATCCTTATACAACTGTTGCTCCTCTTCTTTATTCGTGTTTTTTAAGAGCAGCTGCAGTTCCTCTGCATCATAAAGTCCAGTATTCAGATAGGCTCTGCAATTCTTTTCCCATTCTACCATGAGAAGTTTTCTCTGCTTGTTCTTTTGGTCTATCTGCATTTTTACTTCTTCCAAACGTTTTTGCAACCCTTTTTTTGTCCGTTGCAGTTTTTCTACACTGTTGCCATTGTCTTTTGGCTTCTCTGCTGCTATTGACATCAGCGGAGCCATAAGCAACGAGAAGGCTATCAAAATTATACTCTTTCTCATGATGCTATTAGTTTGAGGGGTTGTTTACAAAGTTGTTCAATCGTGCTCTTGCTGACGGGTTTGTCGAAATCTCATCAAAGCGCATCTGGTCTTCGAGCAATGCCTCTATGTCGTTTGTCTGGCGGTAGTGTTGCTCAATGAGCAGTTCCAGTCGTTGATAGTATTGCTGCTCGATTGCGTATGATCGGCTGTCAAGATTTTCTACCTTTGCACGTATTGAAGGATTGTTGCAGAAATGCGACTTGTAGTAAGTCGAATTCTTTATCTGTGCTTTACGCTGACTGCTATTGTCACCGCTGAAGGCTTTGAGTGGGTGTGAGTATGATACCGATATACCGCTCAACTCCAGCATACCGAGCAACTGATGGTAAGCAGCAAAAAGGTTTGACGCATCTGTGAGATTGTTGTTGTTGTCTTGTCCTGCACTCTTGCTACGCAATAGGTTGAGTGCCGCCTCATAGTGGCTGACTGTACCTTTCGGATACGACTTCTGTTTGAACAACTTGTCAGAACCCGTTTTTAGATAACTGCATGAATTAGCAAAGAGGTAGCGTTGCAAAGCCATCTCTTCGTCCATCTTGAGCAATTCACCGTTGCTTGTGGTACGGTCGGTATGAATACCCACTTCTATTTTGTTGTAGCCGTCAACAGTCCACTTGCCTTCTGTACAGAGAGCTTTTATCTTTTCTTTCCATACATTGGCTTGCGGCGACTTTAATGTTGGCTCCTTTTCTGTCTCACCATCGATGTTGATGAACACCAAGCCGACCATAGCTCCTACTATAACAAGAGCTATTAATGCTAATTTTAGTATCTTCATAGTTTGTCTATTTTTTATTTAATTTTACTTTTGTTTTGGGCTTTTATATTGCTTAATTGCATTTTCTACACCACGCCAAGTTGTAACACCATTTAAATACTGTGCCATTTCTACGGCATGACCTTTAACTATGTTGTTATATGTTTTCTTTATCTTTTCCTGTTCATCTGTTTTAGTTTCTGCATGTATTAACACTGCTTTACCGTTCGTACCTATCAGAGGTTGACCAATTTTAACATCTATGTTTCCGTTTTTATCTTCCTTGAGAGTATCCGTTTTAGGA
>ULZG01072859.1_pt1 | contig 23627 bp, 20 predicted proteins | sample 1962881 | NCBI WGS metagenome assembly ULZG01 (sample SAMEA4835883, study PRJEB28245) | human gut metagenome | biome: gut microbiome; material: fecal sample | place: Denmark | collected 2008 | reverse complement strand
CTGTCATCTAAAAAGAAATTAATCCCGACATCTCCAAGTAAAATCAAAACATCTTCCCTGGTGGTCCCATGATGCCTGCAAAAGAATTCCACTTTTCTAAAATGCCTGTGGCAATCACCCGTTATATAATACTTCATCTTTTTCACTCCTACTCTCAATCAGATTCACTAAAAATTTCACTAATTATTAATTCATGGCTTTATTAGTTAATTTTTGAATCTACTCAATCGGGAATTGATTATATTGGAGTCTTTCAAGCAATTCTTCATCTTCTATCATAAATAAATCGCTTTTTCCACAGACAATAACAAGCAACTGCCCTAATCGCAAATCCGGATATTGATTCCATACTTTTTCTAATTTTGACAGGATTTCGTCAAATCTTCCTTTGTCCCTGCCCGGTCCTGTAACAAAAGATTTTTCGTATAAAGTCTTTTTCATATATTCCAAAAATCCTTTACGGTTATCCTGCTCATCCAGTCTGGCATATTCAATATCTGTTGGCGCACAATGTTCATGGCTGAAAACAGATAAAAACTTCTGACCTTCATACATTAAGTTTACCGGAACCTGAAAATCACTATAATCACCTTTTTCAGCTACTGTTATATATTGTTCCTCTTCTTCATCATTTTCAGGAGCATCTACAATTCCATATAATTCTGTTCCTATAATATGAACTATATCGCCCCGTCTAAACATCAACGGAAGCTTCACATGTTTATCTTCAAAGCTTGTATTATCTATGTCCCCAGCAAATTCACCAACTACGGTGCTATATAGCCAGAAACGATTTTTTCTATATCCTTGTTCATCAAATTCCATTCCACCAAGCACTTTTCCACTTCCGGCTTCTATACACTCAAATGCTCTTTTTTCAATCAAAAACTTTGTATTTTCTTCCTTCCCCTGCTGACGTGCAGTTACAAAATCCAGATAACTTCCCTGCTCTTCATACTTTTTTGTATCACTCCAGACAGATAAGACATAATATGTATCTTTTTCTCTCTTTTGGAACCCTTCATACAATTCTTTATTTCTGGATAGTCTATCTTCTATCTGCTTTTTCAACACTTCGTCTGATGTGTGTTTCGCTATATCCAGCAATCCCCATATTACGTCATCATACAATAATTGCCTGTTATTATAAAAAAGCGTTGCTTTTTCCCAGTCCGAAAGTTCTATTCCTTGTTTTTTCAAAAATCTTTTATAATCTTCCGACATTATGAAATCAGACATAAAACTCCTCCCTTGTCTCCAGACACAAACAGCCTAACCTGCCATTTTCAAACCCGCGGTCACAATCTATCATATAGAGATTCCGTTTATCATTTTCCCATATACGATTACCTCCAATCGGTCTGTGACCGCAAATCGTAATGTAATTATCAATAGCACTCCCTCTAAAACATAATATCTTCTGGCTTCATTGCTTCGTTCAAGTTTCTAGTTTGCCACTCCTTACATCGTTTGATTTCGGCATACTCTCTTGCTGTCTGTATCACCGCCTGACCTTTCATCACTTTTTCTTCATCTTCACTCTGCAAATAGTTTCCAAATGCCTTCATTGCGCTTATGAAGGTCTGATTTTCTTCATCCCCTGGAATATGTTCCGGTTCTTCTAACTGAAGATACAACGGGTTCATATGATTATGTGACCAGCAACCGGATTCCGTTAATTCATATACCATAACCTGTATGTCCGAAAAATCTACATACCACTTTCTATCTTCTATTCTCTTTAAATAATCATCCCAATCTTTTTTCCCTTGTGAAAGAACACCATAAGTCCCTGTTGTAACCTCTTTCACGATACTTCCTACCGGCATATCAAATGGTATTTTTATAAATGGAAATTCAAATCGTTCCGGTCTGTACGAACTTACAATCTCTTCTTCCTCTTTTGTCAGTTCATTTGACCAGATTCTTGTTATTTCCCCTTTTTTATTGAAAGATACTCCGGAAACCTCTGTGCCATCATATTCACAAAACTCCGGGATTTCAATCCCCATATATGGATTTCCTCTTTCTGAAGTTCTGACTATTTCATCTTCAGCATTCTTAACAATCCGATATTTCTTTATTAAACAACTGGTATCATAGTTGCTGGCATATTTTAATGAATAGATATATGCCTTATTATATTCCGCAAAGACACCATTACAGCTCCCATCTTCATGATCCTCCACTATGTATACGTAACCCCCGGATACATTATCTAAAAATGCACTCCATTCTCTTTTTTCAAATTGAACTCTCTCTTTGATTTGTCTTTTCAGATCTTCATCCTTCGTTGTATCAGCCAGTTTTTCTATTGCTTCCAGTCTTTCTTTCCATAGCATGTCTGGCTTATTCCAAATCAATGCTGCTCTCTGAAAATCATTAAACTTAAAATCAACAGATGCCAGATACTCACGCATTGTTTTTGAAGGTACTAATTCATACATATTTCTTTTCTCCCCACAACTCTTCCTATGCAACTCATTCTAATTATCAGACATCATTTTCTATCAATGTAAACAACTTTTTCGCTTACTGATAAGCATCTATATCGCTCAGAATTAATAACTTTTTCCATCATCTCAATTGGAGATGATCCAATGCTTTCCAATAATTGCTTAAATACTGTCACAGACTGCCCGCTGCACAACTGCACACCTTTGCGTGTATAATCTGCATGGAATACATCATGTCTGCTGTTAACATTCCAAAAGACTATATTCGGAATCTCATATCCGTAATCAGAAAACTGCTTCTTCATGTTTTCATAAAAACTCCAGTCATCTGATCCACAATAATCAATTTCCATATCAGAAATTACAATGATTGACTTTGGCATCTCCTGCTGTGAGACATCATGTTCCACAGCTATATCCAATACTTCTTGAAAAGCTACTCTTAAATCAGTATTCATTCCCCAGTCTGCTTTTTCTACATACTGGATTTTCTGTTCCAGAGTTTCCCCCTTTAACACAACTGTTTCCGGTTTTTCACTGAATGTCATGAACAGATTGTGATATGCTCCCTTATTACGCTCTGCAAAATAAATTGCAAGACCAATCGAAGCAGCCATCGGTCTTCCATACATGGATCCCGACACATCAGCCATCACGATTGCATTCATTCCTTCACTTAAGTAATCCGGTAATTGTCTCCACTGAGCTTCTAATACCTTGCTGTCTTCTCCATCATATAATATCTTTTCTACAATATCATACGGATATAATACAGCCGAATGAATTTTTTCTTTTCCAGCTAAAGCTGCACCGATATAATTCTTAAAGCGTTCTTCATCGTGTCTCATAAATGCATTACGATAAATCATCATGGCTCGTCCCGCTACATTTGAATATTGGATTTCATTCCACTTACCTGTTGACATCAAGCTTTCTGTTACACTGATATGCTTTCGCATAGATCTTACAATGCGTTTAAAATTATATACTGAATAACCAAGTTTTTTGGCTGTAAGGACTCCCAGTTTTCTCGTATGTTCTGATTTAGAATCTGCTGTCTTAATCCACTTTGCCAAAAGTGAGATAGCCTTTCCCTGATTCATGTTCTGTAAATCTTCTTCGAACTGTTTCTTCATGGAAGCCCACATCTCATCTTCTATTGTTGTCCCAATTAAACAATACAAATCATCATATCTTCCAAATACTCCAACTAAATCAAGATTTGGAAGAATTGCTTCCGGGTGATATTCTGCCATGTATCTTAAAAGTGTACGAAATGTCTTACGCTCTCCAAGCCCTTCACGAATATCACGCGCATAGAATGCCGTCTTTACCGTAAATAACGGATCCACTTTATATGCTTCTGCAAATAATACCTGTATTCTTTTTTCATCTGCTTCACGCAAAGCTCCGACAGTACTAAAGAAATCTAATCTTGAATCCCCTGTTGTATTTAATGCGGCTGCTCCATTTTCAGTTCTTGTAAGTGCTGCCCGCCTTCTCATTAATTTTGCATACGTCATATCGTTCACCTTCTTTTTTCATGATTTGTTAAGAGTGAGGGTTGGAATCGAACCAACGACACCGCAGTCTCCTTGAATAATAGTTGCTGTCCGAGTCACGAGCATGACTCATTTTCATTATTTGCGTACTCTGCCACTGAGCTACCTCACTCGCACCGGGCGGGCGGGAATCGAACCCGCGACAACAATAACTTTTACCAAAAATATTTGCTGTTAGTTTCACAAACATGAAACATTCATTAAACTGTGCTCTACCACCTGAGCTACCGCCCTTTATTACTCATATATATTGCCTCATATCTTTTCAGATATTTCATTCAACCTCTAGTTTAATTTCTCGCATATCTCATCGTAATCTTCAAACATTATTCTGATTCCGTTCTCTTCACTCTCAACATGATAATGCCCTGCATACCATTCAGAAAAATCCAGATTATCATAAATTTCCTGCAGCCATTTTTCTGTTGATTTATCTACGGTTCTCTGATTCAGTCCCGGAATAAAAGCCCATGTAGGTTCTGCTTCTATTGGAACTGTGTGTGAAAGAATAATATCAATAGACCAGCCCTCTTTTTCCAACTGCTGCTCCACATAATTCATAATCCTGTCATCTGGCTGTTCTGTGTCAAACCACGGCATTTTATGGCTGATCCGGTAATACTTGTCTACGCTATATGCCCCGCCAATTGCCATCACCTTTTTACCGTGAAAATTATAGATTTCTCCGTCTTTTGCAAATAAAATATTCGGATATGCTTCTTCCACATATACAAGTCCGTCATTCCACATCACCTCCTCATAATCTCCAGCTCCCCACGGTCTCGCCTCATGATTCCCATGAACACAAAATAATGTAATATCTAAACTTGACAAATCATTTTTTAATTGTCGATCTGTATTATCAAGCCAATAATTAATTCCTGCATCGCCGAGAATAATCATCACATCTTCTTTTGTTGTATCATTTTCACTACAAAATTCTTCTATTCTGTTAAAATTTCCATGTGTATCTCCGGTTATGTAAAAATGCATATGCTTTCCTCCGTTTATCTTTTTATCCAATCTTTTTCTGTAGAGACAATCATCTCTCACTTTCTTCTATAGCATTTCTGCCAAAGTTCTGGATAGTCTCTAAGATTACGATATGATTCCTCCCTCCATATAGGTTCTCCCCAAAAACGATAATCACATATATCCCAGGATTCATTTAATCTGCGGTAATAATTAGATTTTCCGATTTGAATATCATCTGGGGTTATCTTTGCCTTTCGTCTGATTCTCCTATTCGCAAATTTTTTCCCCTTATTTCCGGCTTTGGTGGTTTTATATACCGGCGTATGTTTATAACTGCGGCTCATAACACTTCCTCTCCATGTTCTGTATCTTTTAAGCGCTTATGGCAAAACCAATTTTCTTCATTTCTGTTTTTGCCATTGATGGCATCTTAGGTATATCACATTCCTCAAGTGTTGTAATTAAACTTGTAGTTAAATCTGACTCATTTAACCGCGATACTCTCTCCGCCAGATTCATCTCGGCTTCCTCTAACATTTTCCGCACAAATCTCCCATTTCCATAATCCTTACTTCCTTTTACACCTGCATACCTTGCTCTCAATTTCTCCATAGCTGCATCTGTAATTGTCATTTGCTTTTTAGAAACCATAAGTTTTGTTATATCACAGAGTTCATCTACAGAATAATCTTCGAATTCCACCTGAAATGCAATTCGCGATTTCATTCCCGGATTTCTGTCTAAGAACTGCTTCATTGATTCCGGGTAACCAGCGAAAATAACAATCACATCATCTCTGTGGTTCTCCATCTCCTGAACAAGTGTATTAATTGCCTCATCTCCGAATCCATGTTCATAGGCATCACAAAGGGCATATGCTTCATCAATAAAAAGAATCCCTCCCCGGACTTCTTTGAATTTTTTCTTAATCATGGGTGCGGTCGAACCTACATGATCACCTACCAGATCTGCCCTGCCTGCTTCTACAAAGTTTCCTGTAGATAAAATATTTTCATCTTTCATAATTTCTGCAAATAGTCTTGCAACTGTTGTTTTTGCTGTACCTGGATTTCCAGTAAAAACCATATGCAGTGAAGCATTTCTCTTTGGAATTCCTTTTTCCACACAGAGCTTATTCAGCTTATAATTTGCAATCGCTTTATGAATCACTCTCTTCACAGAAGCTAATCCCACCATTTCATCCAGTTCTTTTTTCGCAGTACCAGCTTCCCGCTCTTTCTTTCCTTCTTTCTCCGGCATACTGATATCATCTCTTGTAATCAAAAACAATTCTTCACTTTGAATTTTACTTGCATCTTCTTTTTCACCAAGAAGCCTGGCTGCCTGCTGCCCGATTGCATGTTCAATGAAATTTCGCACATATCTTCCATTACCGAAATTATCATTATTGCGTGCTTTATCAAAAATATAATTGGCCTCTTTTATCACATCATTAGCTACATGAAAACCACGCTCTTCAATCATCATTTTGAAAATGTCTGTCAGTTCGTCTGTTGTATAATCTGGAAATTCAATCCAATATGGAATTCTGCTTTTCAGTCCCTCATTCATTTCCATAAATTCTTTCATACGCTCATTGTAGCCGGCAAGTATAACGATTACATCTTCCCTCTGATTTTCCATCTCCTGCAGCAATACGGTAATAGCTGTATCACTCTTTAATGAGTATGCTTCATCGATAAAAAGAACACCTCCCTTAGCTGCCACGAAAGCCTCCCTGATATTTTCAACACAACACATACCATCCAGATCCATTCCACCTTTTTCAACAAATGCACCACTTTTTAAAATTTCTTTTTCTTTTGCAATCCCGGAAAATATTTTTGCTACTGTAGTCTTAGCTGTTCCAGGATTTCCGCCAAATATCATGTGCATCGTGCTGGACTGGTAATCTTTCCCTCTTCGCTTTTTCCGCTCCTTTTCCACAATATCTGCTGCGATGATATTTTCTATCTGTTTTTTTACAGTCGTAAGACCAATCATTTTCTTCAATTTATCATAAGAAGACGCTGCATTTTCATCTCTGTCCATGTAAAATTCATCGGAACAATTATATTCATATGCCTGCAGTACATTCTTATTCAGACACCATGCTTCGAATTGTTCATAAGCCATAAGTACATCTGTCTGCGTAAATTCATTTCCTGGAAATTGTCCCATGAACTCAGAAGCCTGGTCTGCATACTCTGCATATTCGGATTTCTCTATCAAAGCTTTTAGATAAAGTACAGCCTCTTTTCTATCACCTGTTCCTTCTTTTAACGTAACCGGAATTACATATTTCTTCAGTTCCGGTAAAAGGAAATAAGAAAATCCCGGTTTGTCCATGTTATATGTAAATACGAAAAGGCAATTATTTCGGTATTTCTTCACAAGCCCCTCCAAGTATTTACTGACCATAGCATAATCTACCGGATCCCAGCCAAACTTTTCAGAAAGATCAAAAACAATCACGCCACCATAATTATTCTCTATAATGTCCTCAAGATGATTATCTTTACAAAATATATCCGGCTCAATCTCACTGATTATTTCCATGCGACTGCTCCTGATTCTGTTCGCCTTTCGGAGACTTTGCATCAATATTTCTATCATTTCACTTGCAGCCTCCATACTTCGGCTGGAGATAATATAATGCACCATATTTCCAGTATGTTCTGACATATTTGCATGGGCTTCTATATTCGCTAATTCTTTCTTAAACTTCTGGTTATATATAGCATGCTTTATTTTTTTATCCCGTGAAATAATTTTTTCCTTGAAATCATAGTGAAGCGCTTTTAAATCCGAGAAATAGTTATAAATCCATATATTTGCAATTTCCGGCAAACGATTTCCCCCATAATCCAGATATGATCTTCTTCTCGCTTCAAGAAAATTTTCCAGATACTCACACATTGTGATTTCATAAGGATTTTCTTTTATTTTTTTGATACAAAATGCCTTCCCAAGCATTTCCATAATATAATCATATGCATCTTGAAGTCTAAGTCTTTTTTCATTGTATGAAAATGTAGCTGAAACAAAATTTTCCTCTTCTCTATAAGCTAAAAAAGTAAAATCATTTTTCATATTTTGATACATATAACTATTTACCGCTGCAACCGGATTTTGGTACGAATATCCACAATTTTCAAGTTTAGAATTATTCTTAATTTCATCTGCATTTGTATTAAGCTTTAAATTATAATATCTCATAGCATATCCTTCCTTATAAAAGTAACATGACTGATATATTCCGCAAAGTCTCCCAGTTTCTGTTTATCGCTGCCTAACGCCACTCTCCATGCAACTTTGTGTGCGGTCTCTTCTTCAATGCTATCAGCATATTGATCCAACATATCAATAAAAATATCTTGATAAAATTTCCTTTTTTTATTGATAGCTTCCATATTTTCTTCCCCTAAAATCATATTTCTATAAAAATTGTATTGATTGGCCGATTTTATCACTAAGTCATATTGATGTTTAAGCTCCAGAGAAAGAGTTATATCTTCCCGCATGTATTCGAATATTTTTCTGAAACTGATTTCATTCTGTTCCTCTAATTTTCTATTTACTTCATCCTCATGCTCAACTAAAATAGTAACTTCATTTTCAAGCAGAACTCCTCCTTCTGTAACCCAATATCTGCTTGCATCCTCTTCCGATAAATCAACTATTTTTCCATAAAATATCTCTTTTTCTTCAGTTTTAACATTGATTACTGAATTCTGTTCCCAGTTTTCTAAAAATTCGAAAAGGTTCATCATAGACATCACCAGCTTTCTTTTTAATCACAATATTTTTACTTCAATGTAATCTTTCCTCCACCATTGTAAAAGAATCCATTTGCTACTTCCGTCATCAATACATCATAACTGCCAAATGATGTAACTCCGATATCTTCACAATAATCTGGAAGCATTCGTCCATAATGACTCAACGGTCGGCTTGTATCACTCATATCCAGAACGTAAATTTCAGCTGCACCGCCCTCTTCCTCCTCCGAATCATGTGAAAAAATATAAACTGTGCTTGGTATACCATTCATTGTATTATCTCTTTCTGTCACAGACCAATGTCCTTCCCAGCTTTCCGGCACCTCTACTTCAAAATATTCATTTGAATAAGCTACCGTCTTTGTTTGATTCTCTGATTTTTCCGAGTTATCTTTTTCCTGCCAGTTCAAATCTTCCTGCCAGTTTGCACTTGATTCCCAATGTTTTGACCATAATGGTTCTAATTCTTTTTCGAATAAATTTTGTGTCAAAAGATTCTTATCAAATATTGGTGTGTCCACGATTACCTCTCCTTGGATTTCAGGATTGAGTGACAAATCAAGACTCCCTGCATATCCATCTAAATCTTCTTTCGTGGATGCCTTTGCTTCCCCTTCTATTTTTCCTGAAATGCCGGCTGAAATATCTGCTCCAGATGCTCCGTATAATTTTGTAATTAGGTGAATTGTTGGTCCTACAGATGCATCTCCTGAAATTGAAACAGTGCTCCATACTAATCCGTCTGAATTAGAATCTATTTTCTTTATTTCTTTCACCTTTCCGGTTTTACTACTGTACTGAAAACCTAGTGTTGTCTCTGCTGTCAGCTCGTATGATGTATCTATATTTCCCTCTAGATTCATCTCTGCACCGGCATCGATTTCTAACTGATTGGTTACAACAATCGGAACTCCTGCCACATCAAACTCGATATGTGGCAATTTCTTTTTCAATAGATTTTTTTCTAATTCTTTTGAATAGCTTTTACTGCATTCCAGTTCTGCCTTTGCACCTTCCTTTGTCCGCGCTGCAATTCCACACTCTATCTCTCCATGAGCAATATCAATTTCCACTTCTACCCAGATACTAATTCCTGCCTCTCCTGAAATAGTTACTGAATCTTCTGTTTCTTCAAAGCTTTTACTGTACATATATTCCGTCTCGTCATCATTATCATTTTCCTTACACAATTGACCATGAAACTGTGTTACATCTGAATTAAATTCTGCATTTTCTACTATATAGCTTGTTGCTTCATTAGAGTTCTCTGTTAATTTGATTCTTTTATAAATGTGTGCCTTTTCGAAGACATCAGTCAATACAGCCGGCTCTGTCTTTATGATATATTTTCCACCTTGTTTTTCTATTTTTGTGACCTTCCGTATGTAGCCTTCCGGAGAGAAACTTGTAATTCCCGAAACAATTACATCTCCCTCTTTATATCTTGGATTTGAGTTAAAAATAATACTATCTTCCTTCACACTTACAGGCTGCTTATCAGTTTCTTCTGTAATAACTTTTACATTTTCTTTTACAATCGTATCGCCTTCCGTTTTCTTAACGCTATGCGTTTTCCGATAGCCAAATATTCCTGACATCACTACAAGCACCAATAATACAACAATTACACTAATTCTTTTCATCCACTTCTTCAATGCACTTTCTCCTCTGTATCCTTACCTATCACTCACTGCTCTTAAAGTTATAAATCGGTTTTAATATATCAATTATATCCACTGACTCTCTGATCATTTCGATAATATCCTCTGCTCCTTTATAAGCCATCGGTGCTTCATCCAATGTATTTTCATTTACAGATGTCGTATAGATTCCTTCCATCGCCTTTATATAATCATCAAGTTTCAAATCTTTCTTAGCTTTCCTTCGCGACATAATCCTTCCAGCTCCATGAGGTGCTGAATAATTCCATTCTGGATTTCCTTTTCCAACAGCCAGAATACTTCCATCCCGCATATTGATCGGAATTAACACTTTTTCTCCCTCATGTGCCGCAATAGCTCCTTTTCGCAAAATCATTTCTTTTGTATCAATATAATTGTGAATGGTATGAAAAGCCATTCCACCTGGTATTCCTGTCATGCTATAAATAATCTCAGAAATTTTGACTCTGTTTCGTTTTGCAAAGTTCTGACATATTTCAATATCATGCAGATAGTCTTTCAGATAAACTCCGTCTAAATAACACAACTCATCCGGTATGTCATCCCCTCTGCCGCGTGCAAGTTCAATGGCTTTTCTTTGATATATTTCAGCAACCTGTTTTCCTATATTTCTTGATCCCGTATGGATAATCAGGTACTTTTCGCCTTTACTGGATTCATCAACCTCTATAAAATGATTTCCGGAGCCCAGTGTTCCGAGAGAACGATTCAGCCTGTCTACATTCTGTAGTTCATCGTAACATGCTAAATTTGTTATATCGAATACTTCTGTTGTTTCATCCCACGGGAGAAAATTTGGTACTTTGTCATCTGGTTTCCACACATTCGTCCCTGACGGAATATAATGTGAGACTTCGTCCAGCTTTTTAAAATCAATATCGATTTTTCCAAGATTTACTGTAAGCATCCCACACCCAATATCAACACCAACTACATTAGGAACGACTTTATCTGTAATAGTCATTGTTGTCCCAATCGTACAGCCTTTACCTGAATGAACGTTTGGCATAATACGAATTTTGGAACCTTCCGACATTGGAGAATCACACATACGTTTAATTTGATCAAGAGCCTCCTCTTCAACCACTTTTGCATAACAAATTGCACTATTAACTTTACCTGTAATTTTTATTGTACTCATTGCATCCTCCTTACACAATTTCCTCATACTCTTCAAACATAATCCAGACTCCACTTTCAACATATTCCTTTATCGCTTCGTCCGGCTGTTCTGTCTCAAACCATGGCAGACCATTGCGTATCCTATAATATTTATCGATACTATACGCTCTATCGATTGGCATCACCTTTTTCTCATTGAAATTGTAAATTTCTCCATCCTTAGCAAATAAGAGATTGCTCTTCTCGTTTGTATGTTCTAATTATATGCTCGCATCTTTTCTTTATCTTGAAAAAAAGATACGAACTCTCTCACTCACTGCACTTCTGTTCTAAATGCATTTTGTAAAGTACTTCTCCTTCTTCTCCAGCAAGCTTTCAATTTCTCTCAACATAATATTCCCGACCTGTATCCAGACAAACTGCAGCCAAACGTCCATTTCTTCGGTTACACCCACAGTCAATCGCAATATGGTGATTTGCTTTATATATATAACCTGGTTTAGGATTTCCCAGAATTCCCTGTGTCGGTGTATGTCCTGTCACCACATAGGTATCTTCAAAATATTGGATATCATACTCAGCCCTGTCCCATATCAATTCTTTTAGGGAATATTCTTCAATATCTTTTCCCGGATAGTAATTTCCAAGTCCTCCGTGAACTAATAAATAGTTTTTTCCATTAACTGTCAGTTCTTCGTAAATCATAAAGTCTTTTATAAAATCAATCACTTCATATTGCATTTCCCGGCTCAATGTCCGAAACTCATCAATGGTTGACTTGCTGCCGTTGTACTGCCAGGTCACAAGATTCTCCAACATTTTTTCATCGACTTTTTCGATAGAAATCTTCGTGATTTCCTGCATCAAAAATTCCAGACACTCTAATGCCATAAGCTCATGATTTCCTGTCAGACATACTACATTTGGCATTTCCATAATCTTCAGAATAATCTGAATCGGATGCGGACCTCTGTCCAGAATATCTCCAAGAACATATAACGTATCCGTCTGTTTCAACCGGATTTCCTCCAGCAATCTGATAAACAATTCGTACTCTCCATGAATATCCGAAACAACATAAGTAGCTATGCCAATCATCTCCTTTCGTTCCTAAGAAGCCCCTAGTACACTCCAAATTTTACCGTTTCCGGTATCACTTAACATGCAAATCCAATCTTCTTTATCTCTCGTGTCTTCCGACAGCTCCTTATCCTCTTTTAATTATCCGCCTTCCTCGTCAGACAAATATTTTATAATCCCTTTCCGAATCTCTTTTGCTATCTTCAGCCCTCGTTCATTCATTCCACTGGCATTTTTTAAACCCGGATGAAAAAGAGCATCGATCACAAAAGCCGTACCTTCTACACTATCATTTACAAGGAGAACTCCATATTCTTCAATATGTTCTATTTCATCCAATGCCTGCTTTAACCTTCTGTGAATGGATTCTTTGCTCTCAGTACCTCTATTTTTTAATCGATGTAATAATTCTTCAAATGATGGTGGAATCAAAAATACCGACTGAATTTTTTGTTTTTCTCTAATCTGTCTCGCTCCCTGCGAATCAATCTCAATTATTACATTTTTTCCCTTAAAATAATTCTTGTAAACATCCTTTTTAAGTGTTCCATAATATTCTCCAGCATACTCAGCAAATTCAAGAAATTCATTCTTGTTTATCAAATCTTCGAATTCTTCTCGTTTCTTAAAATAATAAGATTTTCCATCCACTTCACCTTTCCTTGGCTTTCTTGTTGTAGCTGATACAGATACGACATACTTTTCAGGATATTCTGTTAATAATTGTTGTATAACAGTCCCTTTTCCAACTCCTGAAAATCCAGAAAGAATCAATAATTTCCCCGGTGTGGCTTTTATATGATTCTCATCAATATGCTTATATAAACACTTTTTTCTATAGTTTTCATAATCCTCCACCAAAATGTCATATTCAATTGTTTCAATTTTCCCATGTATCCTGTAAATATCTGTTCCTGCAATAACTCCTTTGCATTTTGTCTTTTTCTTTCCATTATCGAAATAAAACTCCACCAAATCATCTTTTTCAAAAAGAGGTGTACGCAGTTCATATCTCCAGTTGATTTTTTCTATTTCATCCTCTGTCCTGGCATGTAAAAGTAACGTAGCTTTTATGCAAGAGTCTTCCCATCGATAACAAATCATCTTCTCCGGAGTTGGAAGATTTTCCATGAACAAATCATAAATATCATTTCGCACAAATAACTTTGTACATGACACATTTTCTGCAAACTTCCATTGTCTTGTATCACACTGATTTAACACTGGAAATAAAGAAGCCCATTCTCTATAATAGTTAAGATTATTTAACTCAGGTCCGTAAAATTGATAAGATCTACCATCTTCAGCGATCATAATCACGCACCCTGGTCCACCCATTCCAGATGGCGCACAAAACCCATAGGCAACAATTTTCTCAAATAATTCTTCTGTCAAATCTGATAATTTTAACTGTACTCTATCTTCAAATTTCATACTCGTCCTCCGCAATTATTTTGCATCTTCCATTAACATCCGGATTTTTTCGAAATCATATTCTCTTATTATCTGGGCTTCTTCAATACATTTTACTTCGTGATCTGTTACCACCACATCTGCTTCCATAGGATCTTCAACAATTTTTTCCGCCATCATAGAAAAAAATCATACATATTCATAACATCTGTAAGATGAAAATAATCTGTCAAGAATGAGAGATTTGTATCTCCAGCCACCCTTGATTTACTATTTTTTGCTACATTAAGCCAGACAAATTCATTCGTGAAAAGATCGATTCCAAACAGATATGCAAAGGTACTCTCACAATTCACAAGATATGCCGATTTTACTGTCTTAGGTTCATATACTTGTCCACTATCATCCCAATCTCTCAGCATATACCCCGCCTTACAAAAGCATGCTTTTCTGCTTCCAATGTAATCATAAATGCTCTTTTTTTCTTCTTGTGTTAAATTAAGGTATCCTTCAAAGGTAGACAAACCACCGTCTCTAAGCCATGCTCTAAAATCCCACTTTTCATCTTCTGATTTGAAATTTGAAAAATCTAAGCCAAGTGTTTTTAAAAAGGAATAAAAAAGATGCTCATGATTTCCCATAATAAGTGTTACATTTTTTCGATTCATTACATCTAACAAAACTCCAATCGGATCTTCTCCTCTGTCTAAAACATCTCCTAATATGTATAGATGATCTTCGTCTGAAAATTTAATCTTCCTTAATAATTCCAAGTATTCTTTTTTGCATCCATGAATATCTGATATTATATATCTCACTCTTGTCCTTCTTTCCACCTTTGAATATCAGTCATCTTTATACTAGTATCCTAGCATAAGACCACGGGGATATTGCCCCGTGGTCTTATGCCGGATATATTTTATATAATCTTTCAATTTCGTCAACCTTAACAGCAAATTCACTTTTATCAAGAATCTCATCCCACGAAAATGTAAGATCACAATTGTTTATCTCTCCAAACATCTCTTTGACTGCATAATAAAACTGCTTTCGTACAACCAAGTGATTGCCATAATCTAAATAAACATGTTTCCATCCATCTGCTACACATGTTTCCCTCTCATCTGGAGAACCACCAATGACTATCGTTGGTGCCATAATCTTCTCCCGCTTCATAGGACCGTCAAAATAACAATCTTTTAAAACAGGAAATAACTCCTTAAGTCGGGAATATGGCATATCTTCCGACATATAATTCACAGAAAAACTTTCTCCATTTCGTTTGTAGAATTTCATATTATTTGGTCCCATTGCACCTGGTTCTGAAAAGAAAAAAATAACTACGTCCTCAAAGTCTTTATTTAATAATTTTTCATTAGTCATCATAAGTGTTCTCCTCATTTTAATTCTGATAAATTTATTATCACAATATTTAAAATCTTTCTCTTCTTTTTCTAAACAACAAAGTATGTGTTTACTTATAACACACAATAATATTTAGAGCCATAGAATCCCCTGCTATGAAATTTCTCGTTTTTAAATTTCTATCAAGAAATAATGCAAAACCAATGTATCGTTGTATAACAATGTGCTTCCCAGATATTCATCCCTATGCAAGTCATCACCCCAGTCATGACCAGTTCCAATCGGAATAAGATAGAATTCACGTTGAATATTTGCATCGTTTCCATGTACATCAGCTTGATACCAAGCACATGGAACTCCATATTGATTTTCGATTTTTAGAATATGCTCCTTTGCTTCCGCTACTGACATAAATGGTAGCTTTACTTTTCTTACATCCAATGTATCTATCGGAAGTTGCATCTTATATATCAGCATTTACATCACCTACTCTTTCATAAATAAATCTGGGAAATCATGATCAAACATCTTTTCCAATGTTATTAATAACTCGTTTCTAAACACTTTTTCATATGAGTATTGAAGATTTCCATCATCGACCTTTCTCTCTTTTAACTTTCTTATGCTGGATATATTTTATCTAAGCTTTCAATTTCATTTCGAATTCTGTCTCGGATAGTCTCTGTCTCAACTTCTATGTCTCTTATATTTTCAATTGCCCATTTTACAATAAAATATGGACTTTTTATAACTAATATACGATCATAGGTTTCTTCCTCATTCAACATATAAAAATCGTCTCCAAAAGTACGATAAATCAAATTATAAGCTGTATTATTTTCTGATTCATCCTCATTTTTCTTATGAACTCTAATTACTATTTTTTCTGCTTCATCATAAAAAACCTGCTGGTGTTCTATAATATATTTATATTTTTCTTCTTTGGTCATCTCTTTTCCATCAAAAGCTTCGCTTATATCTCTTGCATCTTCTTCCAGAATATTTATTTTTTTCATCATGTCGATAGGATAAAATCCAAGATTTTTCTTATGTCCATTGACTGCATCTTCACTCTCCGAATCCTGTAACCCTATTAACCAATACATTCCCGCTCTTTCTGTAACGAAATATGGTGAAACTACATATTCCCTGTCATCATGTATAACTTCAAATTTACCTTTTGAATTATACTTATAGAGCTTAAAGGAAATCTTTTTTCTCTTTTTCTTTTCTAATACGTTATAGATATTACTTAACAAAATCCAAATATCTGGGATTTCCCGGTTTCCGGCTTTATATCTTTGCTGTCCTTCAAATAAAATGGAATCTTTCACACCATTTTTCTCAGTCAAATCATATAATGGATTACTTTTTATAACATTCTGTGCATATGAAGCACTTTCCATTATCTTGGATCCTGCACAATCACAAATAGCCTGAACTAAATTTTTCTTATCGTTAAGTGATAAATTATTCATTTCCATGATTTTCTGAATCAATATCAATGCATATCGGGTATCTAATTTCTGTTCATACCAAATTGCCACGTCATCATCCTCTTTTTTATAACGCTCCCTTTTCCCAGTATTTTCCGAGAATTCTGTATCCATCTCAATTAGTCCGTTCGTATGTAACCCTACTATATTTTTTCTTATTGTATCCAATTTACCTCTCTTTCTTTTTACGAAACTTTGATATAGTCAGTGTACTATTACTCCATATCCATCAGTTCTTCTTCAATCTCTTCCTCGGACAGGTTGCTGTACATCTCTTCAACGATATCCCAATACATGTCCCAGTCATTTTCATAATACTCCATAATAAATTCCTCCTCTCCTTTAACCCCTTCTCTTACTACCAAAAGTCCAACTGTACGTTTTGCCGGGAACTTTTATATAACAGACAAAAAAATGACTAGATTCACATCTAGCCATTTTTACGGGGTCTATATTTAATAGTGTTTGTTATATTATCCATTTTGGCGGGGTCTTTATTTAATAGTATTTTATATGCACTTTAAGCTTCCTTGCCCATGCCCCATATCCTTTATGATCCAATATTTAGATTTATCATAATCCTTTATCTGTTCCTCATCAATAATGCGAATTTCGAAATATTCCAGGAAATCCTGATTTATAGCCATTTTGACAAATTGCCACCCTTTCTCTTGACTATAAACTTCCATAATTGGTTTCTCGTCTGGATCTCCCCACACGCATTCAGGAAAATACCACTTTTTTCGTTCTCTTTTGTAATCATCCAGACCGTACCACCCCAAAAGTTTATCTCCATATAATAGTATAAATTTTTGTTCTTTCGGATGATATTCTCTGCTAAAAAGATACATTGCAATATTCTTCAACAATTTTTCCCTTGTTTTTTCCTGAAGCGAATGTATTTTTCCATCTTTCCCTGGTTTCATGCTGTATAAATAAGTAAATCGCTCTTTTTCTTTTTTTGCCGGAGTATCAGCCCTGTCTTTTCGCAATACCATGTAACGTTCACGCAATGGTCCCCGGTTTATAGCATTCGCTATTACAGAGTCTAATGTTATATGGTCTTCTGCATAATCTTTCTCCATCAGACTCTTTCCCCATTGTTTTTCAATTGTATTCCACATTTTCTCTTTTTTCGTCGTCTTGGCGCAATGAAACATCCAATATTGCTTTAGCCATCCGTCCGCTTCTGGATATTTTTCAAACCAATTTGAAATACTCTCCCTGTCAATCTGTAAACCAGATTCATCAAAATCAATTCCACACCAGCGTTGTAAAATAACTCGTGTATCGTTTAGCAGTTCATTATTGACCATGCCGTCAGAATTATAAATTTCATTCTGATGGCACTTAGAAAAAATGTAGCCTCTGGCAATTACAATAAGAATCCTTTCAATTCCAAACAGATTACCATCTTCACTGAAATTGTTTGTTAATAACTTTGGCTGGATTCTTGGTTTTTCTGATTCCGGAGACTTTACATATGCTTCAAATTCTAATATTTCATTTAACATATATCGTCACCTGCCTTTATATAAGGGTCAATATCTTTCCATTTAAATGCATCCCAGAAAAACCTTCTGGCTTTGTCCGAATTTTTTGTACTTTCATATAATGCAGGCACTTGATATACAGAATCTAAATCTGAATTCTTTATGATTTTTCTAAGTTTATTTATGCATATTCTATAAATCTTATCCTCTACATTTGTTATATTATTTTCATAAAATTCCCGAACCAGCTGTTCTAAACTTGTATCAAGTTCTTCACAGGGAATTGATATCTTTTCATTTTTTTTCAAATCTCTGCTTTTTATACGGTCAAATGTTTGAGATTTTGGTCCTTCAATCAGAGTAAGTATTAACCACAGTGTCTTATATCCCTGCTGATAAAAATGATATAACACTTCCCGTTCCTCTTCGTCAAGGCTGCTTTCATTAAATCCATTTCCGATAATCTGTTCTAATGCTTTTCCCCTGTTATCATACGGCTGTAACAGCCACTGCACTTCATTCATACGATCTTTCATATCTTTTATCGTATTATTCTCATCCACATACGGTCTGATTTTTCTTTTGATATTAGGGACTATCGTTCTTTCAATCAGAATTGCATTTTTCTCATCATATATTTGGAACAAATTTGTCTGAAGATTCTCTGGTGCATAGAACTTATCTTTCTTTTCATTTTTTAATAAGATTAAAAATGTATGCACATAAAAGAAATAATACTCCAGCACCATCTTGCATCGCTTTTTAAACTTCTCAATTTTTTTCTTATCTTCCGATGATATCTTCCTCGGATAAGCAAAAAAACTAGAGGTATCTTTTATCTTTTCTTTCGATGACTGATACTTCTTTAGCTCTTTTTCAAAATAGACTGGTAATTCATTAATGTATGTACCTTTAGCCGGAATCTGGAATTCTGCTTTCTTCTTACAGCCTTTAGCTGAAATGCAAAGACTCTCTTTATCTCGTTCAACTGATAATTTTCTAAGATCGTAATTTTCTTCTCCTCGTAACTTCTCAAAATCTTTCAGAAAAACAAGATAGGGACTCTTTTCGATTTCTGTTTTAAATATAATATCCAAATTCGGATGCTGGCCATTCTTAGCTGCATCAATTTCTAGTCCGGTCAATAACGTACATTTTCCACAAGATGGCTCTTTTGATTCAAACACAGTTTCAGCTTGTTTATTGTTGATATACTCATTACTTTTATCTTTTAAATTCCTTCCATACTCAACTTGTCCGATAGAAATGGCAGCATTCGATATCTGACCTATTCTATTAGAAAATGTATTTTCAATATGTCTGAATGGAACATACTTTTCCGGTACAATCTCCGGACTCTCCGAAGCCGGAATCTTAACAACCGAAATATTCCTTTTCCAATATTCTACTATTTTTCCATCTATTTTTCTCACGCCTTCTTCTTTTTGATACCCTCCAGACGCAACCGCATTCACAACATCCTGGTTAAACACTACACAAACTAAATCGCCATCAAAATCAGCCCCACCTAAGCATAAAGGCGCAACCGATCCTCTTGGAACCATAACAATACCAGTCAGTTTTCCAAAATATTTATCGTATAATGTCAAATATTTCTTAAATTTCTCATAATTGGATCCTAGATACGTTTCCTTATCTGTATCCGCAAAACGCTGCATAATAATCTGCTCATTCCTTGACAGATGCGGACTCCTGAAAAACGCATAATACGAGTTATAATTCAGATGAAGTTCTTTATCCAATTCCCGATAATCCTTCATCGGTAAATAAAAACGCCCATACAAATAACGACGAAAAAATCCTGATATATCTTCCTTCTGTTCTAACAAACTTACAAGTAATGGCAGCAAATCCCTGCATAAATATCTCGTCTGCCCTTCCACAAGTATTTTCCCTTTTGCTAATTTCGTCAGAAGACCCTTCTGTGTATTTTGTAACTGTTTTGTTATATACACATCCGTTTTCAGTTTCTGATTCTTAAACACCGCTTTCTTCCAATTAGGAAGATCACTTGTCAAACAGATCTTATCTCTTTTGCTATAGTTGTTGCTAACATTATTATCGTTATTATTTCCCCATTCTTTAAGGAAATCTATTGGATTCTTTATATAATTACAATGATGCTTGATTACGTTTGAAAACTGTTTTTTCGAAAAATCCAATGTATTAATCATCTGATAACTTAAATGAGTAAATTTTGAATGTCCATACGGCAAATTTGTTCCTGATATATACAACGCATGCTCATACTTATTCATCGCATCACAATAAAACTCCATCGGATGTCCGTACTTATCGTCTTCTAAATTAGATAAATGCTTTATTAGCCATTTCTGTCCTTTAAACATGCTTTCCGTAATAAAAATGTGTGCCTTACTCAAATCACGCTTCTTACCAAAAACATCCTTATACCAATTCTCTTCACCATCCTTATGAATATTATATTCTTCCAGAAATTGATGGACATCGACCTCATGAAGCATTCCCTTCATAAACGGAAGTCTTATTTGAAAAGACGTTGCGCCCGTAGTTCCCAATGCCTCATTAATATAGGAAGCATATTCTGGGAAAATGAATCCTGCTCCGTCAAATGGAATATCTACTTCCAACAGTTCTTCCCTCTTGGTCTTCAAGAAAGTGCAATTTATCTTCTCTTTTGAGCCATCTTCTTCTACGTCCAATTTCGCTGTTGCAATCGTAATATCTTTGTCGTAGTAATAACCCGTTATCGGTTTTGAAGGATTCTTTTCATCCTTTCGCACATCATGTAAAACAACAATTGTATCCGCATCGATAATTAATTTCTTATGATTGATCCTTTTAGATGATGACAAATATAATCCCCTGTATGAATAATATTTACTTTCCTTCACCGGAATCTTTGAAAAGTCCATACCTAAATTCAGACGTGTATTCAGCCCCGCATAATAATTTTCATCAATAAAAGAAATACGACTATGTCTGCTCATATTTCCACTCTTATCAAATGCAATCATGTGAACTGGTTTTTCATGATTTTCAAAATAGATATCAAATCCTTTCTCCACAATATCTTTCGCATTTTCCAGATAATCTTCATGTCGCTCTTTTTGTCCCGGAAATGCTGAAATCTCATCTAATGGAAGAAATATATCTCCAAAATCAACAATTACAAATTTATCCAATAATGTTGTATTTGTAATTTTAAATGGTTTGTCATTCGACTGAGAGTTCCATGATTTTTCAATTTCCTTGAAAAATTGATAAAAGAGCGGGCAGTCTTCCATTTCATTTTCCTGTTGAACAACTAATTTATATAATGCACGATTCGCATATTTCAGTGTAAAACATTTCTGATCTTCCGCTATTTCTTTCGGAAAATATTTAAAAAATGCCTTGGCGTCAACAGTGATAATTTTCTGCTTCATCTCTGACATAATTTACTCCTATGTATTTGGCTAGATGCTTGGGATTTCGGCTACTGGTTTCTGATGCCAGCCAATAGAAGTAAGACCAGCTATTAATCGATCCCATTCTGCGGAAGCTTCTAAAAGTAATTGTGGACTTGGTGTAGTATTTTCTTTATACTCAGCATACATAGGTTGCAAATCAGCTATTTTTTTCACGTCTATCTTTTTTTCGTTCAAAACTAAATAATAAAATTCTAAACCATTAGTGTATAGAACTTTTTTAAACTTTTCGAGGTGGCTTAAAATTTGTTTTACATCATCAGGTGGTAATTCTGTCTCTTCTAATTCAGTTTTAAAGCTCCAATCTGCTTCTGTTATTTCTATTTTTAAATGTGGTATTGTTTTTCCATTAATTTCTATTATTTCCTGCATATTTTCTTTCTTTTGCTTTATCGCGTTCTCTATATCCTGTTTTGACTTTATTTCTAACTTTACACAATATGAGCGTGTATTTTGTGGATGTTGCCTGAGGGCTCCTTTTTCTTCCCATTTTTTAATATATTGTTCTTCTATCCCAGCACTAGTAAACACTTTTGTAATAGCTTTCTCTATTTGTTCATCAACCACTTTTACATAGTCTTTATTATCTTTTATACCTTCTATAATTTTATATATTTTTTCTTCTTTTGTTATATTTTCCGTATTAAGATTACAAAAAAAATCGCTATTTTCATTGATATTATCAATAATCTTAACTGTATTAAAGAAAAATTCCACATTATATTTAATTGGCGTTAAAAAATCATTAACCTTATACTGCTTCTCCATCAAATTAAATTTTTTATTTTTTTCTTCATTTTTTTTGATTTCCGAACATCCCAAAATCTTATATTCTCCATATTTTCGTTCTAATATCACATGATCTGGGAATCCGTTTTTCTGATGTAATAACTTTATTAATTCATTATCTTTTTTCTTCACACCATTATGTACATCTCGTATAGATACTCCTTGATAACATTCCTTAAGTATCTCTTTTTTTCTACTCTCTGCCATCTGTAACAGCATATAAACCCATGGATATAATTCCTCTTCCTGTCCATACTGTTGTGCATCCATTAACTTTAATTCATTAAAATATTCCTGTACTCCAAATTCTATTTTCATCACTAATTCTCCTCATATAATTGCTATTATTATTGCTTTCCAATCTCTTTTTCTTTTATTATATCAATCTTTCACCCTCTATACATCAATTTTTTCAAATTCTATAATCAATCTAAAACGAATTGCCTATTTATCCGTGCCAAATAATAAACAAGGCTTGAACAGCAATCTTGCCATTCAAGCCTTATCCATTCTATAAAACTCTTCCATATCATTCAATCGAATCGCCCCAAGATTTCCATCTTTCTGATATCCTGCCCCACAATCTATTCTAATCGTCCTTCCCGACGATGATATCCATATCTTTCTATCCTCTGTCGCAGTATGTCCTACAACAGAGATAAACTCATTATGTTCTTCCATTCCTCTGATAAAATACTCGTAATGCCCATCCCCCATATAAAATCTACTCTTATTCCATATCCGCTCCGGTGTCAAATATGTCTGTGCATGTGCTATCTGGTATTTTCTACCATCCAGATTAAGATTGATATAATAGGGTTTCTCTTTTATCCATCTTGCCAGATTAAGCAAATCAACTGCTGTCATCCGTTGTTCCATAATCGATAATGTATTGTATGAAATGTATTCTCCTACTTTTTCACCAGCATACTTTTCCATAAT
>ULZG01055251.1_pt1 | contig 24434 bp, 19 predicted proteins | sample 1962881 | NCBI WGS metagenome assembly ULZG01 (sample SAMEA4835883, study PRJEB28245) | human gut metagenome | biome: gut microbiome; material: fecal sample | place: Denmark | collected 2008 | reverse complement strand
CCAGGCACGAATCTTGTGGGCAGCGTATTCGTTGACAAGACAGGTGCGGTGCTGCAGTCCATTGTCGTGTCTACGCTGAGCAACAAGTTCGAGGCTGGCATGTATCTGATAAGCGATGTGCCGGAAGGAGCTGTGGCGCTTTACTTCTCTATACTTAATACCGCAGAGTTTGACAAGGTGGTGCTGAGCAACAGCGAGAAGATAGAGGACATGGAGCCTGACTGGGTGCCCAACGACGAGCACCTTTGTGGTGTGGCGGGCAGTTCGGTGGTTGGCACGAAACTGCGTTCCTGCATAACGGGTGGTTCTACGACTGCAAATATGACATGGGCGGACTTCCACTACTATAGCGTGCTGAGAGGTATGCAGCAGATAGACCCGCTGATGCACTGGCGCATCGCAAATCTGAGCTATGCAAAGTATGGGCGAAAGAACATGCAGGAGCAGTGTGGCGCAGGTTCGCACTCGAATACACGCACGACTGGCGGTACGGCATCGAGGGGCATGCAGGACACTGTGGGCTACGAAGAGGCGAAGGGGATTAATCCGAATGTGACGAACAGTCTTGTGGACAATCTTGTGCATCAGTATGCCTGGTATGTGGAGAAGGACGAGTATGGTGCGGCGAAAGTGACGCAGGTGAACAATATCTGCTGTATAGGCTATGAGGACATCTACGGACACAAGTATGACATGATGGACAGGGTGGACATACCGAACACGAGTGGCAATGTGGGCAAGTGGCGCATCTGGATGCCGGACGGTACGATTATGATGGTGAAGGGTACGACTAATGGTGACTCTTGGATAACGGCAGTGGCTCATGGCAAATGGATGGCCGTTGTGCCAGTTGGTGCCGTGAGCGGATCGAGCAGCACTTACTATTCTGACAAATACTGGTTCAGCTCGGCATCCGGCCGTGTGGTCTATCGCGGGTACTACTTTGCGTATGCGTATGGCGGTGTGTCGAGTGCGTATGCGTCTTACGATGCTTCGTTTGCGTATTCGTCTGTCGGCTCGCGTCTGGCCTTCCGCGGCAAAATCGTGAGGGCGCAAAGCGTGGCTGCGTATAAGGTGTTAGTCGAGGCAGCGTAACGCGAAGCGCGCAAAGCGGGAGCGAAGCGACAAAACGAAAGACGTGGCATCACCGGCGTAAGCCGGTCGAAAAATTTTAGGAATTTCGAGGGAACCTGGTGGTGCTGCTGTTTTCGTTGAAATATTGTCGCTTTGCAACTGATTTTGAGTATAATCGCTTGAGTTGGCGGGAATATGAGTAACTTTGCATCTTGGTAGAGTTTCCTAATGGGCCGTGTGGTCTATCGCGGGTACAACAATGCGAATGCGAATGGCGGTGTGTCGAATGCGAATGCGAATAACGATGCCTCGAATGCGAATGCGAATGTCGGCTCGCGTCTGGAAATCAAAATATATCGGCGTACAACGATGAGGACGCGCTCCTCGATGTGGTGCCGAGGGAAACGAGCCACAGCAACAGCGTCCATGAAAGGACGGAAAGCTGAAACATCAAGTGTCGGGCAATAGAGTTTGGTAGGCCGGTAACGGTTCGAAGAAGTTTGGCCCGGGGATAGGAAGGCCCATATCTTCCGTAAACGAGAAACAGAGAACCCTATGCGCAGAGAAGGCTACATCATGGAGGAGGTGACGGACTACGGCAACATGTCGGAGGCGTTTGACGCTGTGTTGCGGGGCAAGAATCGAAAGACGTGCAGGCAAGGTCGCTATCTGCTGGAGCACCGTGACGAGGTGATAGCGGAACTGACGGCAAAGCTGAAGAACGGCACGTTCAAGCTCGGTGGCTATCATGAGCGCATCATCTGTGAATATGGTAAAGAACGGCATCTGCAGATATTGTCGATGAAAGACCGCATAGCGGTGTATGCTGTGATGAATGTGGTGGACGCACATCTGCACAAGCGTTTCATACGAACTACGGGGGCGAGCATCAAGGGACGTGGCACGCACGACTTGATGAAGTGCATACAGCGAGATCTGAATGCAGACCCAGAGGGAACGACATACTGCTATAAGTTTGACGTGAGGCGGTTCTATGACAACGTGAAGCCGGATTTTGTAATGTGGTGTTACCGCAGGGTGTTCAAGGACGAGGTGCTGTTAGGACTGCTGGAGCACTTTCTGCACCTTCTGCCTGAGGGCATCAGTTTCGGGCTGCGCAGCTCGCAAGGGTCGGGGAATCTGTTATTGTCTGTTTTCTTAGACCATTATCTGAAGGACAAGTACGGCGTTCGTTATTTTTACAGATATTGTGATGACGGCGTGGAACTCGGTAAAACGAAAGCGGAACTATGGATGATTCGTGACATCATACATGAACAGCTGCAGAAAATTGATTTGGTGGTAAAGCCAAATGAGAGAGTGTTTCCGACTGCTGAGGGAATAGACTTTCTGGGCTATGTGATACGGCCAAACAATGTGCGTTTAAGGAAGCGCATCAAGCAGAAGTTCGCAAGAAAGATGTGCGAGGTAAAATCGAGAAAAAGAAGGCGAGAGCTGACAGCATCCTTTTATGGGATGACAAAGCACGCCGACTGTAACAATTTGTTTAATAAATTAACAGGCAAAACAATGAAAAGTTTTAAGGACTTAAATGTGGCTTACAAGCCAGAAGACGGCAAAAAGCGCTTCGCGGGTACAGTAGTAAGTATCCGCGAGTTGGTAAACATTCCTATCATCGTGAAGGACTTTGAGACGGGCATCAAGACGGAGCAGGGTGAAGACCGCTGCATCGTATCGATCGAGATGAACGGCGAAGCCAGGAAATTCTTTACCAACAGTGAGGAAATGAAAAATATCCTCGCCCAGATTAAAGAAGTGCCGGATGGCTTCCCATTTGAGACAACGATCAAGACGGAAGTGTTCGGCAAAGGTCGAACCAAATACGTTTTTAGTTGATGAAAAGAGCACAAGGAAGTTTGGAGGTGAAACTGCTTGAATGCGTGAACCCCATCAAAAACAAGTGGCGCGTTCGTTGGGACGTGCAAGAACATGATGACGGAACTGCTGACTACATGGAGGCAGAACTGACACACAAGCCGACTGACGAGGAAATAAAAGACCTCGTGAGAAAATGGTATAACCAACAAACGGATGCAGCAATATTGTCGGGCTTCAGCTATGAAGGAGCCCCTGTGTGGCTCTCGCAAGAGAACCAGTACAACTATAAGGCTGCATACGATTTGGCCGTCCAGACGGACGGAAAAACGCTACCAGTGACATTTAAGTTCGGCACTGATGAAAGTCCAGTGTATCGTACGTTTGAAACACTGGATGAACTTGCAGACTTCTATACGAAAGCCGTTAAGCATATACAAGAGATGCTGGAAGATGGCTGGAAGAATAAAGATGCAATAGATTTGAGCAAGTACAGCGCTTAAAAATCCCTTCGGGGGAGGATGTAAAAAAAGCCCCCGGCCTGTTAAAAAGCAACGCCAATCACTTTTATAACAACGCTCACAGCGCACGACCGGGGGCATATACCCTCTGCCGCGCTGTGAGCATTTTTGTTGTCATAAAGTGATTGGCGATACAAAGGTACATAATTTAGTTGAAAATGAAAGTATTTGAGATATTGAATTTTAACCGAGAGCCGTTAAAAAGGCTACAACAGGCAGGGATACGCATCGAAGATGTGGAATACATAGACTTGTACAACGACTATCGCGTGATGCTCGGTGGTGGCGAAAAGGTCTCATACATTGTGGCGACACTTGCAGATCGCTATCATGTGAGCGAGCGCAAGGTGTACACGCTCATTAAGCGATATGGTCGAGAATGTAGCACTCAGGTGCTCGGGGGAAGTAAAGCGCAAGGCTTTTGAAAACGTGCTGCAAAAGGCTTGCAGTGTGATTTGCTCGTGGTGTTACTTTTTGATGTGGAAGCGTGGTAACTTTGCCGTATCGAAAATAAAACACGATGAACAAATACTATTTATTATTGGGGAAGGTGCTTGCTGAAGGCAAGACCCAACAGAACAAAAAAGGCAAGATAAAATACTTGCTCAATGAGCAGCTGACGCTCACACCGGCTGATCTGCTCGACATATTCGAGAGCCACGGTATAGCGAGAAAGAAGCTGAAGGAAGAGCTGAAGCTTTTTATGCAGGGTGAGCGTAGCGTGGAACGATACCGTGAAGCAGGCATCTCGTGGTGGGACTATTGTGGTCAGACATTGGTGAATAGTTACCCGACCTATATGGAGAAACTGCCGCCACTTATTAAGCGCATCAACAAGGAGAAACGCAACAGCAAAAACTATGTACTGTTTCTCGGAGCAACGGATGCAGAGAGCAACCAGGCACCGTGCCTGAGCCTTGTGCAGTTTCAAATAGAGGACGGTGCATTGGTTGTGTCGGCGTATCAGCGCAGCTCCGATGCAAACCTCGGACTTCCTTCAGACATTTACCACCTTTATCTGATGGCTCGACAGATAGACTTGTCGCTAAAGTCTATCACGCTGAACCTGGCGAATGTACACATCTATGAAAACAACATAAAGCCCACTGAACGACTTCTCGCTGGTGAGGATAATATAAAATTTGAACTGAACGTATGAGAGGGAAAATGCACATGGCAGCACCTCTGCCTTTTGTCGGACAGAAGCGCATGTTTGCAAAGGAGTATATCAAGATTCTGCCCCAGTTCAACGACAAAACAGTGTTTGTGGATTTGTTCGGTGGCAGCGGTTTGCTGTCCCATATAACGAAGCATTTGCGCCCAGAGGCAACTGTGGTATATAACGACTACGACAACTACCGCGAGCGATTGGCACATATACCTCAGACAAATGCGCTGCTCGCTGATTTGCGAGAGATAGTTGGCAATACGCCAAAGCACAAGCGGATAGATGGTGTGATGCGTGAGAAGATGTTTGAACGTTTGAGACATGAGGAGCAAACGGTGGGCTATATTGATTTTATAACCATCTCGGCATCGGTGATGTTCTCGATGAAGTACGAACTGAGCATCGAGGAAATGGAGAAGCAGACATTATACAATAATATCCGAAAGAACGACTACCCGACAAGTGAGGACTATCTGGAAGGTTTGACGATTGAATCATGTGACTATCGTGAACTATACGAAAAATATAAAGACGAGCCGAATGTGGTGTTTATAGTGGACCCTCCTTATTTGTCCACAGAGGTTGGAACATACAAAATGTACTGGCATTTGTCTGACTATCTCGATGTGTTGAATGTGCTCAAAGGAAAGCCGTTTGTTTATTTTACATCAGATAAGTCGTCTATCATTGAGCTTTGTGAATGGTTAGGCAAGAATAAAACGCTCGGCAATCCCTTTGAAGGTTGTAAGCGTTTCGAGTTCAATGCGCATGTGAACTTTGATGCAGGTTACAAAGATATGATGCTCGTGAAGTCTAATGCCGCATAATTTGAACCTCGTTTGAACACTGTTTGTTCGCCGTTCAAAAACTATAAAAGCAGCCCAAAACGGACTGCTTTTTTATTGCTTTAAAGTATCGTGTGTGCGAAATTTTTAGAACGTTTCGTTTTTCCCGATTTTTGCACGTTTCGTTTTTCAAATCGAGCACATTTCGTTTTGCCGGATTAACATTCAGACCGGCGTTCACGGCATCGGCTTTTGTTCCGCCGTTCACCTTGTCCACCACTACGAGCTTGGCGTAGTCGGGGTTGGTAGAGCGGAGCAGACGCTTGAACGGTGCGCTGTGCACCTTCTGCACATAGTCGAACGGCACCTCCACGAGTTCGAAGGTGTTGATGAGCAGCTCGAGGGTCTTGTCCTTACTGCCGTCGTTGACGATGCACACCTCGAACTTCGGATAGTCCATATTGAGGAGCGAGCGCACGTTGTCGACGATGGTCTTCTCCTCGTTGTAGGCAGGAGCCACGATAGAGATGCTCGGCACGTAGGGTGCGCTCTGCACCATATTGCGTATATAGTCGTCCGACCAACGCTTGTAGCCCGTGCTATAGCGGTAGGCGAAGACGAGTAGCATGACATACGTTGCGATGAGCAGCATTGAGTATGCCAGGATGGTATAGCCAAAGAAATATAGTAAGAACTCCCACATAGTTTTAAAGCATCCTCATTTGGTTGATAATAGCCATTGCGTCAATCTGGTCGAGCAGCACGCGGTCGGTTTTGCTCTCAAGCACTTCGCCACGCAACTCCTCGAAGGCGTATCTACCGGCACTGCCGTAGGAGTAGAGGCAGGCGAGTGCCACCTCGCGTGTCTCCTTCGACGACGATGTGCGATAGGCGTGTACGAAGAAGTCGACGTGCTTGCCCGAGTTGATGGCTGCCAGCACACGCAGCACTTCCTGTCGCACCGACTCGGGTTGTTGGTCGTAGGAGTCGAGTGCTGCTTGCTCTTGCGACGCGTCGCGCAGAAGTGCCACTGCGTGCAGTGCCGCTGTGCGGTAGGTGTAGTTGGGCGAGAGGAAGAGCGTATGCAGTTCTGCCTTCTCGCGCTCGCTGCCCCAGTAAGCCACCTCTTCAATCAGAAAGCGCACCGATTCCTCGTTCTCTATATTCTCGGTGAGTATGAGGAACTGCGGCATCTGCCGGTCGTTCGCCCAAAGCCATGCAAAGAGGCGGTGGAGCATCATCAGACGCCACACGCCATGCTCGTTCTCGAGGTCGCTGATGAAGTAGTGGTAAGGGTCGGCTTGTGATGATATGACGTGACACATGCGCGCCATTTGTCGCACATTGTCGTTGTAATGGTTGATGTAGACGGCGAGGAGTCCCTCGCTAACACAGATGTGCATGTTCACCACGTTTTGCAGAGTTTGCAATACGAGATGTCCTGTGGCAAGATTGCGCTCATAATAAGCCTTAACATCGGTGAGCGCACAGAGTGCTTCGGCGTTAGGTATGTTTGGCAGCTCACGACTCAAGTCCATACAAATCTCGGAAATGAGTCGGGAGAGTATTTCGGGGCGATACTTCTTCTTGATGTTGTCGAGCGTAGCGTTGCAGGCTATCTCCACATCCTCGTAGTTAGACATGGTGTCGGAGGTGAGCACATGGTAGAAGCCATCGTAGAGGTCGGCGCGTGCAGCCTCGAATGCACACCGTTCGCGGTTGTTGCGCCTGATTTTCAGGAAGAAAAGAACAAAGAGTACGATAAGCGTAATTATGCAGAGCAATATCATACCATACAACACACGGATGTGTATTGCATAGTCTGAGAAATATAGAAGGAAGCGTTGCACGTAGAACTGAACTACTTCCACTCCGTAAAAGTCTACCGAGTGTCCATCAGGATACTGGTATCCAGCTGCCAGGAGATTGCTTATCAATGTGGTGTACTCAGTATTAAGAGTTGATATTTAAAGAATGAAAAGGAAGCGCGCACCCTGGGTGTATGTCTGGTCGAGCTTCACCTCGGCACCGAGTCGGTCGGCTATGATGCTGCAGATGTGCAGTCCGAGTCCGGAGCCTTGCACGTTGTCGTCCAGCTTCTTATATCGCTCGAAGATGTCCTTCGCCATCTCCGGCGGTATGCCCGTGCCGGTGTCGGTTACGGAGAAGGTGAGTCTGCCGGGGTTTTCCGTGGTGGAGAGGTGCAGATGTATCTCGCCTTGCACGGTGTGTTTGCAGGCGTTGGTGAGGAAGTTGACGAGCACTTGCTGTATGCGTCTGCTGTCCGACTCGATGAAGTAGTCGTCTGCCACGTCCGACGTGAAATACATCTTGACGTTGGCGTGGCGGCGCATATCAGCCATGAGCATCGCATTGCGACACATCTCGTTCACGGCGAAGCGTCCTTTCTCCACGCGATAGTTGCCGTGCTCGGCATCGGCTACGTCCAGCACGTCGTCGATGAGCATCGAGAGCATGTTGAAACTGTTGAATATATAGTTGAAGTACTCGTGCTTCTGCGTCTCCGACACGTAGCCGTCGGGCATACAGAGCAGCTGCGAGAAACCGAACATGGCGTTGAGCGGAGTACGTATCTCGTGGGTCATGTTCTGCAACATCTGCGTCTTCGAGCGGTTGGCACGGATGTTCTTTTTCAGCTCTTCCATGCGTTCGCGCTCCATCTCTTTCATCTCGGAGACATCCTTCACGGCTACCACCAGGCTCTTCACGCTGCCGTCGCTGTGGCGGTCGCAGACGATGAACGCCAGGCGCAACCAGTCGTAGATGGTGCTCTGGAAGTGGATGCGTGCAACGCTGTTGAACCTCATACGCTCGTTGATAGTGGAGAGGTTGTTAAACTCCTCTAACATCGAACGGTCGCAGGGCTTGCAGAGCTGCTCGTTGAACACTTTCATAGCATCGCGAACATTGCCCGTACGCGGTATGTACTTCGTGATGACGTGTAGCGTGTTGACGTACGACGTGTATTGCTCGGTATCCAAATCGACGTAGAACAAGCAGGAGTAGATATTGGCAAACGACTTCACAACAAGTTCGTCCTGCATGGTGCGCTCCACTTGCTCAGTAAAGTCCTGGTGGTAGCCCTCCATAACGCGTGTGCCATCCTCCTTCACCGATACCACACCGCCACAACGCGCATAGCGCAAACCCAACGTAGGGTGGTCCCAGCGGTATGTATTCTCAAAATGATCCTGATCGAAAATATCCTCAAGCGACGTACCCTTCGACAATACATCTGCCGGAGCTATACGCGAATACCAATAGTCGTAGAACTCTTCCTCTGTAAAGCGACAGTCTTTGTCTACGCCTAACAGCTCGCGCAACTTTGCTGAACCTTGAAGCCGTGGATGCTCGCCCTTGCGCAGAATAATCCTGTAAATGCCAATCTCTGCAGAGTTGAGAATTTCGTCAACTCTGTCCATCTGCATCGGGAGTTTACCGCCATCCAATGTCATCGTTCTGTCTGTCATACTATAGCTATGAAATAGTTATGATTTACTTGCGTTGTAATTGTTGTAATTTTTACACTCGTTTAATTTACAAAATTACCAAAAAAATACGACAAACAATCAAACGAAATACAGAATTTCACGTACGGGGGGGGGATTTTTTTTACTTTTTACAAATATTTTAACTACATCGGGATTGATTGGATGATAACAATGCAAAAACTGCCGCATTATTACCACGCTACGGCAACATTGTTGTTGTGCTACGGCAACACGGTTATAGTGCTACGGCAACACGGTTGTAGTGCTACGGCAACATAGTTGTTGTTGCGCGTATCGTAAAAAAAAAGATGGTGTGTCAGCGACACACCATCTCAAGAGTCTTTATTTCTTCAGCATCTTCTTGCCATTCTTGATGACGATGCCTTTGTATGTATCGTTTACGCGCTGACCGCTTACGTTGTACATGTAGCCGTCGCGTGCAACATCGGTCTTCACTGCGTTGATGCCAGTCGGAGTGAACGAGCCGTCGAAGTCGAGCACTACTACCGAGCCGTTAGCACCAGTGAGTGTAGCTACGTTGTCCTCTACAGCCACTTCCTTCAGCTCGTTGTCTACGTAAACCTTAGCCTTAGCGAGGTTCTTGTAGTGAACGCGCATTGTCTGTCCCTGGTTGTTGGTGAGTGTGACGCGTGTAGCCTCACCGTTCTTCCAGTCGATGCTTACGGTTACGTCGCCTACAGCCTTCATGCCGTGCATGTGACCTTCGGTCCAAGCCGACGGAAGAGCCGGCAGGATGCGGATAAGACCCGAGTTGCTCTGCATAATCATCTCGGCGATGCCGGCGCAAGCACCGAAGTTGCCGTCGATCTGGAACGGAGCGTGCGAGTCGAAGAGGTTATAGAACACGCCTGCACCACCGTTGCTGTGAGCGAGGGCGTTGTTGAGGATTGTGCGAGCGTGGTCGCCGTCGAGGGCGCGTGCCCAGAGGTTCATCTTCCAACCCATTGACCAGCCTGTAGCACCGTCGCCACGAAGCTTCATTGAGTTGACAGCTGCGTCGAAGAGCTCTGTGCCTGGCTCAATCTGTGAGAACGGATAGAGACACATGAGGTGTGACATGTGGCGGTGGCCGTTCTCACCTCTTGTATATGTGCTGTACTTCCACTCGCGCAGAATCTTTGTACCTGTAGGTATAGCCGAACCGAAGTAGCCTGTGTATGTCTCTGTAGCAAGACCCTTGTCGAGCTTAGCGAAGCGGTCCTTCAGCGTAGCGAGGTCGGTAGCCGATACTTCTGCGTCGTCACCGAGCACCTCGATAGCTTCGAGAGTGTTGCTGAAGAGGTCGTAAACGAGCTGCTGTGCGTGTGCAACACCATTCTCCGACTCTGGTCCGTGCTCCGGCGACCACTCGTTCGGGCACTCGTATGTGCCGTCAGAAGCCAGTTTGAGGCGATCCATCCAGAACTGCGATGCTGAGAGCATTGCTGGGAACACGCGCTTCAAGTACTCGCGGTCGAGTGTGTAGCGGTAGTGTTGCCAGAGGTGTGTAGCGTACCAAGCGTTGGCGATAACGTAGTTGTTCTTGAATGCGCTCACACCGCCGAAGATGTTGTTCTCGGTGAAGCAAGTCCAACCGCGGTCCTGACCCTGCAGCTTAGCCCACTGCTTCCACTGCGGCTGCTTCTCTGCCATCGCCCAGATGTAGTTGAGGAACGGCAGGTGCATCTCGCTGAGGTTTGTAGGCTCAGCCGGCCAGTAGTTCATCTGTACGTTGATGTTCGAGTGGATATCCGAGTTCCAAGCCACGCCGTTGATGTTGTTCCAGATACCCTGAAGGTTCGACGGAGAGTCGACACCGCGTGAAGAAGAGATTTCGAGGTAGCGACCGTAAGCGAAGTAGAGCTGCTCGAGCATGAGAGCGTCTGCGCCACGACCACTGTTGTATGAGTCGATGAGACGGTTGGTTGTCATCTCGTTCTTGGTACCGGCGAGGTCGAACTCGCAACGGTTGAAGAAGCTCTGATAGTCGGCTACGTGCTCTGCGTAGAGGTCTGCCCACGACTTAGCAGCAGCTGCTGCCACGCGGTCAGAAATGGTCTGAGCCAAAGCCGATGTGTTCTTTGTATATGTGCTCTCGTAAGCATCGAAGTCGGTGCCACCACCGAGCACAACCATGATTTCGGCGGCACCGATAACCTCGATACCCTCGTCGTCGGTAGTCATTGTACCACCTACCGGCACTACCTTCATGCGTGCGTTGTAGCTGATGGTCTCGAGCTTGCCGCTGAATGTGCCCTCGCCGTCAGCGTATGTCGGGTCGGCTGTGATTGAGCCTGCAGCCATTGTGAAGCGGAAGCTGAGCTTGCCGCCCTTGCTTGCTGTGTAGTGAGCCACTACGACGCGTGCAGGGTTGGAAGCGATGTACTCGCGTGTGTACTCAACACCGGCTGCCGACTTGAACACTGTCTTGCCTGTAGCTGTGGTGAGGTCGAGCAAACGAACGTAGTTAGAAGCTGCCTTGTCTGTGGTAAGACCGAACTCGCCGCTGAGGTCCTTAGCGTAGATAGAACCGAAGTTCTCATACTTGCCGTAGCCCTTACCGCCCTGTGACGAGCGTGCTGGTGTGCCGCTCCAGAGAGTCTTCTCGTTGAACTGAATCTCGTCTCTGTACACACCACCGAAGAGGCAAGCACCGAACTGACCGTCGCCGATAGGCAATGCGTACTCCATCCAGTTAGAGTAGCCCTGACCGCCGCTGTAGAGCTTAGCTGTTGTTGCCGGCTCGGTGTACCAGAGTGTGAGCTTGTTCTCAGGCTTGAAGGTCATCGAACCCACTGTCTTGTAGTCGGCTGCACCGAGGTCGGTGTCGGGCTTCACGAACACAACAACGTTGTTCTGGTCGTTGGTCTTCCAGAAGCCGATCGAGTTGCCGTCACCTGGGTCGCCCCAAAGGTTCACAACGTTGTTGCCCGACTTAGAGTTGGCAACGATCTCCCAGCCTGTACCGTTCTGGGTGTTCGGAGCCACCTGAAGCTTGAAGCCGCCAGGCTGCTCTGATGTACTCGGACGCAACGGGTTAGGGTTAGCAGCACCGCCATCTGTTGCGGCAGCACTCTGCGAGCTAACCACGATGTACTTTCCGTCCTTGTTCTGGAACTGGAAGTTGTCCTGCGAGCCGACGAGACGCCACTGCTGTGAGTTCTCGCCACTGCCTGCGTAGAGGCGGATGCAGTTGTCAGAGCTCACCGACATCACCTTCTCGTTACGCAGGAACTTAACGTAATAGTAAGTACCACCATCGCCCGATGTTACGAACTCCGGTGTCTTAGGAGCCGCCTTCTTTGAGGCAGCAGCACTCGTGCTCTGCACGCCCACGAAGAGGCACGCAAAGAGTGCGATAAAGAATAAAGTAATTCTTTTCATTGTAGATTGGTTTATAATGTAATTCTAATTATTACAGATTGGTTGTAGATGTAATTCGTTATTACAGATTGGTTTATAGTACGCTACAAAGTTACTGCTTTTTATTGAATTACAGCACATTTCGCACAAAAATATTTAGGAGGGTATGGCATCCTGCCATACCCACGCCGCCATCGTCACATACATAGGAGGGTATGGCATCTTGCCATATCCACGCTGCCATCGTCACATCCATAGGAGGGTATGGCATCCTGCCATACCCACGCTGCCATCGTCACATATTCACGCGCCCATAATATCAAATATAGCGTCAGCGGGGTGCGTGGAGGGTGTGTCAAAACTAAAATATTGGGCAAATTGAATAGCAAACGGTTCTAATCGTAGGAGGCTACGGCATTCCTGCCGTAGCCATTAGTGACTGAAATACAGCTGTTTGCAATGACTACGGCAAGAATGCCGTAGTCTCCTACAGTTAGCCATTCATCACAATTCTATAGTTTTGACACACCCTCCTCCTAAGAACGCTACTGCAATCATCAGCGGGGTGCGTGGGTATGGCAGGATGCCATACCCTCCTATGAGTTACCCTTTTGCTTCGGGGTAAGAGATGCGGGTGTGATAAATCGACTTGAGACGCTCGATGAGCACGAGCTTGGCGAGGGCGAGGTCGCGGAACGTGATAGGACACTCCTTGAAGAAGCCCTCGTCGACATCGCTGTCGATGATGCGGTTGACGAGCGTAGAGATGCTCTCCTCCGTGTACTCCACGAGCGAGCGCGAAGCAGCCTCAACGCCATCAGCAATCATAAGGATGGCCTGTTCGCGTGTGAATGGGTTAGGACCAGGGTACTGGAACTGCGTTATATCCACCTCTTGGTCGGGATGTTCGTTCTGATACTTTATATAGAAATACTTCGTAGCGCCACGACCGTGGTGCGTGAGGATGAAGTCGCGGATAAACGTCGGGAGGTTCGCCTTCTCAGCCATGCGCACGCCCTCGGTGACGTGGCGCATCACGATGCGCGCACTCTCGATGTACGACATCTTGTCGTGCGGATTGACACCTGCCTGGTTCTCGGTGAAGAATACGGGGTCCTCCATCTTACCTATGTCGTGATACAGAGCACCGGTACGCACGAGGAGCGAGTCGGCACCTATCTTATTGGCTATCTCTGCTGCGAGGTTGCCCACGGTGATAGAGTGCTGGAACGTACCCGGTGCCACCTCCGAGAGGTCGCGCAGCAGTCCGCGGTTGGTGTTCGAGAGCTCGAAGAGCGTGACGCTCGACACGAAGCCGAACATCTTCTCCACGACGTACATGAGCGGATAGCTGAGCAGGAGGAACACGCCGTTGACAGCGAAGTGGTAGTACATATCGGTGTCGATGAGCGAGAGGTCGTTGCTCTGCATCATCTGCATAGCCATGTAGATGAGCGCACTGCCCACAGCCACGAGCAAGCCCGTCTTGAACACCTGCGCACGGCGTGTCAGCTCGCGCAGCGAGTAGATAGCCACGAGTCCGGCTACGAGCTGGATGATGATAAACTCATACTGATAGCGCACGGCAGCGGTGCAGATGAGCACCATCGTGACGTGGCAGACGAACGCCGTGCGCGAGTCCATAAACACACGCACGAACATCGGTGCCATAGCTAACGGCAGGATGTAGACGCTGAGGAAGTTGTGACTCACCATGAGCGACACGAGCACTGGGAAGAGTGTCACCAGCGTGTAGAGCATGGCGATGGAGCGCGGCTTGCCGAAGTAGTCGCGGCGGAAGAGTCCGAGGTAGATGGTGAAGAGTGTCACAAGGATGGCGACGAACACTATCTGTCCGATGAGCATCACTATCTGCTCGCTCTGCGACGCGCTGCGCCGTTGCATCTCGCGCTCGAACGAGTTGAGTACACGGAAGGTGTATTCGTCGACGATGTCGCCACGGTCGATCACCTTCTGTCCGCTCATCACCATTCCGCTGGCAGGCGGTATAGATGAGAGGAGGTCGTTGCGCTCGGTCTCAGAGCGACTCTTGTCGTACACAAGGTTCGGCTCGATATAGTTGTTGAGGTTGCAACGCTGCAAGAGGGGGCGTTGCTGCGCAATCACGTCGTCGGTGAAGAGCTGCTCGTAGGCAGAGAGCGTAGAGTAGAACTCCGACAAGCGTATGCTCTGCGCCTTATTGCCGCTGACGATGCGCACCTCGGTGGTAGAGTCGCGATATATCTCGTTGTACGCCGGCGTGTCCATGATGCCACGCTGATAGAGCATGTGCAAGCGGTTGGATATCACCTTCACGTACACCGGTGGCAAACCTGGGATGCCGTTACGATAGTCGTCAACAAAGCGCTTCACCATCTTCGCCTCCACTGTATTGTCATAATTATAGTACGGCTGGAAGGTTTCGAGCAGCGAGTCTTCCTGTGCCTTGATCGTAGCATCGGTCTTATACACCGGAAAGTCGAACTTCGCGATGAACGAGCCGTACATCCACGGCTTACCCACGTCGTACTTATAACGCTGACGCTCATTATGTGGCAACGCCCACACTATCAGTGCCACCGTCACAACGACGAGCAGCACGCGCACGAGCAAGCTGCGCCACGAAAACTTTTTCCATTGATTATATCTATTCATAGCCTTTAGTTGTTTATACTCTTAGGAGGGTATGGCATCTTGCCATACCCACGCTGCCATCTTTGCATATTCACGCCCCAACAGTATCAGCCCATAGCATCTGCTGGGTGCGTGGGTATGATGCCATATTCACGCCCCAACAGTATCAACCCATAGCATCTGCCGGGTGCGTGGGTATGGCAGGATGCCATACCCTCCTAAGGAGGTTCTTACAGGTTTCGAGTGCAATATTACAAAAAAAATCACAAAATACGAAATAATTGCACTACCTTTGCATCGAAAACAAAAAACAACAGAACAAATATGTCAGATAGAAAAGTGAGGGTGCGCTTCGCACCAAGTCCTACGGGAGCGCTGCATATCGGTGGCGTCCGCACAGCATTGTACAACTATCTCTTCGCACGTCAGCACGGCGGCGACCTCGTCTTCCGCATCGAGGACACCGACTCCAACCGCTTCGTACCGGGTGCCGAAGAGTACATCATCGAGTCGTTCCGTTGGCTCGGCATCAAGTTCGACGAAGGCGTGAGCTTCGGCGGCGAACACGGTCCGTACCGACAGAGCGAGCGTCGCAGCATATATAAGAAATATGTAGACCAGCTCTTAGCTGCCGACAAGGCTTACATCGCCTTCGACACGCCCGAACAGCTTGAGGCTAAGCGTGCCGAGATACAGAACTTCCAGTACGACGCACGCACACGCGGCGAGATGAACAACTCGCTCACACTGCCGAAGGAGGAAGTGGAGCGTCGCATCGCCGACGGCGAGCAGTACGTAGTACGCTTCAAGGTGGAGCCGGGCATCGACGTACACATCGACGACATGATCCGCGGACACGTCGTCATCAAGAGCGACATCCTCGACGACAAGGTGCTCTACAAGAGTGCCGACGAGCTGCCTACATACCACTTGGCTAACATCGTCGACGACCACCTCATGGAGATAACGCACGTAATACGTGGCGAGGAGTGGCTGCCCAGCGCACCGCTTCACGTGCTGCTCTACCGCGCGTTCGGATGGGAGGACACCATGCCTACCTTCGCCCACCTGCCGCTGCTGCTCAAGCCCGAGGGCAAGGGCAAACTCTCTAAGCGCGACGGCGACCGCCTTGGCTTCCCTGTGTTCCCACTCGAATGGCACGACCCGAAGACGGGCGACGTTTCTTCGGGCTACCGCGAGAGCGGATACTTCCCCGAAGCCGTTGTCAACTTCCTCGCGCTGCTGGGCTGGAACCCTGGCACAGAGCAGGAACTCTTCACGCTCGACGAACTCGTAGAGGCATTCGACATACACAAGTGCTCTAAGGCAGGCGCACGCTTCGACTATCAGAAGGGCATCTGGTTCAACCACGAGTACATGCTGAAGAAGTCGAACGAGGAGGTAGCCAACCTCTTCGCACCCATCGTAGCCAACAACGGTGTTGACGAGACGATGGAGCGCATCACTAAGGTAGTGGCAATGATGAAGGACCGCGTGAACTTCGTGAAGGAGCTGTGGCCTCTCTGCTCGTTCTTCTTCATCGCTCCGACGGAGTACGACGAGAAGACCGTGAAGAAGCGTTGGAAGGCAGACTCAGCCAAGGTGATGAGCGAGTTAGCAGACGTGCTCGAGGGCATCGACGACTTCTCGGTAGAGGGTCAGGAGCCGGTAGTGATGAAGTGGGTTGAGGAGAAGGGCTACAAGCTCGGCGACGTGATGAACGCCTTCCGCCTCACACTCGTAGGCATCGGCAAGGGCCCGGGCATGTTCGACATCTCGGCGTTCCTCGGCAAGGAGGAAACACTCAAACGCCTGCGCAAGGCCATCGAGGTGCTCGGCTAACATAGGAGGGTATGGCATCCCTGCCATACCCACGCACCCACTGAGATAATCGCCCACAGATTTCGCGGAACACACAGAACCTTCCTGTTGAGAAGAGTCTCCCACGGATTTCACGGAACACACAGAACCTTCTGCAGAGAAGAGTATCCCACGGATTTCACAGAACACACAGAACCTTCTTGCAGAGAATAGTCTCCCACGGATTTCAGATTAGGAGGGTATGGCATACTGCCATACCCACGCAGCCACTAAACCATCTTCCCACAGAAGCCACAGAACCTTACGCAGCCTAACCATCTGTGGGCATCTGTGAAATCTGTGGGAGAATATCATACGCCAGAAACTTCTGTGAGCATCTGTGAAATCCGTGGGAGGATATCTTGCGCCAGAAACTTCTGTGAATTCCGTGAATTCCGTGGAAGGACTTCAGAGGGTGGCGTGGGTATGGCAGGATGCCATACCCTCCTACGAAAACTCCCACAGATTGCACGGATGTGCAGATTTACACAGAACCTTCTGCAGAGAAGAGGCTCCCACAGATTTCACAGATTTACACAGAGACTTTTAGTAAGAAGGTTCTGTGTGCTCTGCGTATTCTGTGGGAGTTTTTATATACTAACTTAGAGTGTGAAATCTGTGGGAAACAGCCAGCGCACCAACCAAACAAGAAGCACACCCATCAGGGGGTGCAGCAGTCTCTGCTGCACCAACCAAGCAACCTATACAAGACAACGAAAGCGGAGGCATTAACCTCCGCTTTCGCTTTATTTTCACCATCCGCACCGACCGACGCGGACATCCGTATCGACCGACGCAGACATCCGCACCGACCGACGCGGATGCTCGTAACGACCGACGCGACATCAGAAGACGTAACCTACGCCTGCAGAAAAATAGAAGTTAGTGTTATCAAAATTGGTAACACAGCTTATTCCGACATTTGCTGAAATATGATTCTTCACGCGGAATATAGCACCCAAATCAAATGCCATTGCATCTTCACTCCATGATTCATCATAATATTCATCATCTAAATTGACCTTACCATATCCTACACCAGCATAAGCGTGCATGAACGAAAACACACGCTTCGTGGCACCAATCGTCACAGTAGGCACTGCTGCTTCGTAATCTGGGACCCACAATAACTTAGTATAACCACCCCAGTTCTTACCGAGAAAACCACCCATAAAACCTAAAGAATAAGTCGTCTTACTCCCATAGCCATCCTTACTATCCTCAACTACAGTTACAACTCCAGAAACAACATTCACAAACCAGTGTTTCCCATTTTTTGGCGACAGGCGGAACACCATATCCCCATCCTGCACCTTCAACGTCTTTGTGCGCATACCAGCGTATCTTGCCGTTGCGGTATTCAGCCAACGCGACACCTCAAGACTGAATGTTCCGTCCGCATCAACCGTTGTGCTCTCCGCGCCGTTAGTAGCCTCAACCGTTGCACCAGGCAGCGGATTACCATCCTTATCAACAACCGCACCTTTAATGATGCGTGTACTCTGTGCCATTGCTGCCGTCGAAGCCAATGCGAGGGCAAGCATAAAGAAAATCTTTCTCATAGTTGTTTTTGTTTTTGATTAATTATTTCAAGATATCATTTAGTTATATCATAAAGTTTCTACCTCATAGCGTCGACAAACACGAAGCTAACCTTGATGCGACGATACTCACCACCCTTGCCGTCGGCAACGACTATATTGTAACGTGGCTCAACCTGCATAGCAGAGAGCGATGTCATATTCGCTTTGAGGTAAGCGCCAACAGCCTGCGCACGCATAAAGGCGAGCTGCTCGTTGGTGCGTATGCCGCTTGCCTTGGTGACGGTGATATTGCTGAGGTTGGCATCAAGCCAATAGGGTTCTTGTGTGAACTCGCCATAGCGTCCATCGTAAGCGATGGTGCCAACAATAGGTATAGCGTCAGCCGAGCCAGTGATGCTTACCACCAACTTCTTTCCGGGCACTATATATTGTGCGAAATCTCCGCTGAACGCCTTTGTGATAATATCGAGCGTAGACTTCGCGGCATTCGACTCTTCTATGCGATACTTTCCAGGTGCGAAATCCTCACGTGCGGAGTACTGCGCCGAAACCGAATAGTCGAACTCCACGCAATAGTTGTTGATACGTTCGCCAGCAGCGTTGACATCCGACACGACACGAGTGTTAACATTAATGTTGGTATGGTCGGAGATGAGTTGTTTGTTCTTTGCTTCTTCTACGACATCCTTCTTGATGCGCTGCAATACAATATCCTCACGATTAGCCTGCTGTATGAGTTCGAGCGACACGAAGTTGTCGTCGGTAGCGAGGAAGTCGAGCGACTGCTGTTCGAGATTGTCGAAGATGTACTCCTTACCTGTGGCTTTGTTGCGCACCTTAGCGAATATAACCTCGAAAGAGTCGTTCTTGGTGATGCCGTACTGCACATCGCAGAACTCTATATTGTTTGCATCGGCGAAGTCGGGGAGTTCGTTCTGTGGCACATCAATGTACACCGACTGCATATTATCGAGCTTGAGCTCAAGGCTTTGACTTATGGTGTTGTATCTGCCCAAGGAGACTGTAGTGTGCGAGATAATATCACCAGCCAAGCTCGTAGATATTTCGTTAGCAAAGACACGCTTCTGCCGTTTCTTTGTCTCTTCGTTCACACGTTCGTTATACTGCTCGTCGGTCTCGTCCGCTCCGCGCTTGCACCACTCCATCATACGCGCATTCAGTTCGTCGCGCATTAGTCGGGTGTAGTTTGGCTTCAAGCCTTTCAGTATTTTATAACACAACGCCTTGTCTGTATTATACGAGAGATACACCTGATGCTTAGCATCGTTCACGAACTTCACTGTGGACACCTTGCCACGCGGTTCAACGATGGTGCCACGATCTGAGGGATCGTAAAGATTGCAGAACACAATGGTGTTATCTCGACACGCCACGCACATATACTTGCCATCGGGATGAAACGAGAAAGAAGTAGCATCGTCGACATCTGCAATCGTCGTTTCTAACTTAAAATCAAAAGTATTGTATATGCTTATAGTGTTGCCGGAGAGAATGCCGATAGAGGAGGCATCACTTGAGAACGCCACAGCCTTAACAGCGTCTGTGGCAGGAATACGTGTGCGTATTGTCTTTTGTTCCTGATTGATAATCGCCACTTCGTTGTTACCAATCGCAGCCACGAAATAACCATTACTGCTTGACACCATGTCCGATGGTACAAAGCCGAGAGCCATTTCGCCCATAACCGTATATCCCTGCGTATCATAATAGCGCACCAGACCGTCGGCATCAGCCACAAGCAAGAGTCTGCTGTCAGCAGAATAACAGATAGCACGGGCGTTAAGTTCTTTATCGAATGTGTAAAGACGCTTACGCTGAACATTAATATCGTAAATATTCAACGACCATGAATCGTCGTTGCTACTCAGCAAGGCATACGATGCACCTGCAGGATTTACTTTCAGACTCACCACCTTACTTGAAGCCGTAGCAAGCTCAAAACCTTTTAGATTGTATGCCGTCTTTCCGTTACTATAATATGTAGAGAACAGATAGTTATCCATTTTCTGCGGAGTGACGGACTGACGATAGTTAAGGTTCTTGCTCACCTCAACAACATTCTGCGCATGACTACTTGCGCATGTCAGCAAGGCTGCAAAAAGAATTGAAAAGTTGTATTTAGTCATATCGTTTAAGTGTTATGTTCCATTAGAAATTTACGGTTTTACAACAGCGACCACTATCTTCTCCACAAACATATCCTTATCACGACGTCTATTGCGCGACAACCACTTCTGGAAAGAAGCATAGTCGGTGGAGGGTGGCAACTGACGACAGTCGACTTCTGCCGTTTTATGGTCGTTGGCACGGGTGAACCGGTTGGGCGAGAAGATGATGTAGAACTGGTTGAAGTCGTGGTCCGACTCGCAACCTAACAACAGTTCTATCATACTGTCTTTCACAAACGGCTCAGCATCAGGTTCTGAAAAGAACGTGTACGTCGTGTCGGCTTTTATGAAGTAGGCACCGTCCGACTGTGCGGGGTACGGCAGCAGACGCTGCGTGGTCATGCTGTTGTTATGGTCGACAAGGTACAAGGCGAGGTAGCCGTCAACCGGCGAACTAAAGTTGAAGTACAACTGGTCGCCGTCGTAAAACGTACTGTTACGCATACGGTTGAGCTTGGGGTCGGTGCCGTTATACATAAACGTGTAGTGCACATCGGGCGGTGTCGACACTATCTCGCGTATCCTTCCCTTCAGCTTCACATCGTAAACAACCATTCCGCCCTCGCGACGTGCGGGCTGCCATATCGTGTCGCCGATGGTCTCAAGCCACTCGCCACGCACGTCCATCTCGCCATACGAGAAGAAGTCGTCCGAAGACGTGTTGTTGTTCTCGCGCATATAGTTATGGCTCTCGCTGGTCACGATAGTGCCAAACTCACGCGCAATAGCGTTGATTTGGGCATGGCGCACCGCCTCGTACTCCGCTTCTATAGGCGACATGTTCAGTGGAGCCTCATAGGTGGCAGTGGCTGTAACAACCGCGGTGCGTTGCGCATAGATGTAGCAACAACATAGCACAGAGAGCAACAATAACAACAAACGTTTCATAAATAAATACATTTTGATTTGTCTTTGAATAAGATAGGCGGCGCTTCGGCATAATATTCAAGCGAGCTTGATATTCTGCTCTCAACTTGCACTATCTTTGTGTTTACTTAACCAATGTCATCGTCTTCCAAGCGTCGCCCAGCGTGGCAGGGAACTGTATGCGTGGCGTTTGCATCTTGTTGTTCTTGTCGAGGGCTATGTTCGACACCTGCTGGGTTATCTTCTCCGAAAGGTCGAGGAAGTTGATGTTGCCGCGCGTCTCCTTAAGGTTCTTCAACAGAAAATAGGTGAAATAGCCATGATGCTGCTCGGCATATTGCATGGCAGTCTGGTCACCCGAGGCTGCACTGAACACGATTGTCTTCTTCTTTGTGGGTGCATCCTTTGGCTTCACGTACACATAACGCTCCTTGAAAAGCATGTCGCCTCTACCCGTTCCGCCACTGAAACAAGCGTCGAGGAAGACCACCGCACGTTTTATCGGCATAGCGTCGAGCTGGGCATACAGATTGCTGAGCTGATAGCAGAACTCAAAGTCGGTGCCCGAAGCGTCGCACGGCAACAGATACGCCTCGTTGGTAGACACGTTAGGTATGCCATGACCAGCATAATAGACCAACACTTCGAGCTTGTCGGGATTGAGATTTGCCTTCTTCGTGAGGTAGTTGATCTGTTCCTTCATCTGCGAGAACGTTGCATTCTTACGCACACGTATATTGTCCTCTGGCACGCCCAACACCTTGTTACAATAGTTGGCGAACGAAGTAGCATCGTTGATGGCGTAGTCTACATTAGAGAAGTTGTCGTACTCCTCGTTACCGAACACCACGGCGTAGGTATTCGTATTGTTACGATTGCTTACCGGCACGTCTATGTCTATATCCGACACAAACACGTCCTCCACCTCGGCGGTCTCCACGCGGCTCACCTCGGTAGTCGGAGTGAAGTAGGTCTCTAACACGGGCACGGCTCCTTTCTGCACTGTCGTGCTCTTCATGGCGGTGAGGGTAGAGTTGGCTTGTTGCAGTCTATTGTTGTCGCCAAGCATACTGTAGCAATAAGCACGCGCCTTGGCGATATTGGCGGCATAGGGGTTAGCCTCAAGCAGGTCTTCCAGGATTGGCGCAGCTGCCACGAAATACTTGCGCGCAGCTAAACGGAGTTCGTCGCCTGCGCCCTTTTTGCCTACTGCTGACGCTTTCTTCACGAGCACCACACCTGCATTATAATTGCAGAACGCCAAACCACATGCCACGTCTATGTCATTAGGATGCGTAGCGTAGAGGCGTGCATAAGCCTTTGCTGCATCCTCATACTTATGCTGACGCTGATACAGACGTGCCTGGTTGAGCCATAGGGTCTCATCATTAGGACGCACACGGAAGGCTTTGTCAAGAAAACGCTGCAGGTTCGCATCGTCCTTCATAATGCCTGCCGACTGCAAGCCTGTAGCTATCAGCGTCCAGTCGTCTGGATTCTCAGCCAAAGCCTTCTGGGCTATATACATAGCGTCGGTGTAATTCTTCAAAGAATAGCACGAAAAAGCAAGATTTACGAAGGCCTCCTTACGATGCTGTGTGTCTGACGTAGAGAGGTATGCACGGTAATAAGAAATGGCATCGCGATAGTTTTTCTGATTGAAAAGCTTCGTAGCAACAAAAATTGTTATCAACGGATAGTTCTCGCGATTAGTGATGTTCTCATTTGAGAATGCGTAAATGAGCGACAAGTCGACGTATGCCTGAGCAAACCTCACCGTCTGACTTTGGTTGTTGCGCCCAGCATAAAAATAAACTGCATCCTCAAGATATGGGTAAAGGTTCAACAGCATCTTTTTGCAAGAGGCAAAATGCGACGATGTTGAGTCGATACTATTTATAAAGGTCTCACACTGTTTGTAAGCAGAATACAAGGCTTCGTACGATGCCACGCTCTCACCCTGCTGCTCACGCAAACGACGGAATTCGTCATACGCTGACGTTACCGATTGGTTGTCATTTAAAATCGGGGGGGGGGAATTTTGCGAATGTACTCTCGGCAAACAAGAAAAGTAATATTATCGCACAGTATCTAATCATGTTCTTTAGTTTTTTAAGTCTTAGTCCAATTAGAACGTATGCAAATGTAGCAATAAAAAATAGAACTCGCAAGAAAAAACAACAAAACATGGGTGCATTTTCGCTTTTCCGCCCAATGCACCCATACTGACAAGCCCCTACGCCTACTGCAACTGCGCGATAGTATTGCTGACGCGCTCTGCCGAGGTGTACATCAGCGTGCCCTCGTCGGCATCCTTCGCACCCATGTACACGTCGGGGTTCATATACTCCATGCGACTTTTCACCGGCACACGCGCCGAGAAGTGGAACTCGCAAACGCCAGTCTCGGTCTGTATCTGCTTTATGTTCTGCTCGTTCACGCCGCAACCTGCGAGAATGATGATACGGTCGGCTGCCAATGCGTTCAGCTCTTTCAGCAGTGGCACACCTTCGAGTGCTGTGGGCTGCTGACCAGAGGTAAGGACGCGGTCTACGCCAAGCTCGATGAGTTGCGCGAGCGCACGACGTGGGTCGTTGCAGCGGTCGAAGGCACGGTGGAACGTGACGGACATGCCCTGGGCAGCCTCCACCAGCAGGCGGTTGGCTTCCATGTCGAGCGTTCCGTCGGCACACAGACAGCCTATCACCACGCCGTCGACACCCAACGCCTTACACATCTTTATATCCTCCACCATGCGCTCCACTTCAAGCGGAGTGTAGAGGAAATCGCCGCCACGCGGACGGATGATGACATGCAGGCGCGTAGTGGTGAGCACGCGACGCGCCACCTTTATCTCGCCGTACGACGGCGTGGTGCCGCCCTCGGGGATGCCGGCACACAGTTCAACACGGTCGGCACCGCCTTCCTGCGCTGCCAGACAGCTCTCTACGCCGTTGGCGCAGACTTCAAATCTATATTTCTCTTTCATAATTATCTAATAGGAGGGTTAGCTTGGTTGGTGCAGCAGAGACTGCTGCACCCCCTTAGGAGGGTATGGCATCCCTGCCATACCCAGGCAAC
>ULZG01000920.1_pt1 | contig 24468 bp, 15 predicted proteins | sample 1962881 | NCBI WGS metagenome assembly ULZG01 (sample SAMEA4835883, study PRJEB28245) | human gut metagenome | biome: gut microbiome; material: fecal sample | place: Denmark | collected 2008 | reverse complement strand
GGTTTTATAAATCGTTCTCACTTTTATAAAGAGTTTTCTAAGCATTATCAGATGACGCCTAAGGATTATAGAAATATGTACAATAAAAAGGAGGGTAATTTGCAGTAGGATTTATTGCTGCTTCCGATAACTATAAATTGCCCATCCATATAATATTACAGCAAAACAAGATAAAATGCTTAATTGTGATGCGATATCGGTTATACTGCTCCCTTTTAGATAGACCATACGCATTATTTCCATGAAGTATCGTAAAGGATTGATATAGGTAAGGTATTGCGCCCATTTTGGCATACTGCTGATGGGGGTAAATAGGCCACTCATCAGTATGAAGGTCAACATACAAAACCACATAACGAACATAGCCTGTTGCAAAGTTGCTGAATAATTGGAGATAACCAGACCTAATCCGGACATGACCAGAACAAATATCAATGTTGCAAGATAAATGGTAAGTATACTACCTTCTGGTATTAAATCGTATACGAGCCAGGAAAGTATCATGCATAAGTTTAATACGATAAAGCCAATAAACCAATAAGGTAATAATTTGGCTAAGGTAAATGTAAAACGACTTACTGGACTGACATTAATTTGTTCGATTGTCCCGGCTTCTTTTTCGCTAACAACATTTAATGCGGGGAGAAAACCGCAAATCATCACTAATAACATAGTCATTAGGGCTGGGACCATAAATACTTTATAATCTAAATGTTGATTAAAACGGTACCGGACTGATATAGATGTGTTTTGTGGATTAAGTATCTGTTGCAGATAAGTACTGCCCAGTCCACCTTTGCTCCCGTTTACTGTATTTATAGCTACTAAAGCAGAAGCCGGACGTCCGTTGACTTGCTCTTTTTCGAAGCCTTTCGGTATTTCAAGTAACATATCTGCCTGATTCCTTTCAATATGTTCTAATCCTTTTTGGTATGTTTCGGGGAAGGCTACTAATTTGAAATAGGGTGATGCCTCTATGCGATGAGTCAGCCGGATGGAAGACGGACTATGATCGTGATCGATGATGGCTATACGTAGGTCTTCAATTTCCAATGTAGCAGCCCATGGCATGATAAGCATGATGACACAAGGAAATATCAGTATCAGTCGAGGTAAAAAGCTGTTTCGACGGAGTTGCTTAAATTCTTTTTCTATGAGATATTGTAATATCATGTACTTTATTCTATTCTAAGTGATTCTTGAACATTTTAATTGTGATTCCTATAAGAATGGCTGCCATAAGCAGAAGAATACAGATTTCTTGCCATACATAAGATATCGGAACACCTTCTATCATCAGTTTTCGTACTATTGCTACATACCATCGTGCTGGAATTATACAGGATAGCCACTGTAGGGGAGCTGGCATGCTTTCTATGGGAAAGATAATGCCTGATAAAATGATTGTAGGAATCAGTAAAACCATAGCCGATGCAAGTAGGGCTGCTACTTGAGTATGAGTAATGCATGAGATAAGCAGACCTAAAGCGAGTGAAACAAAAATGAACAGGAGTGATACTCCTAATAAACTGAATAAATTGCCTGCAATAGGAACATCAAGGACAAAAAAAGATAACAGTAAAATTGTAGTTAAGTTGACGATAGATAATACAAAGTAAGGGACAGTCTTTGATAAAATAACCCATATCGGGCTTATTGGAGAAACAAGCAAGATTTCCATTGTACCAGTTTCTTTTTCCCGTACGATGGATATGGATGTCATCATAGCACAAATGAGCATCAGAATTAATCCCATGACACCAGGTACAAAATTATAGGCACTTTTCATTTGAGGGTTGTAGAGTAGTTTCCCAGAAACTATGATTTTCCCTTTAGGATTGTCTTGCTTCAGTGCTGCCAGTGCTTTCGATAATATTCCGTTTGCATAAGCACTACGGGTGATGGCTAAGTTGGGTTCAGTGGCGTCAGCTATAATTTGTAGTTGTTCGGAATCAAAACGTAACCGGTTTAAATCATGACTTATAATGACAGCAAGTTCTATCTTATTTCTTTTCAATAAATGCTCTATTTCATCGGGAGAATGTACAATATACTTTACGGTAAAGTATTCACTTGCATCCAGCCGGTCAACGATACGTTGTACGTCAGCATCTGCCGAATTTACAAGAACAGCAGTTTGTACGTTGCGTACTTCTGTAGAGATGGCAAATCCGAAAAGTATAATTTGTATGATAGGCATTCCAATAAGTATCAGCATTGTACGCTTATCGCGCAGAATGTGATAAAATTCTTTCCTGATAAATGCAATGAATTGTTTCATACTCTTAGTATAATGTACGACAATGTAAAATGTTAGTTATGATTTCGTTTGGCTTCTCGCGCAAGCATTTGAAAAACTTCGTCCATGTTCTGAGCTTGAAAATGAGCTTTTAAGCCTGTTGGGGTATCCAAGGCCCGGATACGTCCGTCTACCATCATCGAAATTCGGTCACAGTATTCTGCTTCATCCATATAGTGAGTAGTAACGAATATCGTGATTCCTTGTTCGGCGGCTTGATAGATGAGTTCCCAAAACTGGCGTCGTGTAGCAGGATCCACTCCTCCTGTTGGTTCATCGAGAAAGACGAGTTGTGGGCGATGAAATATTGCAACCGAAAAAGCCAGACGTTGTTTCCAGCCTAAGGGAAGGGATTGGACTACAGTATTTCGTTCTTCGTATAATCCGATACGCCGTAGCATTGCTTCTGTTCGCGCTGGAATTTCTTTTTTAGGGACTCCATATATTCCTCCAAAAAGACGTACATTTTCGCTGACTGTTAAATCTTCGTATAAAGAAAACCTTTGACTCATGTATCCTATATGCCGTTTTATGTTTTCGCTTTGTGTCCTGACATCGTAGCCCATTACTTCGGCATATCCTTCTGTCGGCAAACTTAAACCACATAAGATACGCATTGCAGTTGTTTTACCTGCACCGTTAGCTCCTAAAAAGCCAAATATTTCTCCTCGTTTTACTTCAAATGAGATATGGTCGACAGCCGTAAATGTACCAAAGCATTTTACCAGATTGTTCACTTTTATAATAGGTCGTTCGTTTTCTTCGGTGTGGTTGTGTTTCAAACCAGGAGGACAAAGAATATCTTTAAATTGTTCTAATATGATACTGGGAGTATTTATGCCTCTTATTCTGCCTTCGTATAAGAAAGCTATTCGGTCGCATTTCCGGGCTTCATCCATAAAAGGAGTAGAAACTAAGATTGTAATGCCTTTATCACGTAATCTCTTCAGCATTACCCAAAACTCTTTTCTTGAAACGGGATCCACTCCGGTTGTTGGCTCATCGAGGAATAGAATCTTGGGAGAATGTATTAAGGCACAGCAAAGAGCCAGTTTTTGCTTCATTCCTCCTGATAATGCTCCTGCACGGCGCTTTCTGAAAGGAGCTATTTGTTCGTATATTTCCCGTATCTGATCATAGTGCTCCTCTATGGTCGTCTGAAAGATCGTAGCGAAAAAATTCAGATTTTCTTCTACTGTCAAGTCTTGGTAGAGAGAAAAACGTCCCGGCATGTAGCCTATTTCTCGTCTGATGCAACGGAATTCGTTTTGAACATCATATCCTAATACAGAAGCCTCGCCTGAATCAGCATTTAATAAGGTCGTGAGGATGCGGAATAATGTAGTCTTTCCTGCACCGTCAGGACCTATTAGTCCAAATAGCTCTCCTTGCTGTATATTTAGTGAAATGTCTTGCAGCGCTTTAACTGCTCCGTAGCATTTACAGAGATGTTGTGTGTCGATGACAGGATTCATATTTTTATTCATGTTGTTATTGATCGAATTTTACTTCTCCATACATTCCTATTTTAATGCTGCCGTCATTTCTGACAGCTATTTTTACAGCATATACCTGATTGGCACGTTCGTCTTCTGTTAATATTGTCTTAGGAGTGAATTCCGCCTCGTCGGCTATCCAACTTATTGTTCCTTGATATTCTTTTTGATTGCCATTTCCAAAGTCTGCAAATACTTTGACCTGTTCACCTAATTTGACTTTTTCTAACTGTGAGGAAGTGACATAGGCCCGTAAGAAAATGTTTTCAGTATCGGCTATTTTGAAAAGAGGCTTTCCTGCAGCAGCCAGTTCGCCTGGTTCTGCATATTTGGCAAGTACTGTTCCGCTGATAGGAGAAAGTATATGGCATTTGTTTAACAGATCTTCTGTTTGGAGAATCTGGATAGCTACAGAGGAACTTTGCTCATTTAAACTTTGTGTATTGTTGGTGAGAGAAGATATCTGTGCTTCCAACTGACTTTGTAATACGGCAATTTGAGCATCCCAGTCGTCAAGTTGTTTGCGGTTAGCTGCATTTGCTTTCAACAAATTATCGACTCGCGTACGTTCACGATGTGCTGTTGCAAGTTGTTTTTGGGTAGCAGCTATTTGCTTGTGGATATCAGGACGCAGTTTATCCACCGATTTCATGTTTGCTTCTAACTGAAGCTTTTTCAAATAGAGTTGAATCGTATCTATGAGTCCGACTTCTTCTCCTTGAGTGAGATGCGTGCCTTCTTCTGCATTAAGGTAGAATAATTTACCGTTCGATTCTGCGGAAACAATAATTTCTGTAGCTTCGAATGTACCTGTTGCATCAAAGTCGACATTGGACCGACAGGCAGAAAAGAAAATAGATAAGGCGATAAATGAAAAATATTTTTTCTTCATAAGGCTGAAACATATTAATATGTTGGGGAATTGGTAAGGTGTTTTCTGTTATACAGATTCATGAGTAACTGAATCTTATGAATAGCCTGAGTTTGTCGTGCCAGACTTTCGGATGTCACTTCACGTAACATTTCAGTAACTGTTAATGTTCCGTTGGCTACTTTGGCTTCGGCTGCCTGACGAATGTTGGAACGCAGGCGAATCATTTCATCATCTTCTATCATTTGTTGACGTAAGGCTTTGATTATTCCATCTTGTTCAGTCAATTTCAATTGTGTCTTAAAAAGAAATACATCTCGATTGTTCTGAATTTGCCGGTGTAGTATATCGAGTTTCTGCTTGTCATTTTTCAAGGTATATAGACTACCAAAGTTCCATGTCAGCCGTGCACCTACCATATAGTAAGCTGTAAATTTATCTTTTAACATGTCCAATCCGGGATTACCATATCCCCCTTGGGCGAAAAATCCTAATTGTGGCATATACCCGGCACGAAGGTTGCGTTGTCGGATATAGAGCGTTTGCTCTTGGGCCTCGTATAGTTGAAGTTCCGGCCGGTTGATGCTTGTGTAACTTTCATTGTTTTCTGTCGCTTTCGGAACCACGAATTGGGTATTATCATCAATCGTTTTTCCTGTCAGTAGTGCAAGCATATGCAAATAAGCATGACGGTTGGCAGAAAGTAAAGTACGTTGTTGTTTGGTATTTAGTATTTCTACTTTTACAGCGTCTACATCTGCATCATTAGCTATGCCATTGTTTCGGTAAGCTTCTATATTTTTCAGGCTCCGTTGCAGGTTTTCGTTAAGCAGGGAATTTTGGTGTAACTGTTCGTTTAAAAGCAGAATCCCAAAGTATACCTGATTAACCTGCTCGTGAAGTGCATACATACTAACATCCAGCTGACGCTTGTTCTCACGACTTACGGCTTTTATCTCTTCTTTTTGATTATGAATCGTTCCACCGTCCCAGATGTTTTGTTTGACTTCTATTATGGCTTGGTATTGATCTTTAGATAATCCTCTAAATCCGATACCTGGTATTTCAAATGGCAGAGTTGTAGCATCGCTCTGATAAGATATTTTTCCACTGACACTGATTTGTGGAAGGTTCCCTTTTTCTACGTTCGATACTGTGTATTGTTCCGAAAGTTGAATGAGATTATATTGTCGGACGAGGGGATAATTTTCTTGTGCAGCCTGCTGGCATTCGTCTAATGTTATTTGTGCCTTTGTATTTAAAGTAATGATGGCAAACAGAACGAATAAGATTATTCTAATCATGGCATGTTGTTTTATTGTTGTTATACAAAGTTAAAGTCTTTCTATCTATCCATGAGGTCCTATTGGTTTTTGTAAATGTTCTGTTTGTTCGATTATATATCGATTTTACCCCTTTATTGGATGCTATTATTATCTTTGCAGGAAATAAATGTATTTTGTTATGAAACAAAATAATCTTTTGCTTTTGGCTTTAAAGCAGATTTTTGAGTTGTCAACTATTTCTTGCAATGCTTACCGGTTTGTTTCTGCAGAGTTGGGACTGGTACGTTCTATGAGGGGAACTTTGGGTATTCCGGAACAAATCTTGACATTGGGACAGCCCTATCGTCTGACTGAAGGTCGTGTTTTGTTTATGCATGCAGGTTATATCCGTGTCAGAGCCAATCTGATAGAACTGACACTTTCAGCACGACAATTGATCGTAGCCTCTCCGGGAACGATTCTTCAGATTTTGGAAGTATCGAAAGATTGTGAATTAGAAATGCTTGCCTTTACAAATAGTTTGATGGAGGGGTGGCAAAAAGAAATGCTTTTACAAATGTTTTTGCAGGGAAGGCTTTATGTACAACTTGACTTGGATGAAAAGGAAGAGAAACGCATTCAATCGTTTTTTGATATGTTGTGGAATGTTGTACACGATGAGCCTTTTCCTCGTGAAATGGTCAGAAGCCTGATTTCAGCATTGTTTCATCAAATACATGCTTATCGTATGCAGGAAATGTCAGAAGACAGACAGCAACGTACGCGGCAAGAAGAAGTTTTCAACAGGTTTCTTTTACTTGTTAATAAGTATGCCATCCGTGAACGAAGTATTGTGTTTTATGCCGAAAAATTATACCTGACTCCCCGTTATTTAAGTACGCTAATAAGGCAGACGAGTGGTCGTACTGTTATGGACTGGGTGAATGAAGCTGTTATACAAGAAGCTAAGTTATTACTTCGTCATTCAGATAAACTGGTTTATCAGATTGCCGATGAGCTTAATTTTCCTAATGCATCTTTCTTCTGCAAGTATTTTCGGAGATTGACAGGAAAGACACCTCATGAATATCGGTTAGGCGAATAAAAAAACAGGTACGGAGATGAAATCCGTACCTGTTTCAGTATAGAGACAGTTTTTAAAACTTATTTCTTATCTTCCTTTTCGATGCTGATTAATTCAACTTCAAAAATCAGAGTAGAGAAAGGTTTGATCTTGCCAGTTTCACGTGAACCGTAAGCCAATTCCTGAGGAATATATAATTCCCATTTAGAACCAACAGGCATCATAGTCAGAGCTTCAGTCCATCCTTTGATAACCTGGTTAGCACGGAATGTTGTCGGTTCGTTACGTTCGTATGAACTATCAAATTGAGTACCGTCAATCAATGTTCCTTTGTAGTGTACTTTAACTCTTGCTGTTTCAGTAGGCACTTCTCCTTTACCTTCAGTGATTACTTTGTACTGCAAGCCACTAGGAGTAACTTTAACACCTTCTTTGCTCTTGTTCTTAGCAAGGAACTCTTCATTCTGTTTCTTATAGTCGGCATATTGAGTTTCCAATGCTTTTTCTTTGATAGCTTCTGCCTTTGTATTAACATATACAGCAGCAGAATCGGTCGGAACAATAGCTTGTTTCTTTACAGCAGCAACGAAACCAGCCAGGAAGTTTTCTTTGCTCAAGCTCTGAGTAGAATCACCGTTGAAAATACGGCTGCTGATAGCATCGAACATATCTCCACTGATTTGCTGTCCAATTTGGATACCAGCCATATAAGCTTTCTGCTTAGCATCAGTCTGTTTCAATCCTTCTTCAATACCTCTTACAAAGTCAGCCATGTGAGTTGAGTCTATACCCAGACGTCCCATAGCATATTCTTCCAGTCCCTGAGTATTGCTGACACCCATCATATAAGAAAGAGTATCAATGTCGCTTTTCATGTTTGCCTTTGGGCTTTGAGCTGTACATGATGCCAGTCCAGCTGCGGCTGCAAACATCATGATTAAAGTACTTTTTTTCATTTACTTTTATTTTAAAATTATAATTTATCGATTTTAGGTTTCTTAGAGAACTTCAATCAGTTCTACTTCAAAAATCAATGTGCTGTGAGGAGGAATCATTTCACCTGCTCCCTGTGCGCCATATGCCAGTTCTGAAGGAATATAAAGTTTCCATTTTGCACCTTCAGACATAAGCTGAAGTGCTTCAACCCATCCTTTAATAACTTGGTTGACGCCGAATACAGCAGGTTCACCACGCTTGATAGAACTATCGAACAAGGTACCATCTATCAATGTTCCTTCATAGTGGCAGCGTACACGGTCAGTTGCTTTCGGCTTTTTACCGTTGCCTTCCTTGATAACTTCGTATTGCAGTCCGCTTGGTAATGTTACAACGTTTGGGTTCTTTTTGTTTTCTTCGAGGAATTTCTTTCCTTTTGCTATATTTTCAGCATTCATCTTTTCTTCCAGCTCGGTGAAATATTTGTTCACAATATCACGAGCTTCGGTATGAGTAATAGCTGTCTGGTTTCCCTCTAATACGTCTTTGATAGCCTGTGCAAAGTCGTTTACTTCGATGCCGCGGGCACCCATGCTTAACAGATTTTGGCCTATACCCAGACCAATGGCGTAACTGAATTTATCCATGTAATTATATTTATTAGTATGTAATATTCTTTAAAAGCATGGCAAAGGTATCTTTTTTCTTTGAATATGAGCATCTTTAAGCGATTAAAAATTCTTATTTTTGTCACTGTATCTAAAATAGAACGAAAATATTTGTGTATGAAAAAGCTGGTAATACTCACTGGTGCGGGAATGAGTGCTGAAAGCGGTATCAGTACATTCCGTGATTCGGGTGGCTTATGGGATCGTTATCCTGTAGAGCAAGTTGCTACACCCGAAGGTTATGCTGCCAATCCGAAGTTGGTAATCGATTTTTATAATGAACGGCGTAAACAATTGCTGACAGTGAAACCTAATCGAGGACATGAGTTGATAGCAGAACTTGAAAAATATTTTGATGTGACAGTTATTACACAAAATATTGATAATTTGCATGAGCGTGCAGGCAGTCACCATGTTATTCATTTGCATGGAGAACTCACTAAAGTTACATCCAGTTGGCAACCGAACAATCCTAAGTTTATAAAGGAATTAAAGCCAGAAGAGTATGAAGTAAAAATGGGGGATGTAGCTGCTGACGGTTCACAGCTGCGTCCGTTTATAGTCTGGTTTGGAGAAAGTGTGCCAATGATAGAAACAGCTATTGATTATGCAGAACAGGCTGATATATTTGTCATTATTGGCACATCCTTGAATGTCTATCCTGCTGCCGGCTTGCTGAATTATGTCCCTTCTCGTGTTCCGGTATACCTTATCGATCCGAAAGAAGTCGCCATTGCTTCGGGGCGGCAAGTACATGTTATTCGTAAAGGAGCGTCAGAAGGTATGGAAGAATTAAAAAATATGTTACTAAATGAAACAGTGTAAACAAATTCTTTCTATATTTGTTTTCATAGTAAAGTAACAATAAATACTAACTTAGAATAAACGATAAAATTATGAAAAAGTACATTTGCACAGTATGCGATTGGGTTTATGACCCAGAAATTGGAGATCCAGATGGTGGTATCGCTCCGGGAACAGCGTTTGAAGATCTTCCTGATGACTGGGTTTGCCCGGTTTGCGGCGTAGGAAAAGAAGATTTCCAGGAAGTTACAGAATAATTTCCGGCCGAAGAATATAATATAGCCCGACTTGCATGCGGATTTATCCGAAACAAGTCGGGCTATTCTTATATATAATAAGGAGTAGAAAACTATGAGTCAAAGTTGAATTGGTTTAGATTTTAGTATGTGTATAATCGGATATGTAATATACTGAAATTATCGACTCCAATGCGTGCATGACGTCCTTGATGAGTTTGATCTCCATTTAGTCTACGGATATATTGCATAGAACCATCTTCGCAGATTTTTACTTCATCTACACTACCTATTCCGATGCGTGTACCTCCGTTCCATTTCTCTGTAATTGGACTGTTACATTCTTTTGCGAAACCGTCTTCGCCCAATTGTTTCTGTGTTATACTTCGTATTTCATCAAAACTTTGAAATTCGACGACTATTCCACTTCCGGCAATAATATATTCATCTTCGGTTAGACGTATAATAATTCCCCCTCCTTCTGGCCAGTTACTTCCATTTGTTGCACGTGAATCCCAAGGCAATGTGAAAAAATGCCGGCAAATAAGATTAGTGTTGTCCCATGTCAATATTCGTTCTTGATTATTTTTATCGAAAAGCAATCCTTTCATCATTCCTTTTCCTTGAAAACGTGTAATTAGTGGCATTAGTTCTTTTAGCTTTTGATACGCTTGTATTAGTGGATATTCAGGATTATCCGGAGTATCTTCTATTGAAAAAGGACTGAATCCAATACAATCGTGTTCTCCAAATACGTAGAATGCCCGTACGCCATCATTGGGTTCAAGACGTATTTCAGGGATGAAGAGTGGGTTATTATGTAGTTTGTATTGTGCTGTCCAACTTGTAAATCCTTTATCGTATAAATCTGGAGCCATCAAATCTATATCAGGAGCAGCGCAGTGCCAAATATCAATAAGATGTGCCAATGGACCGGCCGATGGATATTCCCCGGGTTTTCGTCCACGACTATTCATCGCAGCATTAACATACATAGGAATATTGTATATTTTACGTCCGTGTTGTATCATACGTTCTACATATAAAGCATAGTGCCATGCCATAAAGATTTCATCAGTATAAATATCATTTCCAAATACTTCTTGCCATGTACCTGTAATCTTTTTCCCTGCTTTCTGCCATTTGTTATATAACCATGGATGAAGAGTCTCATTATTGGCTTTTAAATAGTTCGTGAGTTTTTCAGGTATTTCCGAATAAAATCGTTGGTTGGCTTCTTTTGAGTAATCACGTGCGTTCTCTAACATACCAATTTCATTTTCAACTTGCATCATTATTACAGTGTGTTCAGTACTGTCTATTTGTGAAATATGTTTTAGTAAGTGTCCGAAAGCATGTGAATCAGCTTGAAATACATTTTCAGAAAAAGGACTGGCCATTTCAAGAGGTTTACCTGTTTGCGTATGTGTGCGGGGATATTTTTTGTAATTGCTTTTGAACCAAATAGGAGTATAGCAGCTCATTGAGTTTTTCCAGGCACCGAACCATAAGAATACGACTTTTAAATTATTGCAACGTGCCTGTGTTATAATTTTGTCAATGAGTATAAAATCAAAGCATCCTTGTCGAGGCTCAATTAAATCCCAGTAGGCAGGTACCAGAACTGTATTTAATCCCATACGTTGCAGTTTCGGAAAAATTTGTTCAATATCTTTTGTAGAAGAAGCAGATGAATTACCTAATTCACCAGCCAAAAGCAACATTGGTTTGTCTGCAACAATTAATTGTGTTGCAGTCCCTTGTCTTATCCAATGAGGAATACTTTGTTGGGCAATAACAGGTATGGTTAGTAACCAGAAACATAGAATAGAAAAAAAGTTTTTCATATTAGAAATATCAAAATATTTAGATTAAAAGGAGATTTATTTGCCACGAAAGTAATGTAAAAAAACGATGAGAACAATGAAAAAATGAGGCAATAGTATGCTGCATAACATAAATGTACTGTCTATTATAGTTTATGTAACATTCATCTTATGTCATGTTCTTTAAATAGAAATAATTGTATCGCTGATTTCTGATCGATAAAAGTTGCTCTATTACATTTGCATTGGTTATAAGAGTATTATAATGGCATATGTAGTACATGTTAGAATATCCTTATTTATTATAAATTCTTTTATTAAACACTAATATTTCATTTTATGAAAAACACTTTTTGTTTAAAGCCGTTAGGGCTATTATTTATGTTCTGTTTTATTCCCTTATGGGTCTTAGCTCAGAAAGTATCTATACAAGGTACGGTAAAGGACAAAGTTGGAGAATCGGTTATTGGAGCTAGTGTAGTAGAAAAGGGAACTACCAATGGTACTATTACAGATTTTGATGGAAATTTTGCGTTGGAGGTGCCAGCAAATGCTACTTTGGTTATTTCTTATATAGGGTATAAAACTCAAGAAATTCCGGTTGCAGGAAAAAAGAAAATTCAGATAATACTAAAAGAAGATACTGAAACGCTTGATGAAGTTGTCGTTATTGGTTATGGTTCTGCACGTAAGTCTGATGTTACAGGTTCAATAGCTTCTGTTGGTGGTGACAAACTTCGTGAAGTTCCAGCAACAAATATTACTTATGCTCTGCAAAATCGCGTTGCAGGTGTGGATATGGCACAGACTTCGTCGCAGCCGGGGGCCTCTATGCAGATTCGAATTCGTGGTACTCGTTCATTGACTGCATCAAATGATCCCTTGGTTGTTTTGGATGGAATACCTTTTATGGGTAATTTGTCAGATATAAATCCTGGTGATATTAAGAGTATGGATATTTTGAAAGATGCTTCTTCGACAGCGATTTATGGTTCTCGTGGAGCTAATGGTGTTATTCTTATTACCACTCATAAAGGTGCACAAGGAAGTCCGGCTAAATTTACATATAATGGATATGTTGGTTTAAAAACCGTTTTCTCGCAATATCCCATGATGGATGGTCCTAAATATGCTCAATTGCGTAAAGATGCTGGCTTATATCAAAATTCATTGGATGAGTCTGATAATACAAATACAAATTGGCAGGATTTATTTTATCGTAATGGTATGACGACCAGTCATGATATAGGTGTTACCGGAGGTACAAAAGGTGGCAGCTATAGCTTTGGCGCCTCTTATTATGAGGATCAGGGTGTGATTCCTACACAAGGTTACAAACGTTATTCATTGCGTGGTACATTTGAGCAGGATTTAGGTAAATATATTCGTTTGGGTATGTCTACAAATTCTAATTATAATGAGACAACAGGTACTCAGTTGGGTATGTATGGCGTTTTGTCTATGTCACCTTTGGCTAGTCCTTATAATGAAGATGGGTCATTGAAGCGTACAGTTACGATGCCGAATGACGTACAATATGTTATAACACGGGAAACATTGGAAAATTTAGACGATAGTTGGGTTAATGAAAACAAGGGATTTGGTACATACAATAGTTTGTTTGCTGAGATTAAATGTCCTTGGGTAGAAGGTTTGAAGTACCGTGTAAATTTAGGATTGAACTATCGTCAAAGCAAAAGAGGTGAATTTACAGGAGAAGGAGTGAATAGTTCTACTGCAGATACACCTTCTACGGCAGCTTTGGCTCATGAAGAAACAACAAACTGGACTGTTGAGAATTTGTTGACCTATGATCGAACTTTCAATGAAAAACATCAATTAAATGTTGTAGGAATGTTTTCGGCAGAAGAAACGGTGTATACAAAATCGCATATTGCTGCAAAGGATATTCCGGCCGAATACTTTCAATATTATAATATCGGACGTGCAGAGGGTACTATTACAGTCGATCCTAATAATTGGAATTATCAGAAGAGTGGCTTGATGTCGTGGATGGGACGTGTAATGTATACTTACGACAATCGTTATATGCTTAGTGCAACGGTACGTGCAGATGCTTCTTCTCGCTTGGCAAAAGGACATCAATGGCATACATACCCAGCTGTTTCTGTAGGATGGAATTTACGTCAGGAATCGTTTATGGATAATGTTTCTTGGTTGGATATGTTGAAATTACGTGTCGGTTATGGACAGACATCCAATCAGGCGGTTGACCCATATTCAACTTTAGGAAAGTTAAGTACTCGTCCGTACAACTTTGGGCCTAATGGTTATGCTACTGGATATTATGTATCTACAGCTCCTAATGCTTCATTGGGTTGGGAATATTCTTCTACATGGAATTATGGTATTGATTTTAGTTTATTGGGCGGACGTTTGTCTGGTACTTTGGAATACTATGTACAAAAAACGAATGATTTGTTGCTCAGTGTAAATCTTCCAAGTACTGCAGGTTTAGGAAGTTATATGGGAAATATTGGTAAAACTCAAAATAAGGGAGTTGAATTAACCTTGAATGGAACTATTCTTGATAATCATAATGGCTGGACTTGGGATGCTAGTCTGAATATTTCAGCCAATCGCAATAAATTGGTTTCATTGGCTTCTGGTCAGGAAAAAGATGAAAACAACTTCTGGTTTGTAGGTTATCCTATTGATGTGATTTATGATTATGAATATATTGGCCTTTGGCAGGAAGGCGATCCGTATCTGGATATTTTGGAACCAGGCGGTAACGTTGGTATGATAAAAGTAAAATATACAGGAGATTATAATGAAGATGGTACTCCTACTCGCCAGATAGGTCCGGAAGATCGTCAGGTAATAAGTATGGAACCTAAGTTCCAGGGTGGATTTAGTACACGTGTTGCTTATAAAGGATTTGATTTAAATGTTATAACAGCATTCAAGTGTGGAGGAAAACTTATTAGTACATTATACTCATCAAGTGGTTATCTGAACATGTTGAATGGTCGTCGTGGTCAGGTCGATGTTGATTATTGGACTCCGGAAAATACTGATGCTAAATATCCGAAGCCAGGTGGTATTACGAGCAACGATAGTCCGAAATATGGTTCAACATTAGGATATTTTGATGCTTCATACTGGAAAGTACGTACTATTACATTAGGATATAATTTCAATGGTCAGAAATGGTTGGACCGTTTGGGAGTAGATGGGTTGCGTGCTTATTTCACAGTGCAGAATCCTTTTGTTATCTGCTCTCCATATTATAAGGAAACAGGAATGGATCCGGAAACAAACTCTTATGCCGATGAGAATGTTGCTACTACAGGAAGTATGCCTAGTCGTTTGCTGACTATTGGTACGAATTCTCCATCGAACCGTAATTATCTGTTTGGCATTAGTTTAACTTTCTAAATCTGTAAAATCTATGAAATCAATATTTAAGAAAATAAGAATTGCCGGAATGTCGGTCGTTACTCTTTGTTTGATAACTTCTTGCTCCGATCTGTTGGATGAACAGCCTCGAAGTTTTTATGATCCGAATTTTTTTAAGACGGAACGTGGAGTAGAAGGTGGAATCACCTCGATGTATGCGCATCTGCGTTATATCTATGGTCAAGCTTATTTTTATAACGTTTGTGAAACAGGTACAGATGAAGTTACTTATGCGAAGGATGCTGATAGTAATTTTAAAGATGCCGATTTTTCTGGCGTTGGAAATCTAACTGCTTCAAGTAGCCGTTCGGATGTTCTTTGGAATGCTGTTTATTCTAATATCAATACGGCAAGTGGAGTTATAGAAAATGGCTCAGAAGTTGGCATTTCTGCTTCATTGATTGCTGAGGCACGTTTTTTCCGTGCTTTCGATTATTTTCAGTTAGTACAGACATTTGGTGGAGTGCCTTTGGATTTAGGTGCTGGTGAGCTGAAATTCAATATAACCCCTTCGCGTATTTCAGTGCGTAATACAGTACCGGAAGTTTATACGAAAGCTATTTTTCCGGATTTGTTGCAGGCGGTCGAGGAATTGCCGGATCAACCTCGCGTAACCGGTGGAGTGACAAAAACTGTAGCCCGTCTTTATTTGGCCAAAGCATATCTTACTTATGCCTGGTGGTTGAAAAATCCTAATGACATACCTACTTATCCTGAATGTGATCGTACAGATCCCGACGGACATGATGCTGCATGGTATTTTCAGAAAGCTTATGATTATGCAGTAGAAGGTATTTTGAATCCTGGACCTTATGGCTTGCTTGATTATTATTATGATATAAACTTGGGCTCTAATGATCGGAATAAGGAAATTATGCTATATGCTGATCATACAGAAACCGATGAATATTATAATGGGGGAAGTTTAACCTATGGAAGTGGTAGCGCTCCCGATAATTTTGCAGGATGGATGATGACATGGAACTATACCACTATTACTTGTGTTTCGGATAATGGAACAAAAATAAATCCGATTCGTCGAGTTGCTGAGCAGGCTTATGGTCGTCCCTGGACTCGTATGTGTCCTACAATTGAAGCTATTACAAAAACATTTAGCGATAAAGTAAATGATTCTCGTTATGATGGTACATTTGTGACCGCATATCGTGCAAACTGGTCAAAAGAAGGTTTGACAAATGCTTATGTACTTGGCGCTAATGATTTAAAGATCGGAGAGGGAGATGCAGTTCTTACTTTCCTGGATGAGGAACCTTCTACTTCAGTAACTTATCCTTCTGATGGTGGAAGTAATGGTATTGGAGCCGGCACAATTCCTGGCGTGGCTAGTTATGTTATTGCTCCGAGTGGAATAAGCCGTTTGTCTTATCCGGGACTTTGGAAACTTGGTCCGTACCGTACTGATAATGGCGATGGTCCAGGTCAGCCTAATGCAGGTAGTACTCGTCCGTTTAATATCGCAAAATTCTCGGAACTTTATTTTGTTGCTGCTGAAGCAAATGTAATGGGGGCAACTGCTTTGTCGAATATGGATGCGCGTAGCTTGATAAATGTAATCCGTGCTCGTGCGGGTAAATGGAGATGGAGTAATAACGGTAACGTTGAAAAAATAGCAGATTATAGTGCAGAAATGGTAGCTGCTACTCCTGCAACGATAGATATTGATTATATTCTGGCAGAACGTTCTCGTGAGTATTATGGTGAGGGCTATCGTTGGTTTGATTTGGTCCGTACTCAAAAGTGGGATGAACTGGCGGCTACTTATACGATTTGTGGTTCTGGACTGGGTGACCATACTCCTCAGACCATAACTCGTACAATTGAAAAGTATCATTATTTGCGGCCAATTCCTCAGGGGCAGCTTGATGCGATGACTATGACTGAAGCTGAAAAAGATGCATATCAGAATCCAGGATATTAATTTGTCTGGAGTAAAGGTGTAGTATTATTAAACTACGATTATCCCCTTCTATATTCTGTCGTCTGTCAATACTGAAGTATGAATGGCGATAGAGTATAGAGGGGATTTTTTTATTGTTTATAGTTTGGAACGAGTTTGGCTGATAGTTATCCCTAATTACTGCTATTGTCTTGATAAGTTTGTTTTGTCTCTTCTCAGAATTTCTCTTGATGTTTTCTGAAAGTTTGTACAAAAACAATTTTTTTTTGTACAAAAAATCTTATGCTTGTTGCCTTCTTTTTTTTATCATTCGTTAGAATCATATTTTGATTAGCAGAAAAGATTATTCATCTATGAATTTGTTGGGCTATTTATTTGCCGTTTTGCTTGTTGAGGTGCTGGTGTAATTTTATATCTTTGCGCCATTTTTAAGCTTATTGATTGTTAAGATATATATATTCGCTCCTCCTGATATGTGCTATAGAACATGGATGTACGCTTTTTGATATTTTATGTAACATTCGGGTTTGCGGGTGTAACTAAATGCTATATAAGGGGTAACATGGAAGAAATAGTATCAGATGTATTTCGATTACTTTTGTTGCAGTTGGGATGGAATGTTGAAGATGTATTTATTAAATTATATTATATGAAAAACACAATTGTTCTTAGATCGTTGAGGCTGTTATGTCTATTGTGCCTCGTTCCTTTATGGGCTTTTGCGCAAAAAGTTTCTGTACAAGGAGTTGTTAAAGATGCGGCAGGCGAAAGTATTATTGGAGCCAGTATTATTGAAAAAGGTACGACCAATGGTACAATTACCGATTTTGATGGTAATTTTATGTTGCAGGTTGAGAGTAATGCTGTTTTGTCGATTTCCTTTGTCGGATATCAGTCACAAGATATTCCTGTTGAAGGAAAGACTATGTTTAATGTTATTTTAAAAGAGGATACAGAAGTCCTTGATGAAGTCGTAGTTGTCGGTTATGGCGTTCAGAAAAAGAAATTAGTGACCGGTGCTACTGTTCAGGTAAAAGGAGAAGATTTACAGAAATTGAATACTGTAAGTGCTTTGGGAGCATTACAAAGTCAAAGTCCTGGTGTAAATATTACACAAAGTTCTGGTATGCCGGGTGAAGGATATAAGGTTAATGTACGTGGTATGGGTACGGTTGGTTCTTCTGCTCCGTTGTATGTGATAGACGGTGTTGCTGGAGGTGATATAAATATGTTGAATCCGGCCGATATAGAATCTATTGATGTCTTGAAAGATGCGGCTTCTGCTGCTATTTATGGTGCACGTGCTGCCAACGGTGTTATTCTTGTTACGACCAAACAAGGTAAGACTGGTAAGGTAAATATTTCGTATGATGGCTATTATGGCTTCCAGAAAATAGCCAAGAAGCCTGAATTACTGAATGCCAAACAGTATATGGAAATAATGGACCGCAAAGACGGAGCCTATGATTGGGAAAGTTTGATTCCTGTTCAGTATCAACAGATAATGAATGGTACATGGAATGGAACAAACTGGTTGGATGAGGCAACAAATGACAACGCTCCTACTCAGAATCATGCCTTTAATATGGTGGGCGGAAATGAGTATTCACGCTTTTCTCTCGGACTTTCTTATACCAGTCAGGAGGGTATAATTGGTGCTCCGGTAGAGCCTGATTATGATCGTTATACAGCTCGTTTAAACTCAGATCACGTAATATTGAAAAATAAAGATTTTGATGTTATCAAGTTAGGTGAGAATATGTCGTATAGTTATAGCGAACGCTCAGGTATTGGTATCGGTAATATCTACTGGAATGATGTGCATAATTTCTTGACGGCTAACCCGTTGCTTCCTGTTTATGACAGTGAAGGTAATTATTATGACTATGATGATAAGGTAGCCGATAACTGGAGCTTTAACAATAATGAAGCAAACCCTATAGCTTCGATGGTGTATCAGCGTGGAAAGAATTTATATCGTACTCATGCCTTTCGTGGTAATTTCTATGTCGAAATTCAGCCTATCAAGAATTTGAAATATAAAACGAACTTTGGTTATCGCTTTAATGCAGTCAGCAATCGTTCGTATACTGATAAGTTTCATTTAGCTTCCAATTCAGAGAATAAAAATGACAAGATTTCTCAAGATCAGGGAATTGATATGGCGTGGACATGGGAAAATACGCTGTCTTATTCTTTTAAGATAGATGATCATGCTGCAGATGTTGTTATTGGTCAGTCTATGGAAAAATGGGGCATTGGTGAAACTATATCCGGAACGAATGCTAACTCTCTTTTCCCTGGGAAATTTGATTATGCTTATTTGAGCAATGCGCAAGGTATAACTTCTGGTTTAACGACTTTGTCGGGGGAACCGCAAACTGCAGGACGTCTGGCTTCATTCTTTGGTCGTTTAAACTATAACTATAAGGAAAAATATATGTTCTCTGCAACGGTACGTGCCGATGGTTCGTCAAACTTTGCAAGAGGAAACCGCTGGGGAGTATTTCCTTCTTTCTCGGCTGGATGGGTTATGACCAATGAACCATTTATGGAAGATGTAAAGAATTGGATGGATTTCTTAAAAATCCGTGCAAGTTGGGGACAAAATGGTAACTCTGATATTGCAAACTTCCAGTATCTTTCTACTATAGCTTTCGATCAGTCATATGTTTTTGGCACTGATAAAATTACTCAGTCTACAGGTGCTTACGCCGATATATTGCCAAATGAAGATATTTCATGGGAAACGTCAGAACAGCTTGACTTAGGTATTGATGCTCGTTTCTTTAATTCTCGCTTGGGCTTTGCTTTCGATTATTATAATAAGAAAACCAAGGATTGGTTGGTACAGGCTCCAGTTCCTTTGATTTATGGTACAGGTGCTCCTTATATTAATGGTGGTGATATTGAAAACAAGGGTTTTGAAGTAGCGTTGAATTGGAATGATATGGTACGTGACTTTAAATATGGCGTAAACTTCAATCTTTCTTATAATAAAAATGAAGTAACTCGTATTGCTAATACAGAAGGTATTATCCATGGACCAAGTGATGTTCTTACTTATGGTATTACAGAAATCTATCGTGCTCAGGTTGGTTATCCTATCGGTTATTTCTGGGGCTACAAGACTGCAGGTGTTTTCCAAAATGAAGAACAAGTGGCAGCTACAAAGGCTAAGCTGTCTACTGCTGCTCCGGGTGAGTTGATTTTTGTAGATACAAATGGTGATGGAAGCATAACAGAAGCTGATAAAACAATGATTGGTGATCCAAATCCGGATTTCCGCTTGGGATTCTCTTTTAATTTAGGATATAAAGGATGGGATTTATCTGTTACAACCAACGGAGCCTTCGGACAGCAGGTCGTTAAGTCATATCGTCAGTATTTGGGTGAGCCTAAACAGAACTTTACAACTGAAGTATACGAATGCTGGAATGGTGAGGGTACTTCTAACCGTCTGCCTAAATTGGAAGGTATGGAAACGAGTGATAGCTGGAAAAACTTTTCGGATATTTTTGTTGAAGACGCAAGTTATCTGAAAGTGCAGAATATTACATTGGGTTATGATTTTAAGAATCTGTTTCCTAAAATGCCTCTGACTCAGGCACGTTTGTATTTCTCTGTATTGAATGCTTTCACTATTACAGGATATTCTGGTATGGACCCGGAAGTTGGAGCCAGTGGAAATGATGATTACTCTTGGGCATCGGGTATTGATCTTGGATTCTATCCAAGCCCACGTACATTTATGTTTGGTGTAAATCTTAAATTCTAAAAACAGCTATGAAGAAGTATTTTTATATAGCGGCAATTGCTGCATTGACATTATCCGGTTGTGAAGACTTCTTGGATACAGAAAATTATACAAAGAAAAATACAGGAAACTTTCCTGAAACTGTTGATGATATGAATATGATGCTGAACGGTGTTTACGTATCATTAAATCATATTATTAGTAATTCCGGAAAAAATAGTGTGGAGTCGAGTCCGTTTTTTGTTGCAGAAGCAGCTTCAGACGATCGTTTTGGAGGTGGAGGTCCTGCCGACAGAACTTACCAGATGACTGATAAATTGATGAATTATGGTACCGATGCTTTTGAACCGTTTTGGAAGGCTAGTTATGAAGGCATTTATCGTGCTAATTTGATGTTGGAGTCTGCTGATAAAATAGACGGCTGGAGTGATAGTGATAAGTCTCAAACAATAGGGGAGGCCCATTTTATGAGAGCATTGTTCTATTTTCAGTTGGCACAAATGTTCGGTGAGGTCCCTATGCCGCTTTCCTCAGTTGCAGAGAACCTGCCCAAGTCTTCTGCTGACGTAATCTATGCACAGATTGCTTCCGACTTAAAGACTTGCATTGAAACCATGCCGGAAAAGACTTATGATCCGACATTTTCTGGACATGCAACTAAATATGTAGCAGAGGCTTATATGGCCCGTGTGTTCTTATTTTATACCGGATACTATAAAAAAGATTCTTTGCCTTTAACTGATGGTGGAAATGTTACAAAGGATCAGGTCGTTAGTTGGCTGGAGGATTGTCGTGATAATAGTGGATTTGATTTAGTTGATGACTTTAGAGGACTATGGCCTTATACTAACTCATTTACAATTAATGATTATAATTATACAAAAGGGCAAAATAACATTTTAGGAGCTCCTCTTCAATGGGAAACCGATGTCAATAAGGAAGTGTTGTTCGCTACCAAATGTAATAATTATGCAACTTGGAGTGATTATGGCTTTTCAAACATCTACAACCTGAATTATGGTATGCGTGGACAGCAGGAAACCAATACTTTCCCGTTTGGACAAGGTTGGGGATGTGGTACTGTAACTACAGGATTGTATGAAGAATGGGTTGCGGATGAACCTAATGATCCTAGAATGAAGGCTTCCATTCTTGATGTAAATGATCCTACTGAAGGGGTAACTTATACTTGGAATGGTAATGATCAGATGGAGTTTACTGGTTATTTCCAAAAGAAGTATATGAATATTATTGCTAAAACTTCAGATGGTGGTTTGGTTCCGTATTCAAATCTGATGTATAATACCCAAAATAACTTCCAGTTAGGTCAGACTCAAGATTTGGTTATGATGCGTTATGCGGATGTTTTGCTAATGCATTCAGAACTGACTGAAACAAGTGATGGTATGAATAGGGTACGTGCTCGTGCTGGATTAGCTCCGAAGGAATATTCGTTGGATAATCTGAAGAAGGAAAGACGTCATGAATTAGCGTTTGAGGGAATTCGCTGGTTCGATTTGATGCGTTGGGGAGATGTTGTTTCAGCATTGAATGAACAGATAGGTGTTACTATTATCAATGGTGGAGAAGAAACTACAATGAAGGAATTTGGCGGAGGCTTTGCCAAACGTTATGAGGCTACTGGTGGATTTTGGCCGATTCCTAAAGCACAAATAGATTTGTCAAATGGTACTTTGACTCAAAATGCTGGTTGGGGAACTTCTGATGCAGAATATCCTGGATGGTAATTGTCGTAAGTATTTACATGCGTAGATAAGTAAAGCCCTTTCATTTCCGTTGTAAATCGGGTTGAAAGGGCTTTATATGATAATAAAAAAGGTTGCCTAAGGGCAACCTTTTTTATTAAAGATATATGAAGGATTATTGTTTCTGTTCCTTGTTCTGTTGAGGCTTACGTTCACGTTTTGCGTGGTTTCCTTCTGCCATACCTTCTGGTTTCGGTAACAATACCTTGTGTGATAATTTGAATTTACCTGTTTTCGGATCGATATCCAACAACTTCACTTCGATGTCGTCACCTTCCTTCAGACCAGCTTCTTCGATAGTTTCCAGACGTTTCCAGTCGATTTCTGAAATGTGCAACAAACCATCTTTGCCAGGAAGGAATTCTACGAATGCACCATAAGGCATGATAGAACGTACTTTACCCTGATATACTTCACCAATTTCAGGTACAGCAACAATACCTTTGATCAGACGCATAGCATCATCGATAGTCTTCTTGTTATTTCCAGCAATTTCGATACGTCCTGCACCGTCAACTTCTTCGATTGTGATTGTAGCACCTGTTTCTTCCTGCATACCCTGAATGATCTTTCCGCCCGGGCCGATTACAGCACCGATAAATTCTTTCGGAATAGTCATAGTTTCAATACGCGGAGCATTTGGTTTCAGTTCCTTGCGTGGTTCTGCAATACATTCTGTCAGTTTGCTCAGAATATATTCACGACCTTCTTTTGCCTGCATCAGTGCTTTTTCAAGAATGTCGTAAGTCAAGCCGTCACACTTGATATCCATCTGTGTTGCTGTGATACCGTTCTTCGTACCTGTAACCTTGAAGTCCATATCTCCCAGATGGTCTTCATCTCCCAGGATATCCGACAGAACGGCATATTTTTCTTCTCCGGCATTTTTGATCAATCCCATTGCAATACCTGATACCGGATTCTTGATAGGTACACCAGCATCCATCAAGGCTAATGTTCCGGCACATACCGTAGCCATAGAAGAAGAACCGTTAGATTCAAGAATATCTGAAACGACACGTACACAATAAGGATAGTCAGCAGGAATCTGACCTTTCAATGCACGCCATGCCAAATGTCCGTGACCGATTTCACGACGACCTACACCGCGTTGTGCTTTTGCCTCACCTGTTGAGAAAGGAGGGAAGTTATAATGCAACAAGAAACGTTCTTTATGCTGATCGAGTACATCGTCTACAATCTTTTCATCAAGTTTAGTACCCAAAGTAACGGTACTTAATGATTGTGTTTCACCACGAGTGAATATTGAAGAACCATGTGGGTAAGGCAACGGACCAACTTCGCACCAGATTGGACGAATTTCAGTTGTCTTACGACCATCCAGACGTTTACCTTCATCGAGGATGCAACGACGCATAGCTTCTTTTTCTACATCATGATAATAACGGTCTATCATAGGTGCTTTTTCTTCGAGTTCTTCTTCTGTGAACTGAGCTTTGAATTCTTCACAGATAGCATCGAAAGCATCCTGACGTTCATGTTTGTTGTGATTTCCTGATGCTGCAATGGCATAAGCTTTGTCGTAGCAAGCATCGTGAACAGCTTTACGCAAATCCTCATCGTTTTCTTCGTGGCAGTATTCGCGTTTTACAGTAGAACCAACTTCTTCCATCAGTTCCATCTGTGCCTTACAATGTATCTTGATAGCTTCGTGAGCGCATTTCAAAGCTGCCAGCAAATCCTGTTCGCTTACTTCGTTCATTTCGCCTTCTACCATCATGATGTTGTCGTAAGTAGCGGCTACCATCAAGTCCATATCAGCCTTTTCAAGCTGTTCGAAAGTCGGGTCGATAACGAACTGACCGTCGATACGTGCTACACGTACTTCTGAGATAGGGCCTCCGAACGGAATGTCTGAAACAGCCAGTGCGGCAGAAGCAGCCAGACCGGCTAATGCATCAGGCATGTCTACGCCGTCTGCTGAAAACAGAATGATATTTACATAAACTTCTGCATGGAAGTTATCGGGGAACAACGGACGCAAAGCGCGGTCTACCAAACGGCAAGTCAGGATTTCATAATCAGAAGCTTTGCCTTCACGTTTGGTAAAGCCACCCGGAAAACGTCCGAATGCTGAATATTTTTCTTTGTACTCTAC
>ULZG01035113.1_pt1 | contig 25691 bp, 22 predicted proteins | sample 1962881 | NCBI WGS metagenome assembly ULZG01 (sample SAMEA4835883, study PRJEB28245) | human gut metagenome | biome: gut microbiome; material: fecal sample | place: Denmark | collected 2008 | reverse complement strand
ACCAAATATAGACGGTATAATCTACTTTTTCAGTGCCCTCCGACATCGTCGGGTGGGGATGAATGCGTTCCTTAATTCTGTCTGACATATTTTCTTTTCTGTTTTACAATTCCCTGTTGTCTAACATATTCTTTTAAAGTTTCAAGGTTTGCACCACCTGTCGTTGTCAGGAAATAACTATCACTCCAAAAAGAATTCTTCCATAGTCTGTTTTTGATCTGTTTCCCAAAATTTGCACGTACAGATTTGGAAAGCTGTGTTTTTAGATTACATACGGTAGTTGATGGGGACGCGGACGGAGGAAGTTCAAACAAAATATGTACGTGATCTTCTTCTCCGTTGAACTCTATCAGCTGACCGTGGTACCTTTCTTCCAGTAAATACCTGGTGTATCGTTCCATATGGTCCATGATATCGGTGGATATGACTTTCCGTCTGTATTTCACAACGAACACAGCATGGTATGTCAGTCGGTATACAGAATGCGCACTGCTATGATAATCTTCAAACATGATATCTCTCCTTTCGAAAAAAGCTGAAATTAATTTATAACCGACATTGTAAAATCGGTTCAAATATGTTAATATTATATTATAAATTAAGGGTTTTGTAAATGTATGATGTTATTTTAACCGACACACAGAAAGGAGGATATGATATGGAGATCACACGTACTGTTAATTCTGGTCTACGTTACTATCTCGATGAGGATACGATCGTCAATCATGAGTCTATCATCGACACGATCACGCGGTTTAACGACATGAAGATCGCTTTGTATAATGCGATGTATGATATGAGATTTTTACAGACAGGACCATTGTGTGATCAGACATATTCTTCCTGGCTGAAAGAAACATATGGGACAAATGATTATTATAACTGTGCGATATATGCTTATGCCAACGGCGCACTTGCATCTCAGAAAGAATTAAAGAAACTTTACCTTAAGGGTATGGAACGTGACCTAGCTGCAAGGGATGCCAAGATCAAAACCGTCCAGGAACAGCTGGATAAAAAGCTTGCAGTCAAGGCATCGCTAAAGACTTATATCACAGAGCATCACTGGATCATTCCGTATCGGCACTGCCAGATTTCAGTCTCTGGAAAAAATGTAAAACTTCCAGGAAATAAAGTCATTCTAGTTGATACTTACGAGCGTCGTGTGGAAGCAGATATCCGAAGGTTAAAGACACGTCTGGCGTTATTAAAAGAATCCAGAAAACGTGTAGCATCCAAGAAAGATGCTATGAAAGACCATGATCCACGCAGGATCGTCTTTGGATCGAAGAAAAGATACCGTCAGAAAGATTCTGGCAAGATCGATATGACACGATGGAAACGGGATTTTTTTAATGCCAGACATTCATCCATGAGTCTTCCAGGACGTCATACATCGAAAGATTGCAACTTCCTTGCGGCTATGCGTGGTACGGATTTGATCGTGAAATGCATGGACGGAAAAGAAACGATCTTTAAAGATTTCCATCTTCCCAGATATCAGGATGTCTTTGAAGATATGTTATCTGCATCATCGGCAGAACGAAGACCGGTCTGTTACAACTTTCAGATTCTCTGTGATAAAGATGGGCGGAAATACTTGATCGTATCTGTGACACTGATACTGGAGAACAGATACTGCAATGAAAGCCTGGAAGATGGCTGTATTGCGATCGACCTGAACTACGATCATGTTGCTGTATCAAATCTCGATAAAGATGGAAAACGTGTCGGCGGTACCATGTTCTATTTTAATCCGGAGGCAAAGACGAACGGTCAGATATCAGAAGATATCGGAAGGATGATGGCAAAAGTTGGACGTTATTGTACAGATCATAAAAAGCCACTAGTCATGGAAGATCTTGATACTACGATCTCTAAAAATGGATTACGCTACGGTCTGGCAAAACGGAACCGACATGCGTCCATCTTTGCATATCGAAAGATGACGGCATGTATCGAAAACCAATCCTATAAACAGAGTTTCGATATCATAAGGATCGATCCGGTTTATACAAGTCAGATGGGGAAATTCCTATTCATGCGGAAGTTTGGATTATCTGTTCATGTAGCGGCATCCTATGCGATCGGTCTGAAAGGAATGGAGCGGATCGATCTGCTCAAGCCAGACCAGAGACTGATCGACCTGCTGCCAAAGGCAACAAAAGATAAAGCAACAAGCGCTACTGAAATAAAAGACATTATCCCGGCATGGAAAAAACTGACGGATACGTTCCGTGGGATCAGACCACATTTCTTTTATCGTCAGCTGCCATATGAAATATTAGATCATAAGAAACGTCCATCCCTTGCTTCACTCGCAACGGAGATGAAAACCTGGGATGGACGGATTCGTAACTATTAACTTTTTTTGTAACTGTTTACTTCTGATATACTTACCGGTATTTTTGTACGGTTCAATTGTATGAACTGGCAGGGAGCTGGATGGACGGGTATATCAGGATCTACACTATAGGAAAACCATTCCTTTTTTGGTATGTCTATCCTATAGAATACTCATGAGCTGGACTAATGAGGTGACTAGATGTTAGTCATAGGAATCCCCAATCCGACATTAAGTCGGTTGGGGTAGTTCAAAAAGACTGGAGCGTAGGTAAGGATGCTTATAAATATGCTGTAAAGAGTGGCTCACTTAGAAAATATATTCATCCAGAAGGATTTAAAACAAATCACAGCGCAATGCAAAATGAGCTGAGAGGATATAGACGTCTTGAAGACACAATGATCCAAAACTAGAAAAAACGAAAAGGGCAGATTCTTAATTGAGTCTGTTCTTTTTTTTGTGTGTAGAAATATGTTCTTTTTTATATATGAGAATAAAAATTGAAACAAAAATGACATATTTGGAGAAAAAAGTATTGCATTATTTCAAAAAGTAGAATATAATATAATTGCAGGCAGGAATGCGCTGTATACTCGCGGGCACTGAATTAACGTTTAAGCGATGTTTTCCATCGTCAGCCGTGAGGCCACCGTAAGGTGGTTTTTTTTTGCAAAGGGACAAGGGCGTAATAATGAATTTATATGTGTATTCTGATGAATCAGGGGTTTTTGACTTCAGACATCATGATTATTTTGTGTTTGGTGGAGTAATATTAATTGGAACAGAACAAAATGAAGAGTGGAATCGAAAATATGCTAAAGTTAAAAAAAATGTTAGAACAAGCTTAAATTTAAATAAAAATATAGAGATTAAAGCAACGACGATAACAACTAAATATAAAAATAAAATTTTCCGTTCATTAAACCAATGTTACAAATTTGGATGTATAGTTGAAGAAAAAAGAGTAAATGCAAACATTTGGAGAAGTAAAAAAGATAAACAAAGATATCTAGATTATGTATATAAAATAGCGATAAAAAGAGCGTTTGAAGATTTAATAAGCAATAGTGTCATTAATCCACAAGAAATTGAGCGTATTTATTTTAATGTTGATGAACATTCAACAGCTACAAATGGTAGATATGAATTAAAAGAATCGTTAGAACAAGAATTTAAATATGGCACATATAATTTTAACTATTCTATGTATTTTCCACCGATATTTTCTAATATGAAAGAGGTATGTTTACATTTTTGTGATTCATCAGCGCCTAATAAAAGATTAGTTCGTGCAGCAGATATTGTTGCAAATAAAATTTTTTATTATGTCGAACATGATGAATATGAAAAAATAAATAATTTACAAAATTTACATATTATAAAACAGCCATAAAAGTGAAAATATAGGGACAGATTCTTAATTGAGTCTGTTCTTTTTTTTGTGTGTGAAAGATCTTATATATGAAAAAAATAATTGGTTTAAAATCTCATATTTATAATGAAGAAAATTATATAAAAAGTAGGATTTATGTTTTTGTTATGTTATAATCGAAATAGCAAAAAAAGGAAGGGAATATGAATGGAAACAATAAAAAGAGTAAAATATCAAAAATGTCCATTATTAGAGGTAAAATATCAATTAAATTTTCCAACAATTTTGTCTATTGATGCGGAGGAACCTGCAAAATTTCAAGAATTGATTAGAAGTGATTTCCCAAATTATAAAATGCAAAGAGCAAGGGAAAGTGAAATCAGAGTTAACATTAAAGATGAAGAGGTAAATCCAATATTTCATCAGAACACAATACAAAAAATACACCATTTTATATCAGAAGATGGAAAATGGCAGATCATATTATCCAAAAATGAATTATCTATTTCTACTTTAGAATATAATCAATGGGAAGAAATGAAGCGTAAATTTGCAAATCCATTGCAAAAATTTATTGAAATATATAATCAAAGATATTTTGAAAGAGTAAGCTTGAGATATATTGATGGAATTAATCGAAATGAATTAAATTTAAATAACACCAAGTGGAAAGATTTAATTAAACCGCATCTATTGGGGTGTCTAGCAATGGATATAAACGAACATGGAAATCTCCAGGTGAAAGCAAATATTATGAATGCAGAAATAACACTAGATGATATCTCAGTAAAAATATCTTCTGGATTGGGAACTGTAAATAAAATAAAAAAATTTGAAGGAGAATCATTTATTCTTGATTTTGATTATTTTAAACTTGGAAAAGTTGAATTTAATGAATTAGAAGAAATAACAACAAGATTACATGAAAAATCTACTATATTTTTTAGAAATTCAATTACAGAAAAATTACATGAGGCAATGGCCCCTGAAGAAATAGAGGTATGATATGATAAATAATTACTTAGAAGAAGTAAATAAAGAAAGATATTTAGATAGGATTCAGTCCGATTTTTTACAAGATGTCTATTTAATGGAAATCGATGAGCAAGTAGATATTTTTTCTGAATTGCCTGTTGAACTATTTACAGAAACTTCTAAAAAACAAATTTCAGAAATTTTGAATTCATTTAAAAAAGAATATGTAAAATGTGTGAATAGCAGGAAAATTAATAGTGTTTTGCCTAAATTGGAATATCATATAGATTCAGAAGGGGCATCTATAATTCAGCTTGCATCATCTTGGAGTGAAGGAAATGCGAATTTATATTTTGCTTTCGAGGAAGAAGATGATGAAAGTAGTTTCGGTATGGTATGGAATGATAATAGAAAAAAAAATTTTGAATCTCGAAGTGGTAGTATTATGATGAATAGTATTGATGATATAATTCATGAGGTTTTGGATTTTATATTTAGGGTATATTAGATATGGAAAACACAGAAGAAGAATATCCAGATAAAATGTTAAGAGGTATTTCCTCTTTCGACTTTATACAAGATGGAATAATAACTGAAGAAGTTTTTAGCATGGATCCAGCTCGATATGATGGGTATTGCGAAATATCGATCACTTGGTATGAAAATGATGAGGCTTTTAATATTTTAATGATGCAAATGTCAGAAAGAAGAGAAGAACTTCAATTTAAGGCAGGAGCTGCTGAATTAGATAGAAAAGAATTAAAAAGAAAAATGAAAAATCATTTTATTGCGTCAAATTTAAAATATGAAAAAAGGCCAACATTAAACAATAAATATCATGGGAATCTACTTGTGAAAAATAGTTTAAGTAAACGGATGAAGAAATTAATAAAATATGGGCTTGCAACGCTAGCAGACGAAAATAAATATAAAAATCCAAATTATAAAATATAAGATTGTTGAATTGTATTATGATTGCTTACATAGCTTCATTTTTTACCTAAAATCTGTTAAAATACTCCATAAGGGAGTAAAACCAATCTCATATAATAACAACCACGGGCTTCCTGTTTTGGAAGTCCATTTTTTTATATGTGAAAAATAAAAAAATAAAAATCTCTCATATTTATTATGTAAAGATTAAAAAAGACTCAATAACCTGATGCAAAACAGGTTTTATATACGGAGGGAGAAAGAGTATGCGCAAATTAAGAAAAGTTGTACCATTTGGATTGGCAGTTATGATGTCGTTACAGGGGATCTACCCTGCAGTTCCAGTGATGGCAGATACCGTAAAAGTAGCATCTGCAAAGAAAACTACATCATCAGCTACTGTATTAAGCAAAAAAGAACGTGCAAAGATCATGCAGCAGATCAATGCGATGAGTCCGGAAGAAGGACTAAAGCTTGCAAAGAAAAAAGGGATCATCAAAGAGGATACGAATGCAAAAGAAAGTAATCTGAAAAAAGCAACGGTCAATAAAGACGCCAAAGAGGGAGAGGTTGGATATCAGTTTACTCAGGATCAGTATGTGGATGAAACACATCGTATCCGATATGAATATACAGTAACGGCTGAAGGAGAGGTGTCAGCTCAGTATGTAAAAGGAATTGTATATGACGACGGTAATCCTAAAAAAGAAAATAACAAAGAAGTTACGTATGATATTACAGACGAATTAACATATCCTTCACAGGTTACATTAAATAACACAACTTACAAAGTAACAGATGCTGCAACATTAAATGTAAAAGCGAAACATCTGATCATTCCAGAGGGTGTTGAAACATGTTGGGATTCTTCTACAGACCAATATGTAGAAAAAATGACAATTCCTTCTACATTAAAGAAATTTGATCGAAGTTTTTATGGGCATTCCTCATATGATGATGATAAATCAGAATTAGAATGGAAAAAGAGCTATGTCTTCAAAGGCTATGAATTATCAAATCCTGAAAAGGCAAAGTATATTTCGGTTAGAGATGGTATTGTCTATAATAAAGAAGAAACAGAAATGGTTTCAGCTGCACCATGTGCATTAGAAAAAGACGTTTTAACATTGCCAGATACATTAAAAGAAATTCCAGCAGGATCTTTTAAAGCATGCAAAGGTATTAAAAAGCTTGTCTTTGGTAAAAATATCACATCCATTGGGAACGGAGCTTTTGCTTATTCCAACATTGAAAACGTACAGATGAATGATAACGTGACTGTTTTAGATGAATATGCGTTTTATTACTGTACAAAATTAGCAAATGTAGACTTATCCAAGAGTCTGACAAAGATTGATGGATATGAGACATTTAAGTACACAGATGCTTTAAAACATATCGATCTGAAGAATGTAACGGAATTAACTGGATGGTACACGTTTCAGCAGTCTGGATTAGAAGATGTGGATCTGTCTAATGTTGAAAGTGTAGATGGAGTCCAGGTATTTGGGTCATGTTATGATCTGAAAACAGTTTACATTGGAAAAAACACTGATCTTTCAAGCAGATTAGGAATTGGATGTAATTGTTTTGCTGGATGCCATCGATTAGAAAAATATGTACAAAAAGAAGCAAACAAAAATAATCTTTATGTAGAAGATGGAAAACTATATGCTTCAAAAATAACAGGATATGTTGCACTTCCTGATGGAGACACGGCGGTAAAAACTTTAACTGGAAAAATTTTATTGGGATATCCAGTTCAAATGCAGAGAAAAGATTCAAAAAATAATAATAAAACATTAAAATTAGATGATGATATTACAGGTATTGGATGTGCAGGACTAACAACTTTTGCTCAATACATTGAAGATGATGATTCAATCACAACTGATGAATATTGTAATAAACTAATTATTCCTTCTAGCGTAAAATCTATTGAACTTGTATACACAATGCCAGAACAAGACTTGGAAATTGATATATATGGTAATGAGATTCCTGCAATTGATAGACATTGTTTCTATTCAGTAAATTCTAAATCTGCAGAAAAAGAAGATGCAGTATTAGGAACAAAAACGATCAAATTCAAAACAGCAGCACTACGAGATGAATTTGTAGAGCATTGGAAAGAACATGTTATGTATATTTATAAAGGAGAAAAAGAAGTATATGATGTTCTCCCAGAAAAGAAAACAACATCCCTTACTCTCAACAGAACATCCGATAAGATCTTATGTGATGGAGCTTCTCATGAAATTCATTTGATCGCAAAACTATCCGAAGATGATTGTACCGATGTGGTAACTTTTAAGAGTTCAAATGAAGATCTTGCAACTGTTGATGGCAATGGTGTGGTCACTACAAAAGCAAATGCACATGGATCTGCAACCATTACTGCAACTGCAGGAGATCATACAGCAACTTATAAATTAACACAGACAGGATCAGGGATTGATGTAACAGCAGATCAGAAAACAATCGTTTATAAAGAATGGTGGGAAACAGAGGATCTTTTAGACAACATTAAAAAAAGTATTGATGTAACCTGTGCAGATTGTCATAATAACTTAGAAAGAGATAAAGATTATGAAGTCATTGTTTCTGATTACAAAAAGACTGGAAAAGTAGATGTGACAATTAAGGGGATCGGTGCTTTTGAGGGAATGACAGCTAAAACTTCTGTAAATGTGGAATATCATAAGCATGGAGAAGAGGGATACGATATCCGTAATTTATATTCTGGTTATAACTGGACTGGAAAAGAAGTAAAACCGGATGTTCTGATCCGTTGTGCTGATTGCAACAAGGAATTAAAAGAAGGAACAGATTATAAACTGGAATATAAAAACAATGTAAATGTCGGTACTGCAACAGTCAAAGTTGTTGGTATGGGTGCTTATGAAGGTGTTGACCAGACCGCTAATTTTGAGATTGAAGAAGATTGTGGATGGAATGGTATCAAGTATTATAATGACACGTATCAGAACGGTGATCATATCGGAAGTCTTGAATGGAGTGAATGGGGATATAATAAAAAAACTCCATATATCCCTATTGCATGTAATCATTGCGGAAAAGAATTGGAAAATGGAAAAGATTATACGATCACATTCTCTAATACAGATCATCCGGGAGAAGGTACAGCAAAAGTTGTGGGATTAAATGAATATGCAGGGTATGAGCTTAGTTTTACCTATACATTAAAACCAAAAGATCTAAAGGCAGAATCTTATTATAATGGAGATGATCTTGGAACTTACAAATGGACAGGAAAAGAAGTAAAACCAGATATTGGAAAGATCTATGTTCAGGATATTTATGGATCTGCAGTTGATACAGAAGCTGTCGAAGGAAAAGATTATCAGTTAGAATATTCCAATAACATTGAAGAGGGTACTGCAACGGTCAAGGTTGTTGGAATCGGAGATGCAAAAGGAACTGTTTTAACTTATACATACCATATCGAAAAACAGCATGGTTGGAATGGATTCAGTGTGACAGGACACAAAGATGGAGATGATCTTGGATCTTATGAGTGGACAGGAAATGAAGTAGAACCGGAATTAAATCTGACATGTAATCACTGCGGAAATGAATTATATCAAGGAAGTGATTATGAATTAGAATACACAGGAGACCGTACAGAACCTGGAAAAGTCACTGTAAAAGTCATTGGAACGCGTAATTATGAAGGATGGACACAGAGCTTTACTTATACGATCAAGAATAAGACATTCTCATTTGAAGATCATAAAGACGGAGAAGATCTTGGAGCTGCAGAATATACAGGAAGTGAAGTAAGATATCCGATCAGCAATGTGACAGACAAGACAGGAAAAGTATTATCTGAAGGAACGGATTACAAACTGGTTTATTCAGACAATACAAAACCTGGTGTTGCAAACATACAGATCATTGGATTAAATGATTATGATGGATGTACTTTAAGCTTTACTTATACGATCGTGGATCATGATGGAGAAAGCGGATTCCACAACAACCTTTACACAGATGGAGCTGATATGGGATCCTATGCTTACACTGGAGAAGAAGTGAAACCATCGATTGGACTGATGTACAGTAACTACAACCAGACATTCTTAATTGAGGGTGTAGATTACAAAGTAGAATACAGCAACAATATCAATCCTGGTGTTGCAACAGCAAAAGTCATCGGAATCGGACGTTATACAGGACATGAGATGAGCTTTACTTATACGATCAAGAACAAGAGCTTTGCTGCAAAAGATCACAAAGACGGAGAGAATCTTGGAACTCTGAAATGGACAGGAAAAGCACAGACCATAAAACTTGGAGATATGATCGATCCGATCGATGGACATGTCTTAAAAGAGGAAACAGATTACAAGATCGTTTATTCTGATAACGTTGATGCAGGAACTGCAAAAGCTGAAGTGATCGGATTAGGATATTATGAGGAAAGCAGTTTAACATTCTACTACACGATCGAAAAGCAGCATGGATGGAATGGATTTTACTCTAAAGGACACAAGGATGGAGAAAGTCTTGGAACATTTAAATGGACTGGAAATACGGTCCTGATCGATCCTGATATGAGATGCAGCCACTGTGACAAAGAATTACAGGAAAATGTAGATTACAAGGTAGAATACAGCAATAACATCGATCCGGGTGTTGCAAGTATGAAGATCATCGGTATGGGAGATTACAAAGGGTATGAATTAAACTTTACGTTTGTGATCGAAAAGAAAGCTCCTACGACAACCGAAGATCAGAAACCTACAACAACGACTACGGAGACAAACCCAACCACTGGCACAACAGAAAGCAGTTCTGCAACTTCTGAGACAAAGCCAACGACTGGAACAACTGCAGCTACTACAACAACAACAGAAAGCAAACCTACAACGGAAGATAAGACAACTGCTACAACAGAGCCAAAACCAACCACATCTTCCACAACAACAGAAACAAAACCTGCTACGACAGAAACAAGCCCAAGCACAGAAGATTCTTCTACAGCAGGAACGACTGCAGCAAAAAAAGAAACTGCAACAACTGCAGCTCCTGTGATCAGGATCTCTGTAAAGAAAGCTGCGATCCAGAAGATCAAAGTATTAAAGAAAGCGTTTACGATCAATATCTTAAAGAATAAGGATCAGGTCACAGGATACCAGATCAGCTATTCTTACAAGAAAAACTTTAAAGGGCAGAAAGTAAAAGATCTGAAAAAGTTCAAATACAAAAAGATCAAAGTAAAACGCAAAAAATACACGATCACTTCTTACAAAGTAAAAGGACTCAAGAGAAAGAAGACGGTTTATGTCAGAGTCAGAGCTTACAAACAGGTTGGAAAAACTAAGGTTTATGGCAAGTGGAGTAGTGTGAAGAAAATAAAAATTAAATAAGATGGGAAAGGAGTGGCTTTCTTTGGAAGGCTGCTTCTTTTTTTATATGTGAAAAATATTTTTTGTGAAAAAACTCATATTTGTAATAGATTGTGAGGTGGAGATGTTGAAGGAAATTAAAAAAATTGATAAAATGAGTCATAACAAGAAGATCAAAATTGATATGAAAAAAGAAGAAAGGACTAAATTAATGTCATTTTTTACAAGTAATTTATCAGGTCGAGTTAGAAATTTTGAGTTACCGGCAACAAAAGCGTTGATGCCTCTATACGAATCAATTGTTAATTCTATCTATGCCATTGATGAACGACAACAAAAAGAAAATACTCTAAATGGTCGTATTATGGTTCATATTGTACGTGAACCGCAACAGTACATTCAGACAGATGGGATTGATGGCAGCATTAATGATATTACGGGGTTTATTATAATTGATAATGGAATCGGTTTTAATGATGCTAATATGAAATCTTTTTTACAATTAGATTCTACATATAGAATTGAAAAAGGCGGAAAGGGCGTTGGTAGGTTTACATGGCTAAAGGCTTTCCGAAAAGCTAAAATTGAAAGCTGCTTTGAAAATGGTGATCAATGGGTAAAAAGAAGTTTTGATTTTATGTTGGGTCAAGATGAAATTAATGATTCATTAATAAAAATTGATGAATTAAAAGATAATAAAACAGTTGTAATATTAGAAGACTGTTTATCACCATATAAAGATAAACTTCCAAAAGGAGGCGATAATGTTGCCACGAAAATCATGCAGCATTGTTTTATCTATTTAATGTCACCAACATGTCCAGAAATTATAGTAGTAGATGATATCAACCAGCAGACTTATAATATAAATCAAATGTTTAGAAATTCTATACAAGAAGAATCAAACCTAATAGAATTTGAAATTAAAAATGAAAAATTTTTCTTACGACATGCAAAAATTATGGATTCATCATTTGATGCAAGTAAATTATACCTTTATGCGAATGATCGGATGGTCCAAGAAATAAATATAGAAAAATATATTGTTGATCTTGATAAAAACCTTTTTCTTGAGAATGGGTATTATTATGCTGGGGTTTTGTCAGGAGAGTTTTTAGATAAAAACGTTGGAACAAACCGAACTTCTTTCATGATTCCTAATATAGCAGAAAATGATTTGGAAATAGGAATGAATGATATTATCTTAAAAACATCCGAAGAAATCAAAGTATATTTATCAGAATATTTGAAAGAAGTAAAGAAAAAGAAAAAAGAAAGAATTGCTAAGTATATAAAAACAACAGCTCCTCAGTATAGACATTTATTAAATTACATGGAAGAAGATATTGAATCTATAAAACCGTCTCTTTCTGAGATAAAATTAGATGATGAATTACATAAGATTAAACGAAAATTTGAAAAACAATTAAAAGAAGAAAATGAAAAAATATTAAAAACATTAGAAGTCGGTGCTGTTAATTTGGATTCATATCAAGAAAAATTTGCCAATCAATTTGCTAAGATCAGTGAAGCAAACAAATCATCTTTAGCTGAATATGTAGCACACAGAAAAGTTGTTTTGGAATTGTTAAAAAAAGGAATTCGGTCCAATGATTTTGGAAAATATAGCAAAGAAGCATTTATTCATAATCTTATTTATCCAATGCGGAGAACTTCTGAAGAAATTGAATATCAGGCTCATAATTTGTGGTTAATTGATGAAAAATTAGCATATTGTGATTATATATCTTCAGACGTTCCATTTAATAATGATTCAAAAGAGGGGAGACCAGATGTACTACTTCTAGATAGTCCAGTTGCTGTATCAGACGAAGAAAATATTGGAAGAGAATATGGGACCATCATAATATTTGAATTAAAGCGACCGATGCGAGATGATTATACATCAAGTGATAATCCTATTGATCAGATGATGGATTATGCAGAAAAACTTAAAGAAAATACTGTTAAAGACAAATATGGAAGGACAATAAAAACAAGTGATAATACACAATTATATTTATATGCTGTATGTGACATAACAAATACTTTAATAAGGATAGCAAGAAAATATAATTTTTGTGAAACACCGGATAAATTAGGGATGTATTATTATAACAATGTTATAAATGCATACATTGAAATTTTGTCATATGATAAGATCATTGATGACACAACGAAAAGAAATGAAATTTTGTTCGATAAATTAGGAATATGAATTAAAAATTCAAAACGAAAAGGACAGATTCTTAATTGAGTCTGTTCTTTTTTTTATATGTGAAAAATATTTTTTGTGAAAAAACTCATATTTAGAATGAAAGGGAAAAAATGAAAGGAGAAAATATGCTTTATATTTTGTATCATTATTATGAATACGAACCTGGAAATCCAGACACTGTACTCATATTAGAAAGTAATAAGACAAAGAAAGAAATTGTAGAAATCTATAGCTCGTTACAATTTCTTTTGGAAACACTTATGGGAAATGACTGTCCATCATTGGATATGAAATGCCTGCAATCTATTTTAATAGATTACTACGGAATGATCAATAAAAAAGATATGATCAAGCCTTCTTCCTATGAGGATGTTGAATTATTTGAAAATTGTTTGCCAGAAGAACAAGTAGTAGAACAAAAGGACGGAACTTTTCGGAATGTATGTATCATTGAACTATTTGGAGCAAGAGAACACTGTTGCGGAGATCATTATCGAGAGATTATGAATCGGTGGTTGCCATATGGAAAACAATTAGAACAATTAAAGCATCGTATTTGTGTACAGGGAACAAATACGTTGAAGGGAATATATCCTAATGTAAAAATAAATGAGGACAAGAAAGAAAAAATTAATCTCATTGAATCTAAGTTTTCAAATTATGAGATAAGATCTTATCAATCTATACCAAGAAATTACGTTGATGAAAACATTATCCGAACTGTGCAGGATCAAATAGAACAGTTTTCAAAATATTTAGATGAGATCAAGTTGTGTATCATGAAAAATGAAGAAAATCAAGGCTTTCCATTTGGTGATTCTTCTATGGTTGATAAAATGATAAGTTTTAAAGAAGTCGATAAACAGGTAAAAGCGTTAAAGAATGGATTATTCAAACTGCAGGAAGATTATTTTCATCACGAATCTTTTAAGAAAATGAACAATATAAAAAGAGATACAGAGATAGATTTAGAAACAGAACAATTGATCTTAATGTACCCGAAATACAAGCTAAGAGAAATGCTACAACAAGAAGATCATAAAAAAAATATTTATAACGTATATACAAAAGAGCAGATACAAAAAGCTTTAGAAAATTATGACAAAGAAGAATTTAGGAAGAAACGTCAGAAATTAAAATCAAATAAAGGAAGTGAAAATTTTCTTTCCGTTGCTCTAAATACAGAAATAGAATGTTATGGTACAAAGGAAAATTATAATAATATCAGGGAACGCATCAGAAAGGGATTAGAATATTATGGAATTGATGTAAGGGGAAAAATAAAAATCGATGAAAAAGGACGAGATTAATCTCGTTCCTTTTCAATATAAATTTGAGAAGTTTTGTTAATTATGCATGAGGCAAAACATTTGGAATCATTTTTTACATTTATCCAGTTCCCTGCGATAATGATTGGCTCAATATGCTTTGCATCTTTAAACTTTTTATAATAATCGAAGAACATTTTTTTATCGGTAAAGATTAGCTTTGCCCAACTGTTTTTCCCAATATTGTTACATGGATAATTCATATACATCTCATATTTGTTTTTGTTTATGTCATATTCAATATGGAAAAAAGAAGTTTCAACTAACTTATAGCCTGTGATATTCAAAAAATAACGATCAAAATTTTCATCATCAGCTAAAATATCATCAATCAAAACATAGTTATAATGATCTGTCTTTTTTCTTGTCATACACATTTGATATAGAGTTCCTAACGAACGGACGAAAAGATGCTTGTTTCCACCAACAATAGCGAACAAGATATTATAGCGAAAAGTGAGGAACAGGTATATTGTGTATCTGTTCTTTTTTTGTCGCAAAACGAGTTTAATTTCTGTAGTGTCATATTTTTTCTCTGAAAATTCATATTTGAATTGAGAAAGAAAATAAGCAGACACACCAGATATCTTTCCCCAAATATCTCATATTTATATTGTAATACTATTTTTTAGAAAGGAGGCCGCAGAAAATGCGATTACGAAAAATTGGAGGAAAGGTGATTGCTTGTGCCTGTTTAAGCCTGAGTGTTTTGATGTGTGTTCCTATGAGTGCTGCACATGCTGCAATTCCAGTCGATACAAATTATGCACAGTGGGATTATAAGCCTTTTATATATCCAGCTAAAAATTCAGATGGATCAGAACAGACAAAAAAACCGGATTTTGATGGAAAAATCAAAGAAGACAAAAAAAATGAAAACCAATACTTTGAATTTCAGTATTCCGATAAAGTATCTAATAATGCATTAAAAGAATATGTCGAAAATGATAAGGTCACAATTTCTGATCTTCTCGGATTGGTTAAAGCATGGGATCGCGAAGAAAATGAATTAACAAGCAGCATCAGAGTTGCAAAGATCGAATATCCTGCAAGCAAAAAGGATAATTATAAACCAGCAACCGTCTTAAATCCTTCCAAAACATCAAAACTTGATACTTATTTTAATCATCTGAATAAAGATGAATATGTTGATATTAAGATTACATATGAAGTGTCAGATATTGGCGGAAATACAGTACAACAAACAGGATATGTGCGTGTCAAATACAATAATCCACCTGTCTTAAAATCTGATTATCTTGCCTATACAGTGGAAGAATTAGCTGAAAGAGGCGATGAGATCTTAAATGAGATCAAAACAAATGCTTTTGCAAGTGATATTGAAGATGATGCAAATAAGATCAAATTAACACCAAAACTGGTGAATCCGAATCCTTTGACTTTAAATGATATTAAAGATCAGGGAAGTCACATTATCACATTTACAGTTACAGATAGCGGTGGAAAAACAGCAACTTCTAAACCAGAAGTTTATATCACAACAGGGGATCCTTACAACTTAGCAAATAAAAAAACAACAAGATTTATTAGTTACAAATACATGTATACTTTGAAAAAAGACAGTATTTGGAGAAAAGCTGATCGCTGGAGTTATCTTGAAAAGGTTTTAAAGAACAATGAAAGTGATCATCCTACGGTTAAATACACCTATGAATTTACTGTTGGAGATTACAAGGATTGAGATTCTTGGCAAAATGTGGTAAGATAGAGTTGCAAGTTTTGGTTTTGTCTTTCAAAGACTAAACATAAGAGGAGAACAGATACAGTGTCTGTTCTTCTTTTTTTTGTGCAAAAATATGAAAATCCCTTTCAGTGCCAGATTAATTTTCTCAAATCGCATATTTGGTATGAGAAGAAAAAGTTCGGGTGCTCCATAGAAAGGAATATCCGATATGAAGAAAATAGTAATGGCATTGCAGATTGCATGGTACGGAATACAGTTAACAAAGGAAATTAAGAAATTTCATCAATGGTGTAAAAAAAGAGCCGATGACAAATCACCGACTCCTAATTCCACCACTGAGCAAGATATTCAACCCTCTAGCTCAGATACAACTATCACAGTTGAAAAGAATAAAGACTGTGATATCAACATAAACGTTTATCCAAAACAGGATAAATAAAACTTAATAATCAGCATCCGGACGTTTTCTCTTAAGTATTGCTCTTAGGAGTTCGTTCGGATCATTTTTCTTTTCATATTAAATATGAGAGATTTGACAAAAATTATTTTTCATATATAAGATTTTCGAAAACTCATATTTACAATGTAACAATACAAAATATAGAATAACAAAATGAACAGGAGATAACGATATGACAAAAACTTTTTTGGGAATTTCCAGTAATCACAAAAACAATACAGAATTTTTCTTAATATGTCACGCAGCATACGATAAAACAGGAAAATTTCAATGGTTTCTGAAAGATGATCCAAATGACAATATTGAAATCATAATTGAAGATGCCGTTTGTGAATCAATTGAATTGGATTCTGAATGGATCAAAGAAAATGCGGAAGGAAAATGGTTAGCATGTCATTGTGCAGTGAAAGATGAAGAATACGAATATACAGAAATGTTGTGCCATTTATCCAGTGATGCAATTACTATTATTTGCAATAATACATTGGATGCAATAGGTCTTTATGATGAAAAAAAAAGACCTTAAAATTAATTATGAATTAAGTAAAAAACAAGCCAAGATTAAAATCATGGTTGAATTAGCTCAAGATAAAACTTTTTCAATTTCAGAAACAGCAAAAAAAATCAAAATGTTAGAGGAAAAGTTTATAAAATATCTCTAATCTGAACATAACAATTCAATACTCCAAAATCAAAGTAGGGAAGGGATCTCTTCTCTGCTTTTTATATGTGAAAAATATTTTGGATAAAAAAAACTCATATTTAAAATAAAAGGAGATCATATGGAAAAAGTAAAAAGAGATTTTTGTATCAATTGTAGAAAGGAAACAGATATTGTATGGGGAAAAGCGAAAAGAACAACGAATATCAAAGGAAAACCATTTGATTATCTGGAAACAGTTGCAATTTGTAAAGAATGTGGACAAGAAATGAGTCCTCATGGACTGATCGATCTAAATATTAAAGAATTAGAAGAACAATATCAAAAAAACTTATGGAAATAAATGGTTCAAAGCAGGGCAGAAAATTGTCCTGTTTTTTATATGTGAAAATATTTTAAAACAAAATAATATCATATTTATAATAAAAATGCTTCATTGTGCATAATAAAAATATGACATGTAATTGAAATTTTTTTTGAAATTTTGTATAATAAAGGAGTGATTAGTTCGTGAATTGCGAAATTAAAACTAGGGGGATGCTGAAAATGATAGTTATGGATGTAAGGATAGACAATTTTTATGCATTTAAAAATTTTCATATGAATATGTCATATCCTAAAAAAATTGTAAATTCGTATATAGAAGATGAATATTTATCAGAAAGACCAAATTTTAGATATAAAAAGGTCAATATTTTAATGGGTGCAAATGCAACTGGAAAAACTTCGTTTGGTCAGATGCTAATGTCTGTTTTTAATTTTATGGAAAGAAAAGAAATTTCTCTCTTATTAAAAAATATTTGTGATACAAGTAAAGAAGCATTCTTTTCAATGGATTTTGTGTTGAATGAGCTCATTTTATATTCTATACAAATTGTAATACTGCCGTCTTTTGAAACTAGATACACAGATAAAGACATCATGTTGAAAGTTGAACAAGTAAATATAAATAAAAATGATAGTTATGAAAGCTGTAAACAACGTCTGAATACAAAAATGGAAAAAGCAGAATACAAAGCAGATTATGTCAATGAATTGGAAAAACTAAGCAATTTATACTGGCTGTTTGTCTACCCGGAAAGAAAAGACAAATTTAAATTCCCTAAGGGAGACTTTAAAACAGTTTATCTTAAAGTGCTAGAAAAAACATTAAAGGCATTAGATCCATCCATAATTGGAGTTGAGGAAATGGACACTGTTGAAGACTCTTATATAATACGGATGCGATCAAAAAGTGTAATTGTACAAGAAGGGTCTATTGTAAATGAAAGTATTTTATCAAGCGGAACAAAATCCGGAATAGAAATTGCGAATATTGTTGCATCTATCTTAACAAATAGAAACCAATTTTATTATTGTGATGAGAAATTTTCTTTTGTTCATAGTGAAATAGAAAAGGCGTTTTTAGCGATTATGATAGATAGTCTTGGACCAAATGAACAGCTATTCTTTACAACGCATAATATGGATATTTTAGATTTGAACTTACCAAAACATTCTTATACATTTATGAAAAAAGATATATATGATGATGAGCATCCAATCAAGTGTATTTGTGCAAATGAAATATTAAAAAGGAATACTGACTCTTTGCGATCTGCAGTCGAAAACGATTTATTTTGCACAGCACCGAGTGTAGATTCTGTATATGATATCGTATCATAAAGAAAAGAGGATAAAAAAATGGCGACAAAGCACTATTTATATTATGTTGAAGGAGAAGATGACAAGAAGGTTGTTGATACTTTAAAGAAAGATATGAAATTAATCATACCTGGAATAGCTCGTGTATTCAATGTTGTTGAAAATGTACTAACCAATTCTCGACTTATCACGATAAAAGAAAATACAACGGTGATTTTAGTCTTCGATACAGATACTGGGAAAGTAGATAAGGTAAAAAAGAATATCGAAATTTTAAAAAATTCTAGTAATGTTAAAGAAATAATATGTATTACGCAGGTTAAAAATTTGGAAGAAGAGTTGGTTCGAAGTTGTAATATTAAGAGTGCACAGGAATTAACAAATAGTAAAACTTTAAAAAATTATAAAAGAGATATTAAAAACATTACGAATTTGGATAAAAAATTAAAGAAACATAATTTTGATATCGAAAAATTTTGGAGCAAAAATGATTCTGTTTATGAACGTGAAGGAATAAAGAATGAGGCAGAAAAAATCAAAATAAATTAGTTGTTATTTTTATGAAAAAAACGATTTCTTAATATAATATTAGGGGTCGTTTTTTATATGTGAAAATATTTTTTCTCGATTTCTCTCATATTTGTATTGAGAATATATAGAAAAGGAGAAAATCATGAAGAAAATATTTATTGTGTTACTAAGTATTCTGTGTATTACACAAAGTGTGATGGTTCCTGATAAGATCAGAGCTGAAACGAATCAAATGTCAGTCACAGAATATACGAGAAAACTTAAGAAGTTAGAAACATACGCAAATGGGTATGGTGGAGATAAGAACCAACATATTTTGAATTATCTGAAAGACGGAGATGATGAATTTGTTGATTATTGCAATGAAAAAGACCAATCATTATCCGATTTGCAATATGCAGAAATCATAAGAACAAATGCAGGAAATGTAAATGTATATCAGCTAGTCAAAGGTGTTATTTGTAATTCATCAAGAAATGACTACAAAAAACATGTATCATATCCGGAAAATCCAGAATTTTATGCTGCGATTGATGAATTTTTTATTTCAGATGATGATCTGGCAGATAATATCTATTCTTATTACAGAAACTTAACACAGAAGAAAAGAGTGCAGAAGTTTTTAACTGATTTCTATCACATAAAGAGTAGCGATTACAAAACAATGAAGCAGATGATCACAAAAGTGAATCAGAAATATGGTATCAAAACAACAGATTCTTTAGTTAATTTCTTCTATGATAATTATCCGGGCGAAACTATGAAATATTTTATAATTGGTGGAGCAAATTATGTGGACATCGGTGGAAGCACTCCACTGGATATTGAAGTGACTCCTAAAAATGCAAAATATTCAAATGCAAAATATTCATCAAGCAATACAAAAATAGCAACGGTGGATCAAAACGGAATTGTTTATGGAAAGAAAAAAAGAAAATTCAAGATTCGTGTTGAAATTGAAGGACAATTCTCTGAATTTCCTATGGAATGCGTCAATCCAGTCACACAGCTAGTTGATAAAACAAAAGAAACCGAAATTTTACTTGGAAAATCTGTAAAAATGAAAGTTGAGATTTCTCCAAAAAATGCAACGATTCAGGAAGTCACTTATACAACATCTGATTCAAATGTAGCAACCATAGATCAAAACGGAAAAGTAAAGGCTGTTGGATCAGGATATGTAAATATTACCGCAAAAGTTTACAATGGCACAAGTGTTGTGCATAAATTCAGAGTTTATCAGAAGATCAAAAAGATCAAATCTGAGGGCGAAAAAACATTGATCATGGGAAAGCTAGAAAAAGTAAATTATCAAGTATTCCCTTTAGGGTTTACAGATAATAAGATCAAGTTTTCCTCAGCTGATCCAGAAATCGCGACCGTAGATAAAAATGGAATGATATATCCAAAGAAAAACGGATCAACTCAAATCATTGTCGAATCAAAAAATGTTGCAGATATTTACAGCGTTACAAATGTAACGGTAATTACAAAAATGAAAGAAATTGTTCCAAATAAGTGGCAGTCTTATTATATGGGATATTCTCAAAAATTCCGTTATGATACTGATCCTGTAACAACATCAAACAAAGAACTTGTGTATGAAATGAAGAAGAATGATTATGCAAGTGTAAAGTCAGATGGAACGATTGTTCCAAAGAAGATCGGACAGACAGAAATGACTGTAAGATCTACCGATGGGACAAAATTATCAAAAAAAGTTACTATTTACATTGAACAAATGGTAGAAAATATCACTGTGAAAAAGAATATTTATTTAAAAAAAGGAGAAAGATTCCATGTTTATTATACGATATCTCCTGTGAATGCAACAAAAAAGGCGATCACTTTAAAATCAGGGGATAAAGAGAAAGTCGAGACAAATGGAGATAGCGTGATCGCAAAAAGATATGGAAAAACAAAAGTAACGATCCAATCACAGGACCCTGGACACAAAAGTACAGAATTCTATGTTATTGTAAAACGTCCGTTATGGCATTATCTCGTAGTTGCAGGAATTGGTGTCCTCTTAATGGTTGGAATGGTAGAGCTTTTGAAAAAAGAACGAAAAAAGAAATAGAGTGCAAAGGGGGAGCAGATCAGTGAGCTGTTCTTCTTTTTTTTGTCTAAATATATACTCACACAACAACAAATCTTATATATGAAAAACTTTTCGGAAAAATTCGTTCATATTTATCTTTGAAGAGGTAAGACCGGATGCTACCAGTGAATTGGAGGTATCCGAGATGAGAATCGATATAGTAGTCATCATAACGATTGTTGTAACTCATTACGCTGAGAAGATATTAAATGTTTTCGATAGAAAAGTTGTTGCAGTCATAAGAAAAATTAAGACAAAAATAAAAGAAAGCTTCAAACATAAAACACAAAAACCTGATCTAAAGATAAGAAAAAGAGCCAATGTGTACCAGACATTGACTCAGGATTTTTCTGAGAATAAATAAACCCATAAAAAATTCTCAGAGATTAAAGAAACTTAATAAACAAGCATCCGGATATTCTCTTTTAACAGAGGATATTCGGAAATCTTACATATTTAAAGTGTAAGATCATATGATTTTGAAAATCACATATAAGGTTTTCTCCATTCATCACTTGTTATATCTTAAGTATGAGTGATGCGATGGCAGATAACCGTAAGACATTTTCTTGGAAATCTTGCATATTTAAAATGAGTATTAATTTTCCAAGTAGAAATTTATCATTCTCCTCATCCGTCATATTTGTAATGTAACAAGAAATGACGATCAGGAGAAAGGAGAATAGGAGTAGTAAGATTCCATACTTTTTCCTGATTGTGCTTTATCTCGAAAAGGGATATAATCAAGGAAAGGAAGAAATATGGAACAAGATTTTGAAGAACGAAATCGTAGGTATCAGTCTCAAATCCAAGAGTTCTGTCTTATGCATGACACTCTTATGAGTAAAGTGTTTGAAGATAAGAAATGTACAGAACTCGTACTCAGGATCATTCTTGATCGAGATGATCTGATTGTTGATCATGTGAATTGTCAACTGGATATTAAAAATCTGCAGGGACGTTCCATCCGCACAGACATTCTTGCGCATGACAGTAAAAATGTCATATATAATATTGAAGTGCAGAATGATGATGCCGGTGCAGATCCTAAAAGAGCGAGATACAACAGTAGCCTTTTGGATGCAAATATCACAGAGGCAGGAGATAAGTATAGCCAATTAAAAGAGACATATATCATCTTTATCACGAAAAATGATGTTCTCGGTAAAGGATTCCCAATCTATCATATCGATCGCATGATCAAAGAAACAGGAGAAAAATTTAAAGATGAAGCACATATCATATATGTGAATTCATCAATTCAAGATGAAACGAAGCTTGGAAAGTTAATGCAAGACTTTTGGTGCAAACGAGGCGAAGACATGAATTACGATGTTCTAGCTGAACGAGTTAGTTTCTTTAAGGAGAAAAAGGAAGGAGTTAATGAGATGTGTGAGATCTTGGATGAAGTTAAAGAAGAAGGAAAAAATGAAGGCAGATTAGAAGGAAGACTAGAAACTTTAACCGAACTTGTTGGTAAAGGTAAAATTTCAGTTTCAGAAGCTGCCCAGATGGCTAATATGTCAGAGGAAGAGTTTAAAAAATATCTTTAATCTGAACATAACAATTCAATACTCCAAAAATCAAAGCAGGGAAGTATTTCTTCTCTGTTTTTTTATATGTGAAAATTATCGTTTTTAAAAACTATCATATTTATGATGTAGTATTCAATGACGCATAGAGAAAGGAAGTAACATATGAGTGATATGAAACAAATGATCGAACAGTTTCATCAGACAGAAGATGGTTATCAGAAAGAGAAGATTAAAAAAGATACCTTGGAGACCATGCAGGATGATATTGAAAAAATTCTAAAAGAGAAATATCCTGAATATAGTGAAAAACATAAGGATGATCTTATGTGTGAAGGTTATATGGCTGTTTTAGAATCACTGGAAACAGTTTCTCCTGATCTGGAAGAAAAAGAAATTGCCCGTCAGACGAAAGAAAAAATTGAATGTAATATGCGAAATTATGTAGAAGCTTTCGTCAATTAAAAAAAAGAAGAGATCCGAAAATTATCGGGTCTCTTTGTTCTTTTTCGGAAGCACGATTTCTTTTTTGTAAATCGTCTTGTATTTGATCTCTTTTTTCTCATAATCCCAACCGGATATTTCAGAAATTTCATAGATTTTGTAATCTTTCATATAGATGATGACATCCATGCTCATCAACATCTTTAACGCATCCTCTCTGGAATAATCAGAAGCATATTTTACATAATCGGCTAATTTGTTTAATGCCTGAGTAGAAGATGCACCATGAACAGATGCCCAACATTGATGTCCTGTATAAGCTGCATTTAAGAAAGGCAGGGCCTCAGCCCCTTTGATCTCTCCAATGATAAAATAATCTAAGTCAGTTAATAAACCATTCCTTGCAAGATCTGCTAATCCAATTGGCGGTTCATTGTAAGTTCTTGGAATCACTGTATGCTGAAACATTAAATCTGGGTGTTTATAAGTAAACAATTCCTCATTTTCCTGTATGATCAATCCAGACTTGCTGTATGGAATATATTCCAATAAAGTGTTCATTAATGTTGTCTTTCCGGATCCGCCTTTTCCAGTAAATAAGATCCCAGATGCTGTTTTTACTTTTTCTAATAAATAAGCTGCAATCTTTAAATCTTCGATCATTCCTGCATTATAAAGATCTTCAATATCTTTCTTTATGCGAGAAATTTTACGGATATGAATGTATGGATAAGGAACAGAGTTTACATAATTCGTACAAATATTAAAACGAAGAATGTTATTCTTATTTGTTGTTGTATCTGTGAAGTTCTGCACAGAATTCATCGGAGAAAGATCAGAATTGTTACGTATGGCTACTCCATCACAGAAACGTTCATAATCATAAATATCTCGAAAATGCAAATTAGAAGATAAACGTTTTCCATATCGTTTGATTCTGATCAGATTAGGAGAAATTACTTTTATGTCACTAATAGAATCATCGTTGATCAAATCTTCCAATACGTAATATCCAAAGATAGATTCGTCTACACGGTATAACATGATCTCCATTTCCTTTTCATTTAAATCAAACTTTTTACTTAAAAATTCTGTGACATGGTCGAAAAATTCTTCCCTTTTTATATCTCCCTTTCTAGCTTTTCGGACCATTCGTTTTTCAATTTTTGTAAAGTATTCTAGAACTTTATCCAAAATTGCTTCCTGCTTTTCAATCTTCATATCAGGATTTAACATTGCTTTTACTGATTTCGCATCATAGACCAATTCTATTTGATCCTGACGATCAAATCCTTGATCTTTTTTTGGAATGTAATAATCGATTCGATTTAAAAATGGAAGATTTTTAGGATCTTTGTCTTCAGAATGATCATCTTGGTAGGTAATATCATGCTTTTTCAAATGGTTGTTTAGGCGTTTGCGTATTTCAAACCATGCGTCATCTTGCTTTAATGCTGGGATGATCTTCTCTGGAATATGTAATAAAATATGACAATGCGTATGTGGTTCTGAATTGTGGACCATCAAAGATAAAATATTGTCTTCATAGAATGTTTTTCGAAAAAAATCAAGGATGAGATCAATCTGTTGTATATAAGGAATATTAGTCATATCATCCAGTGGGATTTCCAAAAGTACAGCAAAATTTCCTTCATGAAACGGTTGATAATAATTATCTTTCCATAACTGAGGATAATTCCTGTTTTCTGCCCATGGGATATAGTCATAATCACTGTTTTTTGCCGCAATCCAGTTAATTTCTTTCAAAGCATCATCAATGATTCCAGCAAGAACTTCATCTGTGTGTAGATCAGCGTGTTCTCTTTTTTGTACTTCTGATTCTTTTTCCAGTTCTTTCAATGTTTGTATTTTCTTGATTTTTAAATAAAATTGATTCATGTTCAAAACTCCTTTCTATGTGAAGCCTCACACGACTAAAGTCGCGTGCTTCCCCTTAAGTATGTATATACATACGTAGTCTCTTTAGGAGACGGGGACTCCATTTCTACAGATACAGCCAAAACTCAGAGTTCTTATGACACGAAGGACATAAGCTCCGCATTCAGGCTAA
>ULZG01004975.1_pt1 | contig 26744 bp, 31 predicted proteins | sample 1962881 | NCBI WGS metagenome assembly ULZG01 (sample SAMEA4835883, study PRJEB28245) | human gut metagenome | biome: gut microbiome; material: fecal sample | place: Denmark | collected 2008 | reverse complement strand
ATACAAAAATAGTAATATCATAAAACTATGAATAAATGAGGTGCGCATCTCAATGGTCAAAACCTCAAGGAGGAATAATATAATGGAGAAAACAGAGTTTACGCAGGCAAGAAAGAAAACAGAACTTTTATACATGCTGGAAATGATGATGAGAGATCCAGAAGCTCCGGAAGAGAAGAGAAATAATCTGAAAATTTACATAATAAATGTAGATCAGGGACCAAATTCCTGCTTGTATACAACAAAAACAAACGTTGCTTTTCTGAATACATGCATAGAAAGGCTTCCTCGAAATTATGAACATCTGGACGGAATCCAGAGAGCATTAAAACAGAAAAATGTAGATGATATTGAACAGGGACATCTTAAAAGCAGTCGGTACGATACACCGAATTCCGTTACGATCATGCTGAAAGAACAGTGCAACTTTTATGAGCTTCAGGATGTAGCAGGAATGAATGAAATTAAATGTCTGGTGATCCATCTGGACCAGATTTATGAATATTTAAACAGTCCGGAAGCTGAGACAAATGAAGAAGGTTTTCTGATAGATCCGGAAGCTGCGACTATCGGATATATGATTGACGGACATCATAGAAATGAAGGTGCATATAATGCGGCAAAGAAGATAAAAGAAGTAATGGAAGAGAGAGAAATCCAAGATAATGATGAGGTTTATCAGAAATATCAGTATGAATTTCCAACCAGTATTTATATTGGGAGAAGCCGAAAAGACATGGCTGGAATTTTTGGAGGTATCAACAATAAACAGCAGAAACCTTCGGCTATCCACGTGATGGCGATCCGTCAGATGAGCCTGGATCTGGATGAAGAAGAAGATCTGGCAGCACGTGTCATGGAAAAGATGAACAGTGAAAATGACAGTGTACTGAAAGATCGGATCAAGGTATGTGACGGAAGATTACCAAAGGGAGCTCCGGCTACATTCCTGAACAATGCAAAAATGGTAAAGCTGATCACAGACTGGTGGAAGGTTGCCATGAAGAATCCATTTTCCTGGAAATGTAAGGGCACGGACAACAACATTTATACATTTTTGAATGATTATCTTACAGCTTATAAAGAAGTTTTCCCGGAAGCATGGGATAACAAGAACTATGTACTGACAAAAACTATGGGCTTTGATATCATTTTTTCAATCTGCAATCAGCTTACTTTGAACGCTGTGGACATTTCCGGAGTAAACCGACTGCCGGATAAAGATGCATTTGTATCTATCCTTCAAAAAGTATTTTTTACAAAAGATGACAGTGGAAATATGGTACCAGTCGAGGTTGAGCTTGATGGCGAAAATGCAGTTCCATTTAACTGGGAAAGCAGCATCTACGGTTCACATTCCAGTGGAAAGGGAATCAATATCCTGAAAAAAATAGTGGAGCAGCTGATCATAAGCAGAGTGGATCACTGATTGGGCGCAGGTTGTGAGAGGTATTTTTTCGTATTGGTAAAAAATTATATACAGACTTGCTTTTCGGATACAGGGCGTTTCAGTATTGCGCAATATTTGTGCTCATAATTCCAGAACTTATAATTGCACAATACATACGACACCGGAAAATGATACGCTGATTCAAAATAATAGTGCTGTAGTCAGTCTCAAAGCAATGAATCTTCCGGCGGATCGGAAAGGACATTTAAGTGTATAAATGCAGTAGGTTGGCATAAAATAATAAAACAGTCCCAACCAAGCATTTTTGCTCAAATTGGTTAGGCATTCGGCGGAGTGTTAAGACAAGCACTTCGCCATTTTTATTTTGATGAAGAATATTCATAATACAGAGTGATGGTAAACGCTACAGTATAGTCAAGGCTGTATCAGCGGACATCAAAGATGGAATACATCTGTATAAGGATATGATGAAATATTTTATTTGTAATATGAAGAAATATGGAATATACTTAAAGATATATAACCCAAGAGAGGCTAACGAGAATGTGTAGTGTGGCAAAACCAATTATTAAACAAATTAGAGATAGTCGAGAGGCATTGGACTTTTTTGAGACAGTATCATTGCCTGCAGAGGATGAGAAAACGCAGGCTATTATAATGGATTTTCCTACAGTTTATATTCATAATTGGCAGGATTCTGGAGCATTTGAGGTATATGTTGGGGAGACAAATAATATTTTTAAGAGAACACGACAGCATTATGATGCTGCTTTAAATCAGCCAGGATGGCAGAGCAAATTGTTGAAAAAAAATGCAAGTTTTTTTATTATATGTCATGAACATTTCAATAAATCGTTAACGCTCGACATAGAGAATCGCTTAATGCATTATATGATGAGTGTAGAGCGTGTGAAACATGTATATAATTTAAGAGATAATCCGCAAACGAGTTATTACCCTATGGAAGAATTTGATGAAATATTCAGCAAAATTTGGAGAGGACTCAGAAAAGAAAATAAAGATTTATTTCCGACAGAAAGCGCAATAAAAGATTCAGCAATATATAAAGCGTCACCACTTCATAAACTAACTAAAGAACAGGAAGAGGCAAGGGAACTTATTATCCAAAAAGTTTCTGAGGCACTTGAAAAAGAAGAAACGAAGTAACTGATTTTTATTGATGGTGAAGCTGGAACGGGAAAGACTGTTTTAACTAGTAGTACATTTTATGAATTATATTGTCAGGCAGAGGAGAGTAATAAAGAATTAAAATGCCAGTTGTTGGTTAATCATGATGAACAGATTATAGTATATGAGCAAATAGCAGAGAAGCTTGGGCTGACAGAAAAATACGGGAAGGTTGTTAGTAAACCCACGACTTTTATCAATAATCATTCAGAAAATGATCCTATCGATGTGGCATTTGTTGATGAAGCGCATTTGCTTCTTACACAAGGCAAACAGTCATATCGAGGTGAAAATCAGTTGAGAGACATTATAGATAGAGCTCGTGTGACGGTAGTAATGTTTGATGAAAATCAGATTCTCACAACAGAGCAGTTTTGGGAATCTCAGATTCTTGAGAAGTACAGAAACCAAGCAAAAGCGGAAAATAATCATATCGCATTATATAAGCAACTTCGTATGCAGGTAGATTTTGCAACAATGGATTGGATAGATTCCTTTACAAAAGAGAGATGCTTAAAGAAAATTCCAGATACATTTGGAGGATATGACATCAAGGTATTTGATAAGCCTGAATTGCTTGATGTGGAGATTCAGAAAAAAGCAAAAGAAAGTGATTCGATGTTGTCAAGGGTGATTGCAACTTATGATTGGGAATATAGCTCAAATCATAGACCAGAGGACAGGCTTATGAGGTATTGGGAAGTACTGATTGGAAAATGGCATAAGCCTTGGAATAGGGAGTTGGAGTCTGAACTTACAAGAAAAGAAAAAAGAGCTATTAAAGGATTAGCGTGGGCTGAACAACCGCAAACGATAAATGAAGTTGGTTCAACATTTACAATTCAAGGATTTGATCTTAATTATGCCGGAGTTATTCTTGGACCATCTGTGAAATATCGTAATGGAAAGGTAATATTTGATCCTTTGGAAAGTTGTAATGAGAAGGCAATTCGAAATAGAACATTATCTGATGGAACAAAACAGAAATTTGGTGAAATACTAATTCAGCATGAAGTGAGAGTCTTAATGACACGAGGAGTTAATGGAATGTATATTTATGCCTGTGATCCAGAACTTCAGAAAGCGTTATTAGAAGCAGCAAAATAAAGGAGTAAGTTTAATTATGAAGCAGGAAACAATAGATAGAATCAGAAAATTTACAGAGGACAGAGACTGGGAGCAGTTTCATTCGCCAGCAAACCTTGCAAAATCTATCGTAATTGAGGCGGCAGAGTTATTGGAGTGCTTCCAGTGGTCTGATGAAGAATATGATCTGCAGCATGTCAAGGAGGAGTTGGCGGATGTTTTGGTTTATAGTCAGAATCTGTTAGATAAGCTGGAACTGGATGTGGATGAGATTATAAATATGAAGATGTCGCAGAATGAAGCAAAGTATCCGGTAGAAAAGGCAAAAGGGAGCGCGGTCAAGTACGATCAGCTGTAACAGTAGAGAAGGAAGAGGAGTTATAAGAACATGATAAAAGTTTTATTCGTGTGCCACGGCAATATACTGGCAATGATTTGATGAAGTGCTTGGAACGCTTGATTTTACTGGATTTTTCAGCTGTTCGCCAAAGGGGAAAGGTTGAGTTTAGACCAGGTTTAGACCATTTGAAATGTGTAAAAAATGAGACAAAAATTATCAAATGGGAAGCCTTGTACATGATATTGTTTATGTAGAAAAGTACACATTGGAGATTGCTCATGAGAAAATTTATGAGGATAAAAATCGTCCGGTGATGTGTGGAATTGTATCCATACGTCACCGGATTTTTTTGTTTTCCGGGTGCGAAATGCGAATACACTGCTATTTGGTGCTATCCCGTTTCATGGCTTCGTCGATGGCTCGGTTGATAAAGGCAGTTGCACTTTCTCCCATAGCTTCAGCGTGTTCCTTGATGATGGAACGTTTCTCTGGGGTTACACGAACTTTTATTTCAACGAATCGATCATTGTATTTCTTATTTGCTCGTCTGCGAGCTTCTGAAAGCTTTGAATGGGTGTTTTTTTCTTCACTCATGGTATTTCCTCCGACTATGTGTTGTTGCAAATCTAAGAAGAGTATAACACAAAATGGTACATGAGACCATGTAAAATTCCAAATTAAAAAGGAGACAGAGCTTATGAAGAAGCAAAAAAACAGAAGTATGAAGGTATATTCCCAGAATGGAAGAAATTATAAAGCGACACCAACAATTATCCTGAAGGGTCAGTGGTTGGAAGAGATGGGATTTGCAATCGGAGATTATATTTCCGTCAGCTGTGAGAATGGGAAACTGGTGATTACGCCGGATACTGAAAGAGCGGAGCTGGAGCAGATGAAGGCTGATTTTATGGAAAAGGAAACTAAGAAGCTGCGGAAGCGATTCCAAAGAGAAAAGGAAGAGCTGTATGCGCAGTTTGTAGCTGAGAAAAAGGCACAGTATATGGCAGAGAAGGAGGAGCGGTAATTATGAGTAAGGTTATTGTAATCGGATCACAGAAGGGTGGCGTGGGCAAAACCACGACCACGCTGAATCTGGCATATTCTCTTTGCAGTATGGGAAAGAAGGTTCTTGCCATTGATTTCGACAGTCAGGCAAATCTCAGCACTTGTTATGGCATTGAGAATACAAAGGACCTGGAATATACGATTGATCAGATTAATGATTATAAGAATCAAGGAATTAATATTGTTTATTATGAATCGCTTTATGATCTTAAGTCATATGAATATTTTGATGCAAAGATTGTATCGGCGGATATGTTGAAGTCAGTAGTAAAGTATCTTATGCCGCAATTTCGCTATAAAAGCAATTATTTTGCTTTATCTTCAGAGCACCAAACGGAGTTAGAACTGGTAAGAAATGATATTATCAGAGTTTGGGGTGGAAATATTTTGCAGACTTTCGATGAACTCTCGTTGAAATTACCGCTGATTCCAATGGATAAGATAAAATTTACACTGGCTCAACAGACAGCATTTGTATGGAATTCTACAGAAACATATATGCAGGCAAAATGGTTTGAAGCAGATGAAGAGGAGATAGTGCGTCTTGTAGACTACATAGATAAACAGTGTGAAGAAAACGGAGGCGTTTCATTAGATGAGATTCCATTTGATCGTTTAATTGAGACAAATCCGGAAATCTCTGAGACAGCACTTTATACCTGTTTCTGCAAACTGGTTGAGAATCATTTTGAAAGAAATGCCAGAATGTTGACGCGTAAAGGAGCGAGCAAAGATACATATACTGCTGTAATTGAATTTTGTCGAAAACAGGATAAATGCACTTATGATCGACTTGAATATATAGCTAAACAGGTCGCTGGTACTATCAAACGACCAGACATTATTGAGAGGCTGGATATATGGAAAGAAAGAAATACAGTGATATTGATTCGCTGATAAGCGAAGCCGCTCAGTTGCGGGAAAGGAGAAAGTAAGCTTGTATTCATATACTTACGATGAAGAAACAGGTGGAATCCTTCTGAATTCCACACCTACGATATTTTCCAAGGAACCAAGACCGGTATATGCACCGGAACTTGATTTGCTTGGATTTGATAAATACTGGAAATATGACAACCAATCGGATATCCCATATATGTGGGCAGAGTCTGTTCAATATTGGTATAGGGGAAAGCAGGTGGCAAAACTCAAAGGTGGTAATTTGTATGAGGCACCAGAAATAATCATTTCAAAGGATATGGAAGGTAACTTAGTTCAGCCGGAGCCAGATGGAGGCGCGTTGCGTCCTGTCGATATAGATAGAATGGTAAAAAAAAATCTAGATATGATTGACATCATAGAGAATACTACAATTAAAAAGATTGTAAACGTATATGAGAAGTATAAAAATAAGCTTGATATATTTCACGTAGCATTCTCAGGAGGAAAGGACAGCGCGGTACTCTTAGATTTAGTAAAACGTGCGCTGCCTAAGGGAAGCTTTGTTGTTGTCTTTGGTGACACGGGAATGGAATTCCCAGACACATACGCTGCAGTTGAAAAAGAAATGCAGGCTTGTGAAAAGAATGAAACGCCTTTTTTTGTGGCCAGTTCACACTTTGATCCGCATGAGTCTTGGAAAATCTTCGGTCCGCCAGCTAGGGTGTTGCGTTGGTGTTGTAGCGTTCATAAGAGTACACCACAGACATTGAAGCTTAGGGAAATCACCGGCAAAAATGACTATGTGGGAATGGACTTTGTCGGTGTCCGCAAGCATGAAAGTGTGGCTAGAAGCGAATACCAGTATGAAAATTATGGGAAGAAACAAAAGGGACAATATAGTTTTAATGCGATTTTGGAATGGACATCAGCGGAGGTATGGCTTTATATCTTTGCAAAGGGCATCTATGTTAATGAAGCTTATAAAAAGGGAAACTCCAGAGCCGGATGCCTTTTTTGTCCAATGGGTGGCAATAAAGGTGATTATATCCAATATTGTTCATATCCAACGGAAGTGTCAAAGTATGTAGATTTGATAAAATCTATGGATGCAAGGGACAAGGATAATGAAAATGCCCTCAGCACATATGTATCTAAGGGAGGATGGAATGCTCGAAAAAATGGAAGAGATTTGACGATTAATAAGCAAAAGTATAAAGACGAAGTACGGGATCGAAAGCTTATTATTACGGTAGAGAGTCCATCAACAGATTGGCGAGAATGGATTAAAACACTTGGACAGATTCCGTTTGACTTTTCATTTGAGCAAACTTCAGAAGGATATGTTGTCTCATGTGATGCATGAGCTGAATGTTTCTTATAGAACAGTACATCGTATCCATGCATCAGCATTAAATAATTTTGTCGTACCGGAATAAGGTTGGCACACCTTGTCACAACGTGGCAGAAGCATATATGTTATTATGATAGTGTCGAAAGTGTATGACAGAACAGAGCCTTGAGAGAAGAAATTTTCCCGGGGCTTTTTTGCATGAGTAATGAGGAAAGTAGCTGCCATGCTTGCATGAGCAGACATTTGACGAATGTCGCGATAATGAGAAAACTTGTTTCGAGTGCATGGAAGGAAGTGTAACTGTGCCTAGCAAGCCGAAGAAACCGTGTGCTTATCCAGGCTGTCCTGCGTTAGTGACAGGGCGGTACTGTGCAGAGCATACGAAAAAAGTGAATAGTGATTATGAGAAATACGGAAGAGATAAAAATGCGAAGAGAAGATATGGTCGTGCATGGAAAAGGATTCGTGATAAGTATGCTGCAGGGCATCCGTTCTGTGAGAAGTGCTACGAGCGAGGAGTTCTGGTTCCAGTGGAGGAGATTCATCACAAGCTTCCTTTGAGTGAAGGCGGCACACATGACCGGAGCAATCTGATTGCGTTGTGTAAGTCGTGTCATTCACAGATTCATGCGAAACGTGGGGATCGTTGGCATGACCGGTAGGGGGTATCAAAATCTCTGTAGACCGGCTCACCATAGAACGGCGGGTGGGTCTTGCGTGTGCAGTCGCAAAATTGAACAGGGGCTGTTTTTTTTGAAAACATGGTATTTTTTATACCAAAATGGAAAGAATGGTAGTATAATATAATAAAGCACTTGATGTTTTATGGTATTTATAGTATCATATGATTTGGTTGTTTTTCATGGAGGGAGAAATTATCATGAAACGTTTATCTCAAGAAAAAATGGTAAATATCGTAAAAAGTTTGAGAAAATCAAAAGAATTAACACAAGAGCAATTAAGCGTAGAAACAGGAATTAATAGGCAGATGATTGGTAGATTAGAAAAGTGTGAGTATATGCCGTCTATTCCTCAGTTAGAGAAACTTGCGGAAGTATTAGGTTTTAGTGTCCCTGATTTATTTGAAGAAAATAAACCAACAGTATATACTGCATATCGTAGTTCAAGTATGTCTAAAGAAGAAAAAGCAGGTGTTGATCATATGTTTGAGATGATGATGGCTTCTAAGCAACAACTTCTTTTGAGAAAGGCGATGCTTAATGAGTAAGAGCAATTCGGTTGTGTTGGACGACAAACAAATTTACGAAATAAAAAAATTAGTTACTGAAACAAGACAATTTTTTGGAGTTCATCCAAATGTTCCTATTGGGAATGATATTCGTCTCCTTCTGGATAAAAAAGATATTTTGTTATGTGAATATCCTTTTCCAGATACGAATGGAACCCACACATACGGAAATATTACATGGTTTAAGACAGATAATGACACTATTACATTTATTGGCTTGAATACTTCAAGTTTTTATGATGAACAAATATTTGCTATAGCTCATGAAATATATCATTATACTACGAAGTCTGGAAAAGCATATACTCCTGAAATTGACTATGAGGATAAAATTACGGAAAAACAGGCTGACAGATTTGCAGCTGAGTTATTACTTCCGGCTGAGGCTCTGAAGGATGCTGTGATGAATGCATTTGGTAGTTCAAATATGAGGGATGTTACTGATAATAGAGCGTTGCGTTTTATTGCAAGAATACAATGTGATTGGTGGCTTCCTTTTCAGGCAATAATAAATAGATTGTTCGAAGAGGGATATATAAATGTAAATCAATACGATAAATTATATGCTATTGATTGCAGAAACGAAGACGGGATATATAGAAGACTTTTGAAAAATATTGATTCTGAGATATCAGAATTGTTGAATAAGAAAACGAAAACTGTGGGGGTGTCCAATAGAGTAATAGAAACTATTATCAGCAATTATGAAGATGGATTAATTGATGATGATGAATTTGTTCGTACATTAGCAATGTTTGACAAAAAACCAGAAGATTATGGATTATGTATGGACACAGAGATTGATGATGAACTGAAGGATTTTTTTGAAAGCGGGGATGACTAATGAAGGTAGATACAAAAGAGGTCAATCTAGCTTTTCAGAGCATAATACAAAATCCTGGACAGAAGGTATTTCTGGATGCCAATTTCTTTATTCCTCCTGATAGGAGTGAGGTAGCAAAGGTAAGAGCGTATTCGTTTACAGACTTTAAGGAATGCTGGCTTATACCGTTGTTAAGTGAGTTTGCTGGATTGGCAATACATGAATCGGTGTACGACGAGTTAGTCGCTGATAGTGTCAAAAAATACGCAGATGAACAGACAAGTTGTATCCCTCCGAAACTTAAGATTCATTATGATTCGGAATTAAGCAGTTTGGAAGAGGCATTGCGAAATACATATATTAACAAAATTGCTGTTCATTCGTTATATAATCCTACAAGAGATAATGCTAAGGATCGAGGTGAGGTAAGATCTTTATCATTTATGGCTGTTAAGCAGTTTCTATATTTTGCGGCTAATGATGCGTTGCCGGTAAGGCTGATTAAGGATGCTGCTAAGTTAATGACTGGTTTGGATGACATGCAGATTGTTCAGATGTATGAACTGATATATTATTTATACAAAACAGGTCGATATGATAATAAGGCTTTGAGAATATTATATAAGTACCAGTATTATTTGACAGCTGGGGATAAAAGAATAAACCCAGAATGGGGATGTTTCATAGAGCAGATGGATTTGCTTTATAATGGAATATTGTAATTTGAAGAAGGGATCGTGCAGAAATGTATGGTCCTTTTATTATGCAAAAAAATGAGAAAGGAGGAATTCCGATGGCGGGAAGAAAGCCAAAGCCTACAGCTGTGAAGAAGCTGGAAGGTAATCCAGGTAAGAGAAAATTGAATACGAAAGAGCCAGTTCCAGCAAAAGGAATGCCTGCTTGTCCTGATTGGTTAATGCCAGAAGCGAAGAAGGAATGGGAACGCTTGGCGAAGTTGATGAATCAGATGGGTGTTCTTACTGAAGTTGATATGGCGGCGTTTGCTGCATATTGTCAGTCATATGCAAGATGGAAGGAGGCTCAGGAGCATATTACTTCTGTTGGCTCGACATTTGAAACTGATAAAGGATATCAGCAGCAGACACCTTGGGTTGGAATTGCAAATACGAATCAGAAGTTGATGCTGCAGGCGGCATCAGAGTTTGGGCTTACGCCATCTTCGCGGAGCAGGATTGTTGCCGGTAACGGTAAAGCGAAAGAAACAGAGGATGAGATGGAGGCATTACTTGGGGATAGTGGTGTGTTTGGATAGACAGTTGGAAAAAATCAAGGAGGTATGATGGGCGATGGTGCGTGAAACAAGACCAAAAGACTATCCAAAGCTGAAAAATTATCAGCCGACAAGGTTTATGCTTCCGACTTCTCATTACGATAAAGCGAAGGCTGACAGAGCAGTTACCTTTATTGAGAATCTTTGTCATACCAAAGGTAAGTGGGCGGGCAAGAGATTCTGGCTGTTACCCTGGCAGGAGCAGTTAATAAGAGATATATTCGGGATTGTCAAGCCTGATGGGAACAGACAGTTCCGTACAGCTTTTGTAGAAATCTGTAAAAAGGTTGGAAAGAGTGAATTGGCAGCAGCTATTGCTCTTTATTTACTTTATGCAGATAATGAACCATCTGCGGAGGTTTATGGTGCAGCGGCGGATCGGCAGCAGGCATCCATTGTTTTTGATGTTGCAAGACAGATGGTTGAGAAGTCACCGGCACTGATGAAGAGAAGTAAGCTGATGTCGGCTACAAAGCGAATTGTCAATTACGGAAATGCCGGTTTTTATCAGGTTCTTTCAGCAGAGGTTGGAAGTAAGCATGGTTTTTCGATTTCGGGACTTGTGTTCGATGAGATTCATACACAGCCGAATCGACAGCTATATGACGTGCTTACTAAATACAGTTCTGATGCCAGGCAGAATCCGCTTCATTTTATCATCACCACAGCCGGGAACGACAGGCATTCGATTGCCTTTGAACTGCATACCAAGGCAGTTGATGTTCTGGAGGGACGGCGTGTAGATCCGACCTTTTATCCTGTAGTTTACGGATTAAAGGATGATGAGGACTGGGAAGATGAAGCAAATTGGTACAAGGTAAATCCTTCCTTGGGATATACGGTTGATATTGAAAGGCTTAGGGACGCTTACCGTGAGGCAAAACAGAATCCTGCAGATGAGATTACGTTTAAATGGCTTCGTATGAACATGTGGGTATCAAGTACAACATCATGGATTCCGGATGCAATCTTTATGAAGGGTAATGAACCGATTGATATGCGATTGTTGGAGGGAAGAGATTGCTATGCTGGCTTGGACCTTTCAAGTACAGGAGATATTACAGCACTGGTTTTAATATTTCCGCCGAGAAATTCAGATGAAAAATATATTCTGGTTCCTTACTTTTGGGTGCCGGAAGAAACGATTCCGCAGAGAGTAAAAGCAAATTCAGTTCCTTATGATGTATGGGAGAATCAGGGACATCTGCTGGCAACGGAAGGAAATGTGATCCACTATGATTTCATTGAGAAATTCATTTGTGATCTTGGGGAGAAGTACCATATCCTGGAAATTGCGGTGGACAGATGGAATGCAACGCAGATGATCCAGAACCTGGAGGGCGCAGGATTTACGATGGTACCTTTTGGACAGGGCTTTGCAAGTATGAGTACACCGACGAAGGAGTTTTACAGACTTCTGATGGAAGGACAGATTATTCATGCCGGGCATCCGGTTCTTCGGTGGATGGCAGGGAATGTGGTGATTGAGACAGATGCCGCGGAGAATATTAAGGTGACGAAGGCAAAGTCTAAGGAGAAGATTGATGGAATTGTAGCTTCTATTATGGCTCTGGATAGGTGCATTAGGAATCAGGGAGAAACGCAGGGCAGTGTGTATGATGAGAGAGGACTGTTAGTGTTCTGAGGATGAAGAGTATGTAGCAGGAGTTCTGGCAGGAAAGGTTATAATGTGGAGATTGTGTGCAGGAGTTTTCAGAAGAAAAGGTTGTGATGCAAAAAGGTCAGTTTGTTTGAAACGGGTGAATGCGGTGATTGGTGTATTGGTATTTGCAGGTATTGGATTTTTGATTCTGTTCGGAGTGTGTCTGTGTTTATTGAGGGCAGGATCTGAAGCAGATGACAGGATGAGGGAACTGTTTGAGGAAAGGAAAGACAGATGAGAATGAAGTTGTTTGGGAAGCTGTTTCGGGGAAGGGATGCTCCTTCTAACAGTACAGCTGGAAGCGGGTATGGATTTTTTATGGGGAGCACGGCTTCCGGGAAGAGAGTGAATGCACGGAGTGCCATGCAGATGACTGCAGTGTATTCCTGTGTGAGGATTCTTTCGGAGGCAGTGGCGGGTCTGCCGCTGCAGTTTTACAGATACAATGATAATGGCGGTAAGGAGAAGGCGGTGGATCATCCGCTTTATTTTCTGCTGCATGATGAGCCGAATCCGGAGATGACTTCTTTTGTATTCCGGGAGACTTTGATGACGCATTTGCTTTTGTGGGGGAATGCGTACAGTCAGATCATCCGGAATGGGAAGGGTGAGATTGTTGCACTTTATCCGCTGATGCCTGACCGGATGGCGGTGGACAGGGATGAGTATGGCAGGCTTTATTATGAGTACCTGGTGTATGACGGTGATGATGTGGATGGCAGAACCGGGACGGATCCGAAAGCAAATGGAAAGATTGTGCGCCTGCATCCGGCGGATGTGCTGCATATTCCGGGACTTGGGTTTGACGGGCTGGTCGGATATTCACCTATTGCCATGGCGAAGAATGCGATCGGGCTTGCCATTGCTGCGGAGGAGTATGGAAGCAAGTTTTATGCCAACGGTGCCGCTCCGTCAGGAGTGCTGGAGCATCCGGGGACTTTGAAGGATCCGGGCAGGGTGCGTGAGAGCTGGCAGTCAACTTTCGGGGGAAGCGGCAATGCAAATAAGGTTGCTGTCCTGGAAGAGGGAATGAAGTATACGCCGATTTCCATTGCACCGAATGAAGCACAGTTTCTGGAAACAAGGAAGTTTCAGATTGATGAGATTGCCAGGATTTTCAGGGTGCCGCCGCATATGGTCGGGGATCTGGATAAGTCCAGTTTTAGCAACATTGAACAGCAGTCATTGGAGTTTGTGAAGTATACGCTGGATCCCTGGGTGAGCCGGTGGGAACAGGCAATGGTCAGGGCTCTGCTGTCTGCGGAGGAAAAGAAGAAGTATTTCTTTAAGTTTAACGTGGATGGGCTGCTCCGGGGAGATTACCAGTCAAGGATGAATGGTTATGCTACAGCAAGACAGAACGGATGGATGAGTGCCAATGATATCCGGGAACTGGAAAATATGGACCGGATTCCGGAGGAGCTTGGCGGTGATCTGTATCTGATCAATGGAAATATGACGAAATTGCAGGATGCCGGACTCTTTGGCGGAGCCGGTGGAAAGGAGAAGGGAGTCAGTGAAGAAGTTTTGGAACTGGAAAAAGAAAGTGGTAAATCTGGAAAGCGGACAGGAAGCTGAGGAACGGATCCTGTTCATGAACGGAGTTATTGCTGAGGACAGCTGGTTTGACGATGATGTCACGCCGGCTCTTTTTAAGGATGAGCTGAATGCTGGAACAGGGGACATTACCCTGTGGATCAACAGTCCTGGCGGGGACTGTGTTGCCGCAGCGCAGATTTTTAACATGCTGTCGGAATATCCGGGGAAGATTACGGTGAAGATTGACGGGCTTGCGGCATCTGCTGCGTCTGTTATTGCAATGGCCGGAACTGAGGTATGGATGAGTCCGGTTAGCATGATGATGATTCATAATCCGGCAACGGTTGCGTGGGGCGATCATGCAGAGATGAAGAAGGCAATGGAACTTCTGGATGCCGTGAAGGAATCTATTATCAATGCTTATGTACGAAAAACGGGACAGAGCAGGGCGAAGCTGTCACATCTGATGGATGCGGAAACGTGGATGGATGCGAATAAGGCTGTGGAACTTGGGTTTGCGGATGACATTCTGTTCCAGAAAGAGGAACAGGGTGATGATGGAGATTCAGTGGATAATAGTACGGAAAATGGAACAGGTGCTTCTGATTCTGTAATGTTTTCCAGAAGGGCAGTGAATAATACACTGATGAATAAGCTGGAAAGGCATTATGGAAAGACCGGGAAATCTGTGAAAGACCAGATGGGGATTGGCTTAAATGGAAATGATGCTGGTATGCAGGGAACTGGAATAAGTGGAAGTGCCGGTGCTAAGGTGGACGATCCCTGTAATGGATGTTTCGGGGCAGCGGAGAATGCCTGCCAGAAGTGTGAAAAGAAGAAAGTGAATAGGAATGTTACAGGGCGTTCTGCGGATGATCTGCGTGAACGCTTAAATTTTATTAAAAAATATATCTGAGGAGGATACGGATTATGACGATTCAGGAATTAATGGAGAAGAGAGCTAAGGTTTGGGAAGCTGCAAAGAATTTTGTGGATACCCATGAGAATGAAAACGGGGTGCTGTCTGCGGAGGACAGTGCAACCTATGAGAGGATGGAAGCGGAGATTGAGGATCTGACAAAGGCGATTGACCGCCACCGCAAGGCTGAGGAAATGGAAAAGAACCTGAACCAGCCGGTAAACCAGCCGCTGACCGGGAAGCCTTATACCAGCGGCCAGGGCGAGCAGAAGACAGGACGCGCTTCTGATGAATACCGCAGGGCAATGCTGAATGCACTGAGAAGCAACTTCCGTCAGGTTTCCAATACCCTTCAGGAGGGCGTGGATGCCGACGGCGGTTATCTGGTTCCGGAAGAGTATGACAGAAGACTGGTTGATGTTCTGAATGAAGAGAATATCATGCGCCGTCTTGCTACAAGGATCGTGACTTCCGGGGAACACAAGATCAATATTGCGGCTACCAAGCCGGCAGCAAGCTGGATCGAGGAAGGCGGGGCGCTGACTTTCGGGGATGCGACTTTTGACCAGAAGATCCTGGATGCACATAAGCTTCATGTGGCGATTAAGGTAACTGAGGAACTGCTTTATGACAATGCCTTTAATCTGGAGAATTACATTATTGTCCAGTTTGGAAAGGCACTTGCCAATGCGGAAGAGGATGCCTTCCTGAACGGAAACGGAACAGGCAAGCCGACCGGTATTTTTGACGGAACAGGCGGAGGGCATCTGCTGAATACACTGGCTGCAGCTTTGAAATCAGATGACATGCTGGATCTGGTGTATGGTCTGAAACGTCCGTACCGTAAAAATGCATCCTTTATCATGAATGATGCAACACTGCCTTCCCTTAGAAAGCTGAAGGACAATAACGGTGCTTATATCTGGCAGCCGGCTTACCAGGCAGGGGAACCGGACAGGATCCTGGGATATAAGGTTGAGACTTCTGCCTATGCACCGAAGGACGGCATCGCTTTTGGGGATTACAGTTATTACAACATTGGTGACCGTGGAAACAGATCCTTTAAGCAGCTGAATGAACTGTTTGCAGGCAACGGAATGATCGGTTTTGTTGCAAAGGAACGTGTGGATGGAAAACTGGTTCTTCCGGAAGCCGTGCAGATCATGAAACTGAAAGCTGACTAATGTGCAGGAATGACAGGGGATGGCGTAAGCTGTTCCCTGCTTTAACCGAAGCCGGGAAGGTTTCAATTGTGAAGAAAAGCAGTGGTGGAATATTCGCCGGTTTGAAAATCAGATCAGTTAAGCGGCGAACATGAAGAATGATGAACGAAATGGAAACAGGAAAATCTGCGGGAGGTGACGGGATGTCCTGGGTGGTTCATGAGGATATGAAGATTGAGATGACAAAGGGGGATACGCCTTCTTTTGCGTTCCAGGCATTTCTGCCGGACGGCTCGGAGTATGAGTTTGAGGAAGGTGATTCCGTGGTCTTTGCGGCGAAGCGGAATAAGGCGGATCCGGAGCCAGCGGTACGGATCGAGGCTGATGTGAAGGAGAAGGTGATCAGATTTTCAGAGGAAGATACAAAGCATCTGGAACTGGGAAAATATATCTGGGAGCTGTCCTTAAACAAGAGCAGCGGTTACCGGTGTACATTTATTGCAAATAAGGTTCTGAAACTGACGGTGGAGGTGGCGTGATGGAGCAGCTGACGGGAACCATGAGCAGTGTTCCGAATTCAAATAATTATGAAAATATGAGCCATAAGCCGCAGATCAATGGTGTGGAGCTGACCGGAAATAAAACTTCGGAAGAGCTGGGGCTTGGCGGCGGTGAGGTGACCAGACAGGAACTGGAAGATGCCTTAAGGAATAAGGTGGATCAGGAAACTGGGAAAGGACTTTCCAGTAATGATTTTGGGAACAGTGAAAAATCCAAGCTGGAGGGGATTGAGGAAGGCGCACAGAAGAATGTGCCGGTACCGTCAAAGGTAAGTGAACTGGAAAATGACAGTAAATTCCAGACCGAGGAACAGGTACAGGAGATAAGAAAAACTGTGGAGGAACTGGGCAGGCGGATGGATGAACTGACGGATGGAAACGAGGTGGCGTACTGATGGCAAATGTGCTTGTAAATGAGAAAACACTGAAAGCCATTGCAGATGCAGTGCGTGCCAGGGGCGGTACTTCTGCCCTGATGAAACCGGGGGAGATCCCGGATGCAGTGAGCAGGATCCCGTCAGGCGGAAATGGTGCGGATATGTCCCTGCCGGTCCGCTTCTTTGATTATGAGGGAACCCTGCTGTACAGTTTTTCGCTGGAAGAGCTTGCCGGTATGGAACACCTGCCGGAGCTTCCGTTTCATGAAGGGCTGGTGTGTACGGGCTGGAACTGGACGCTGGAGGATCTGAAAGCAACAAACCGGGAGATGAATGTAGCTGCCCAGTATGTTACGGATGACGGGGCCACAAGGTTTTATGTGACGCTGGATGAAGATATGCTGGAGCCGCAGGTATCGTTTGGTCAGAGTTTTAGTAACGGTGTGAGGGTGGACTGGGGTGATGGAAGTGAACTGGAAACAGCAGAAGGATGGAATTATAACAGGATTACCCTGACACACCGGTACCAGAAAGCAGGGGAGTATGTGCTTCGGTTTCTGCCGCAGGAAGACAATATGGTTATGTTTATGGGAAGTTACAGCGAGGGGTCTTATGTTTTTACAGCAGGAAAGAAAAGTAAAGAGGAAAACATGAAGTATCTGTCAGCAGTGAGGAAAATTGAAGTAGGAAGGAATGTGAAAGAACTGGCTTCCTATTGTTTCTGCTGCTTTTCAAGACTGGAGACGGTCACACTGGAAAAAACAGACGGTCTGTTTGGAAATGGGATTGTAAAGTGCTGTTATGGCCTGAAATTTTTGGGGATTCCGGACAATCTGGAATCAATTCCAAGATATTTGTGCGAGCAGTGCATAAGCCTGAAAAATGTATCTGTTCCGAATGGAATAGTCACAATCCCTGATAATGCATTTTCGGAATGTCGTTCTCTGGAAAAAATCACTATGCCGGAGACAGTCACATCGCTTGGAAAATTTGCCCTGAATGAGTGCCTGACCATGAAAGAACTGTATCTTCCAGGAAAAGTATCTGCTATTGGGGGCAGCATATTCAGAAAAGACTGGCTTCTGGAAGGAATCCGGCTTACAGATGGCATAACGGAAATTCCGGATAATGCTTTTTCAGGATGTCATATGCTGACAGAACTGGTAATTCCTGCGGCTGTGACGGCAATTACCAAGTATGCATTTGAGAACTGTAAAGGAATGAAACGGTACTATTTTCTGCCGGTTTTACCGCCGAAGCTTTCCGGGGCAACTGTATTCAATGGGATTCCGGAGGATTGTAAGATCTATGTGCCGAAAGGAAGCCTGGAGGCTTATCAGACGGCGGACAGCTGGAGTAATTTTGCTTCCTATATGGTGGAAATGGAAGGTGATGTCCTGTGATCGTGACAGTAAAGGAAATGAAGAATTACCTGCGGGTGGATTTTGACGATGATGATGTGCTGCTTTCTGATCTGATCGAGCAGGGGCAGCACATCTGCATGGATGTGGCAAGGATCACGGATGAAGATGAGTTTGAAGATCTGCAGGGGACGAAGATTGCCGTGCAGTATGCGGCTGCCTATCTGTATGAACACAGGGAGGAAGCGGATCACCATCAGCTGGTGCTGGATCTGCGGAGCCTGCTGTTTGGAGTGAGGAAACCGGGATTCTGAAAAAATATCCGTGAAACAGGAATGAAAATGGGAGTTTGGAAAGGATTCTGGTAGATATTGTTATGAAGGATGGGGCTTGTTTGTGTCATGGATATTGCATTGATGAATGAGAAGGTTGTTTTTCAGAAGTGTTCTGTTGTGAAGGATGGGATCGGGAATCACAGGAATGAGTGGACAGAGGATTACTGCTGTTTTGCTACGATAGGCGGTGAGGGGCTTGCCAGTTCCAGGGAAGCGGAAGCTGCAGGGACTGTGGTGGAGGATGTGGGAATGACTGTGACGGTGCGGTACTGTAAAAAGACTGCAGGCATGCGGTCTGTTACCCACAGGATTATGTTTCGTGATCAGGTGTATGACATTGTGAGTGTGGATCATCTGAATTATAAGAAGAAGTGTCTGAAATTCACATGCAGGAAGGTCCGGAGGTGAGAGCATGGCAGGGGAGAGATGTACAGTCAGCCAGATGGCGGATGTGATCATGGAAGGACTGGAAGAGTATGCACAGCTTGCTGCGGATGATATGAAAAAAGCAGTGAAGAAGGCAGGGACACAGGCAAGGAAGGATATCCAGGAGAATGCCCCTGTGAAGACCGGTGCCTATGCAAAGAGCTGGGCGGCGAAGACCACGAAGGAAACTGCCAACGCAATGGAGATCGTGGTGTATTCCAGAAACAGGTACCAGCTGGCACATCTGCTGGAATTCGGCCATGCGCTGAGAAAAGGCGGCAGGACAAGGGCGTTTCCCCATATTGCGCCTGCGGAGGAAAGGGCTGCGCAGACTCTGGAACGGGAAGTGGAGAAGGCACTGAGGTGATGGCGGGAGGTGAAAGCATATGACACTGGAAGAACTGGCAGGGATGCTGGAAGAGACTGGTTTTCCTTTTGCCTATGACCATTTTGCGGAAGGGGAAAGCCCGGATCCGCCGTTTATCTGCTATCTGCTTCCCGGCAGTGATAATTTTGCGGCAGACGGGCGGGTATACTTCCAGATCAGTGAAGTAAGGATAGAGCTTTACACGGACCGGAAGGATCCCGGTTCAGAAGCTCTGGTGGAAACGGTTCTGGATGATGCCGGAATTTTTTATAATAAGTCGGAGGTCTGGATCCAGAGCGAAAAGCTGTATGAGGTGCTGTACAGTATGGAACTGTAATGATTTGTTAAATGATGGAGGGATAATATGTCTGATAAGAATAACAAGGTGAAGTATAACCTGAAAAATGCGCATTACGCTTTACTGACGGTCGGGGAGGACGGGGCAGTGTCCTATGCAGCACCGGTGCCGCTTCCGGGATCCGTATCACTGTCCCTGGATGCTAACGGGGAGCCGGAGAATTTTTATGCGGACGGTATTGCGTACTATGTGATCAACAACAATATGGGTTATGACGGGGATCTGGAGCTTGCACTGATTCCGGAGAGCTTCCGGACGGATGTGCTGAGAGAGAAGCTGGATTCCAAGGGTGTCCTGATTGAAAACTCGGATGCAGAACTGGCACTGTTTGCCCTGCTTTTTGAGTTTGACGGGGATGTGCGCCATATCCGCCACGTGATGTATAACTGTTCGGCTTCCCGTCCGAAGATTGAGGGCAAGACCAATGAGGAGAAGAAGGAAGTGCAGACGGAAACGCTGACCATTAAAGCCACGCCATTGTCGGATGGAAAGGTGAAGGCAAAGACAGGGAATACTACGGATGTAACTGTTTATGCAGACTGGTACAAGGCGGTGTATCTGCCGGCCGCGGATCCGGCTTCTTTGCAGGCTGCTGATGGTGGAAAGTCTGTTGTGGATGCTGCAGGAAATGGAAAAGCACTGAGCTGAGGAGGATTCAGATATGAGCATGATGAAGAAGATTGAGATTGACGGGAAGGCGGTTGCTTTTAAGGCATCTGCCGCCATTCCGCGTATTTACAGGATTAAGTTCCAGAGGGATATCTACAAGGATTTATCTGTACTGGAAAAGAGTATCGGGGACGGGGATCCGGAAAAGTCTTCCCTGGATCTGTTTTCCCTTGAGATGTTTGAGAATATTGCGTATGTGATGGCGAAACATGCGGATCCGTCTATTCCGGATAACCCGGAGGACTGGCTGGATGAGTTTAACACATTCAGTATTTATCAGGTTCTGCCGAAGCTGATTGAGCTGTGGGGCATGAACATTAAGACGGATGTGGAGGCTAAAAAAAACTTCATGCAACAGACCGTGAAATGACAACGCCTCTGTTTCTTCTCCGGTGTGTGCAGCTGGGGATTTCCATCCGGGATCTGGATCTGCTGACCATTGGCATGGTGAATGATATGTTTGTGGAGAGCAGGAACGATGAGTATAAGGGATGGAGACAGGTTGCCACACAGGAGGATTTTGATGCATTTTAAAAGGAGATGACTGAAATAGTTCATCTCCTTTTAAATTACTTGTCTTCTAAGTATAAGGGACTGTTGGTTGGTGATACTGAACCATCTTCGATTGCTGCTTGAACTCCACGGGCCATTGCATTTTGCATTTGATTTTTTAATTCCGCAATTTCAGCTTCATGGCGTTTTTCTTTCAGAACATTATGGATTGTAGACTGAGATACATCATATAAAGGCGCTATTTTTGACTGAGAAAAACCGTCTTCTTCTGAAAGTTGCCAAATGCGATTTTTTTGTGCTTCAGTAAGTGCTCTTTTTGCCATCTGTACAAGCCTCCTTTATCAAATTGATATTTTATAGCTTGATAATACCATTAAATACAAGGAAAATCAATTCCTATTTAATAAAAAATTATTTAATAATAAAATGGTGGGATTGCATGGCAGGGAACAGAATTAAGGGGATCACTGTCGAGATCGGCGGCGATACCACGAAATTGCAGACCGCCTTGAAGGGGGTCAATACAGAGATCCGGAATACACAGAGTCAGCTGCGGGATGTGGAGAAGCTTCTGAAGCTGGATCCGGGGAATACGGAGCTGATCGCGCAGAAGCACAGGCTGCTGGCACAGGCGGTTTCTGAGACCAGGGAAAAGCTGGAGACTTTGAAGACTGCACAGCAGCAGGCGGATGAGGCACTGCGGAACGGGACGATTTCCCAGGACCAGTATGATGCCCTGCAGAGGGAGATTGTTGAGACGGAGCAGAGACTGCGGAGTCTGGAAGAGCAGGCGAACCAGTCTGCGACTGCTTTGCAGAAAATCGGGGCAACCGGTGAGAAGCTGCAGACGGTTGGAAACAAAATTTCTTCTGTTGGGCAGAAGCTGCTTCCGGTGACGGGAGTGGTGACAGGGCTTGGAACGGCGGCGGTGAAAACTGCCGCTGATTTTGATTCTGCGATGAGTAAGGTGGCGGCTGTGTCCGGGGCAACGGGATCGGATTTTGACAGCCTCCGGGATAAGGCCAGGGAGATGGGTGCCAAGACAAAGTTCTCTGCGACTGAGGCGGCGGATGCCATGAACTATATGGCAATGGCCGGATGGAAGACGGAGGATATGCTGTCCGGTATTGAAGGTGTTATGTATCTGGCTGCGGCATCTGGGGAAGACCTTGCAACGACTTCTGATATTGTGACGGACGCGCTGACGGCTTTTGGGCTGACTGCAGGGGATTCGGGACATTTTGCAGATGTGCTGGCGGCTGCTTCCAGTAATGCCAATACGAATGTGTCCATGATGGGCGAGACGTTCAAGTATTGTGCGCCGGTTGCGGGGGCACTGGGATTCTCGGTTGAGGATACGGCAGAAGCAATCGGTTTGATGGGGAATGCCGGTATCAAGGCTTCCCAGGCCGGTACTTCCATGCGTTCCATCATGACGAACCTGACCGGGGATGTGAAGCTGTCGGGTGCGGCAATCGGGGATGTGACCATTGCTACGACAAATGCGGATGGTTCCATGCGGAGCCTGTCTGCAATCCTGGCTGACTGCAGGGGAGCTTTTGCAGGAATGACGGAAGCTGAGAAGGCGAACAATGCGGAGGCTCTGGTTGGAAAGAATGCAATGTCCGGATTCCTTGCACTGATGAATGCGGCTCCGGAAGATATTGCAAAGGTGTCCGGGGCAGTGAATAACTGTAAGGATGCGGCAAAGAACATGGCGGATACCATGCAGGATAATCTGGAAGGACAGCTGACTATTCTGAAGTCACAGCTTCAGGAGCTGGCGATCTCTTTCGGGGATCTGCTGATGCCTGCGGTGCGGAGTATTGTTTCCGGACTGCAGGGGATGGTGGATGTGCTGAATGCCATGCCGGACGGGGTGAAACGTGTGATCATGATCGTTGCACTTCTGGCTGCGGCTCTGGGACCTGTGCTGATCATCATAGGCAAGACCCTTTCGGCCATTGGAACGATCATGACATGGGCACCGAAGCTTGCCGGTGCGATCAGTGCGGTGAAGGGTGCTTTTGCGGCGCTGAGTGCCACGATGATGGCAAATCCGATCGCTATTGTGATTGCTGCCATTGCAGCTTTAGTGGCGGCGTTTATTTATCTCTGGAATACCAATGAGGAGTTCCGGCAGTTCTGGATCAGGCTGTGGAATGAGGTTAAGGAAGTTGCTGTCCAGGTATGGACGGCGGTTTCCCAGTTTCTGGTTTCTGCATGGAACGGGATTCGGAATACGGCGGTGGCTGTCTGGAATGGGATCAGGGATTTCTTTTCCGGTCTGTGGGCTGGGATTAAGACACTGTTCACAACGGTTGTCACTGCAATTTCTACGTTCCTTGTGGGAGCGTGGAATGGAATCCGGGCAACGGTCATAACGGTGTGGAATGCGATTTCTGCATTTCTGGGTTCTGTCTGGAATGGGATCAGGTCTGTTATTACGAATGTGGTGAACGGCATCCGGACATTTTTGCAGAGTGCATGGAACGGTATCCGCACAGTCATTACTACGGTGATGAATGCGATCCGGACGGTGATTTCTACGGTCTGGAATGGTATCCGGACAATTATTTCTACCGTGCTGAATGGAATCAGGGGTACTGTCAATTCCGCGTGGAATGGAATCAGGAATACCATTTCTTCTGTGGTAAACGGGATTAAGAATACGGTTTCCAGTGCTTTTAATGCCATGTGGTCCGGAATCCGGAGTACGATTTCCGGTATTTATAATACGATTCGGGATGGACTGGGAAATGCAGTGAATTACATTACGGGTCTTGCATCTGCCGGATGGCGGTGGGGCGCGGATATCATTAATGGCATTGTGAATGGTATCCGGAGCTGTATTGGTGCGGTTGCCAATGCGGTGACGGATGTGGCAAATACGATCCGTTCCCATCTGCATTTTTCTGTGCCGGATGAAGGGCCTCTGACGGATTTTGAGAGCTGGATGCCGGACTTTATGAGTGGTCTGGCTGAGGGCATTGAGAAGAGCAGGGGAATGGTAAAGGCGGCTGTGAACAGTGTGGCTGCGGATATGGTGGTTTCGCCGCAGATGGCTGTGGCAGATAGTGGTGTGATGACCGGTACGGGAACGTCTGGTGGTGCGGATCTGACAGCCGGTATTGTGGCGGCGCTGAAAGATGTGCTGGGTGATCAGAAAGGACAGCAGGGGGATCTGGTGATTCCGGTTTATCTGGGGAACCAGCTGCTGGATGAGGTGATCGTGACAGCACAGCAGAGAATGAGTCTGAGGAGCGGAGGTAGATAGGATGGCTTTTTTTCAGTATCTTGTGTTTGACGGGGAGAACCTGCCGCTTCCGGATTCTTATGAGGTGGAGCTGGAGGATGTGGAAGCGGATTCCGGCGGTGAGACGGAGGCAGGGACAACACAGAGGGATGTGGTGCGGCATGGTGTTGTGCGGATCTCGGTGTCGTTTTCTGTTACGGCGAAGTGGTTGAAGAAGCTGGCAGGGTATGCGAAGAAGGATAAGATCAGTGTGCAGTATTTTGATGTGGAGACAGTGGAGCTGAAACTGGCGGAGATGTATGTGACTGGGTATAAAGCGAAGCTGAAAAAGGATACCAGCTATAAGGGGCTGTGGACGGTGAGTTTTACGTTGAAGGAGATGTAAAGATATGAGGTGACTGGGGAGAGAAAAGCTGTTATAATGAGGTCATGAAAATGAAATCAGGAGGACTTTTTGATGGGGAAAAATGACAGATTTGAAAGAATTTACTCACAGGGAACCATGAATGTTACCGAAATCTGGGTTGACAGGGAAACTGGGGTAAATTATATGTTTCATGCAGCTGCGAATGCAGGAGGAATGACTCCGCTGCTTGACAGAGAGGGCAAACCGGTGGTTTCTCCGATAATGAATAGATAATTCAGAATCTATGGAGATGGGTTATATGAAAAACATATGCGAATTAAAACATTTTGCAAATTTTAAAGCAAGCGGATTGTCACTTCTGACAGAAAATTTGCACACATTTCTTAATTGCAAGGTGTTGATGCAGTTGACACCTGTGAAAAATTTTGAAAAATATTTCGGCTTAGATATACATACCAATATCAATAGAAATTGCTACAAGATATCTGAAAAAAAGATAGCATTAATAATTAAGATTTTTGGAAAAGAACATGGAAGTATTGATGCAGTCGTTCCAATAGTATTATTCGGAGAAAATATTACAAGCATTGAAAATTCATTATTTGAAATTTTATCAAATCTTTTATCAAAAAGAATGACAGAATGCAAGAATAATTCATTTCATGGAGGACTTAGATTTTTTGGAGATGATTTTATAAGAGAAGCTATTTCAAAATGTTTAGCACCAAAGCAATATGATTTTTCAAGGATAATGTTTTTGGTTGAATTATTTGAAAAACTAGCTTCGATGACTTTTGAAGGCGATTATTTTACAACGGGCCTTATTTTATCTAAATCGTTATACGAATATGGTGAAAAAAACGGAAAAGATAGAAAAGGGAAATTGAGAAAAATAAATAAGCATTATGACATAGTTAGAAAACCATCAATAGAAAAAAGGTTTTGGTATCTCATTGATGGATTTAGTTCTTTTTATTTAATGGATCAGACATTTGTGATTAAACAAACTTTTACAAGAAACGAAAAAAAATCTAAGTTAACAGACTATTTTGATTCCTATTTTCTTGACAATACACTAATGGGTGGAGATATCGCCTTTAGAGTTATTGGGCCAAATGAAGTCTCGATTATTACTAAAAAAGGATACGAGTTTATAAAAATTGAGAGCAAATGGAGAATTAGAAATTTTTCATGGTTAAATACTTATTTGGAAAGTAACATAAAGTTAGATATCGAGATAACAAGAGCTGTAATATACTATGTGACATTATGTTCGCAAAGACATTGTAGCTCTATCATATGGATCCCGAAGAATGAAACGGAGAGTGAAATAGATAAAGTTATTTCAGCGAAAAACAAAATATGGAAAGACGATTTGAATTTAGTAGATGAAATGAATAAATCTATAATTCAAAGGATTATGTCAAGTGATGGAGTTACTATTATCAGTAAAGAAGGTAAAATAATCTATTGCGGAGCTATAGTAAAACTTGATGTAAAAAAAGAAGGTGGATTGATGGGAACAGGAGAAAATGCAGCAAAAATATTAGGGCAAAACGGAGTGGCATTTAAAATATCTCAGGATGGAAATATAAAAATTTTTACGAATTCATTAACTGATCCCACTATTTATTAATGCTGATAAACATTTCAGTTTGTAGGTGAGAAAAATGAGATTAAAAAATATTCTGATTGTAGTGAAAGATATTGAAAAATCAAAGCAGTTTTATCATGATTTGTTTGGTCTTGAGTTGGTGCTTGATAATGATGGAAATATGATCCTGACTGAAGGGCTTGTGCTTCAGGATGAAAAGATATGGAAGGATTTTTTGGGAAAGGAGATTATCCCGCAGAATAATTCCTGTGAACTGTATTTTGAAGAACGCAATATAGAGGCATTTGTGGAAAAGCTGGAGAAACTGTATCCGTCAGTAAATTATGCCAATAGGCTTATGACGCACAGCTGGGGACAGAAGGTAGTCCGCTTTTATGATCCGGATGGAAATCTGATTGAGGTGGGAACGCCTGCGTAGTGTGTGTTTATGATTAAAAATGTGAAAGCATCGGTCACTGAAATGGCTGGTGCTTTTTTCGTGGGGAAATGGAGGTGGCGGGATGTATCCTGTGTCGGATGGGTTTCTGAGGTACACGGTAAATAGTTAGTACCGTGCTTTTCGCCTAAAAC